>Ga0181371_1000223_pt1 | contig 12984 bp, 17 predicted proteins | sample LowvirmetaG_6_FD_130087 | JGI IMG/M metagenome (GOLD analysis project Ga0181371, IMG submission 130087) | Marine viral communities from the Subarctic Pacific Ocean - Lowphox_07 viral metaG | ecosystem: Environmental > Aquatic > Marine > Oceanic | place: Subarctic Pacific Ocean | collected...
ACTCGTGAAGTCACTTAAAAAGACATCTCCACGAAATAAAACGTGGTGGCTTATTGGCGGCGTAGTACTTGGCTCGGCCGCAACCTACGGAGCGTATAGGGCATTCGATGAAAGATAAAGATTTAAACAAAATCGCAGCAATTGAAAAGGCCATCAGCGAGAAGTATGGATCTGAAGCGATCACCAACCCCAGAGCAAATTGGGACGATGCCAAAGAAAAGGAATATCTTTCTCAGATGAAAGAGTTTTATCAAAAAATAAAGAAAAATGAAGAACAACAAGAGAAAATTGATATTAATGGTATAAAGGTATCAAAAAAACTACTTAATAGAGAATCTTTAACATTGTGCTCGGTCTGCGGATCTTTTCCAAGGAAGTCGATGGATGATGTTTGTTTCATCAAATTTGATTGTTGCTATAGATGCTATATCCAATATGTTGAGGATAGAGAAGAGAAGTGGTTAAAAGGATGGAGACCAAACAATGAAACTAAAAAAAACCAAATTAAAGGAAATAATTCTGGAAGTTCTCGCTGAAACTGGCGGTTTAGGCGCGCCACCCGCGGCCGACGAAGAAGGCGCCGCACCCGCCGGCGCCCCAGAGGCCCAGGGGCTATCCGCAGTTAAGCGTGTAATAGATTTTATTGAGAACCGCGTATTTAGCATCCCAGCGCTCAAGTCACAACTGGAGATAATTAAGAGCAACCCAACGGCTCTAGCACAATTTCAAGCAAACCTGAATAGGATACTGGGCGTCGAAGTGGCAGATGTGTCCTCCGCGGCCACAAAAACGCGGATAGCACAGAAGAGAATGGGCTGATAGAACAAGGAGAACAATAAAATGGCTAAGAAAAAAGAAACATCAATTTACGATATTATACAGGGGCTTCATCAAGCCGCGGCAAATGCCTATGATGGCGCCCTGACGGAAGATGGAGAAGCAATCAAAGTAGGCCTCCAGCGCGAAGAGGGAGATCCCATTCTTGACAGTCGCGTGATGGACGGATTTAACGTTAAAATTTATGGCAACATTATGTGTCTCACCTACCAGTCAGACGTCCAACTTAAAGAAGTTTATGCAAATGGATTTGAAGGCGAAGTTGATCAGCGTCTTGCCGATATCGCATCCTGGCTTAAAAAAGAATATCACAAAGTTACTGGAAACCCCATCACCCTTACCGAAGAAGGCGAAGTTGATGTGATGGTGCAGAGCACATCCCGTATCAGAAGCTGGATCCAAGCTAAGAAGCACTATAAGATCGGCGGCATCGATTCGGAGACGAACCTTGAAGAAGAATCAAAGGATCGCGTCGAAGAAAGCTGGCGCTCATTCCTCGATCTCGGAGGGTGGAAAGGTAAGCGCCCAGACAACGACACGCGACCCAAGAACTCGGGAGAATAACAATGAACCTCTCACGCAACGATCTTTATCGTATTATTCTTGAAGAATATCTGAAGGAAGAGGGCATCACCGAAGCTCCTGGTGATGTGCTGGATTTATTGCGCAAGATTAAGCGCGACCCAGATTACGACCCACGCGAGGATCCGGGCGCACATTCGTATACGAAAGACGGGCCTCCCGCTACCACTCGCACAATGTCCCGCCCACACCGCAGGGACCCCCAAGATCCAGGCGAGACAATACCAATTGATATAGATATCCCATCAGACGACGCCCCAGAGGGTGGATATGGTGGTTTCCAAGATCGCTCAGGCCCACCTTTAGAAGATCGGCTTATGGATTTAATCCAAGGGATGCTCCCAGAAGAAGTGGCTGACTTGTTTCAGGTAGTATTTGAGAAGATTCCTGGAGTCGAGATATGTGATGCCGAAGAAGAAGAACTCGGCACGCCGTACGGTGGCAAGGAATTCGACCTCCGAAAGAGCCAAGGACAGAAAGCTGGCTTCGAGCTTCAAGAGTTGATGTCTCTGATTAAAGAAGTGATGAAAGAAGAACTATACCAACAAGATGTATGAGTTTTCAATTAGACAAGAAGCAGCGAGTCAAAGAAATATTAAAGTGCGGTAAAGATCCGTCCTACTTCCTTAAAACATATGCACGCATATCACACCCGATGCATGGGCTGATTCTTTTTGATACGTACAGTTTTCAGGACGACCTTCTCAAAGACTTTAATGATTATCGGTTTAATGTAATCCTTAAAGCACGCCAGTTAGGAATCTCAACTATTACGGCAGGATATATTGTGTGGATGATGCTTTTTCACCGCGATAAAGCCATTCTTGTCATGGCGACCAAGTTCGCAACGGCAGGGAACCTGGTCAAGAAAGTAAAGAGTATTATGCGTAATCTGCCCGATTGGCTTAAGATAGCCACCATTAGCGTAGATAACCGCACTTCATTCGAGCTTTCCAACGGCTCGTCCATTAAAGCAACATCTACTTCCGGCGATGCGGGTCGTTCAGAGGCACTGTCACTTCTGGTTCTTGATGAGGCCGCACACATTGAAGGGCTTGAAGAACTATGGACAGGTTTGTATCCCACGCTGTCGACCGGTGGTCGCTGCATTGCGCTTTCGACTCCGAACGGCGTTGGAAATTGGTTTCACAAGACCTGCACAGACGCAGAGTCCGGCGCCAATAATTTTCATTTAACAACTCTTACCTGGACCGTACACCCAGATAGGGATGAAAGCTGGTACCACAAAGAAACCAAGAATATGTCAAAACGCCAGATTGCGCAAGAGCTTGAATGCAACTTCAACACTTCTGGTGAAACTGTAATCGATCCTGATTGTATGGAGTGGCTGTTGTCCAACATTAAAGATCCCAAATACCGAACAGGGTTTGATAGAAACTTTTGGATTTGGGAAGAGTTTGATCCCACATGCAATTATTTGATGGTAGCCGACGTCGCCCGCGGCGACGGCGCTGATTTCTCAACTTTTCATCTTATAAAGCTTGAAACTTTAGAAGTTGTTGGAGAATACCAAGGAAAGCCAACTTTAGATATGTTTGCAAACATGCTCAATCAAGTTGGGAGAGAGTTTGGGAATTGTATGGTGGTTGTGGAAAACAATAATATTGGCTATTCTGTGTTAGATAAATTAATAGATTATACATACCCCAATATTTATTATTCAATTAAATCAACGCATGAATATATCGAACAATACCAGGCCGAACATCGATCCTCTGCCGTTCCGGGGTTTTCTACCACCATGAAGACGCGTCCTCTTATAGTCGCGAAATTAGAAGAGTTTATAAGAAACAAACTAATTAAGATATATTCTTCTCGAACAACTAACGAGATGAAAACTTTTATTTGGAGGAATGGAAGGCCGCAAGCGATGAAGGGCTACAATGATGATTTGATTATGGCGTTAGCGATTGCGTGCTGGGTTAGAGACACAGCACTACAATCTAACGCGCGCAATTTAAATTATCAAAAAGCATTTGTCGAGGCGATATACACCACCAAAACCACTATGAACACACAAATAAAAGGTCAAGAGGGCTACAAAAAAGACAACATCTTTGATAAAATGAGTGAAGCCGAAAAGCTATATGAACAAAATAAGTGGATTATAAAGTGAGAAAGTAAATGCCCCCTATTGATAAAAACCCTAAAAACAAACAATCGTCTCTTTTCAAGGCGCTCACGCGACTGTTTTCGGGCCCCATCATTAACTATCGGTCCCAGACCGGTCGAAGGATTAGGCGCCAACATTTAGATAAATTTTCTTCAAAGTTTAAGACAGCATCCGGGCAACAATTTAAGAAGTCCCAATATAATCCATTAGATACTATTGCGACAAACGCAATTCAAAATCAGAAGCGCACTGAGCGCTATGTTGATTTCGATCAGATGGAATATACGCCAGAGATTGCGTCAACGATGGATATCTATGCAGATGAGATGACAACTCATTCTGATTTGCGTCCGATGTTGAGAATTAAATGCCCCAACGAAGAGCTAAGGGCTGTTCTCGCCGTCTTATTTACAAACATTTTAAATATTGAATCCAATCTTTTTGGTTGGGCCCGCACAATGTGCAAGTACGGAGATTTCTTTTTGTACTTGGACATCGATGACAAGTATGGGGTACAGTCCGTTATTGCGTTGCCTGCTAGTGAGATTGAACGCCTGGAGGGGCTGGACTCCACAAATCCAAACTATGTTCAATATCAGTGGAATTCCGCCGGAATGACTTTTGAGAATTGGCAGATGGCCCATTTCCGTATTCTTGGAAATGACAAGTATGCTCCGTACGGGACGTCCATCCTTGAGCCGGCTCGGCGCATTTGGCGCCAGCTAGTTCTGATGGAAGACGCAATGATGGCGTATAGAGTTGTACGTTCTTCTGAACGACGTGTCTTTAAGATTGACGTTGGTGCGATTCCGCCCCAAGAGGTGGAACAATACATGCAAAAGATTGTCACGCAGCTTAAGCGCAACTCTATTGTGGATAGCGATACCGGCCGAATGGACTTACGATATAATCCAATGAGCATCGAAGAGGATTATTTTATCCCCGTTCGCGCTGGCTCAGTCACAGATATTCAAAATCTCGCCGGCGGCACGAACACCACGCAGATTGATGATGTGAAGTATTTGCGCGATAAGTTATTTTCTGCCTTGAAAATTCCACAATCATATTTGACGATGGGCGAGGGTGCTGACGAAGACAAGACCACCCTTGCGCAAAAAGACATTCGTTTTGCAAGAACAATTCAAAGATTACAGCGCGTCATCATATCCGAGCTTACAAAGATTGGAATCATTCACCTTTATACGCTTGGCTTTCGCGGAGATGATTTGTTAAATTTTGAATTGTCCTTGAACAATCCCTCTAAGATTTCTGAACTTCAAGAATTAGAACACTGGAAGCAGAAATTTGATATCGCAGCATCTGCGACAGAGGGGTACTTCTCGCGACGATGGGTTACCGAGCACATTTTCGGAATGTCTCACGAGGATTTCATGCGTAATCAGAGAGAAATGTTCTACGATAGAGGACACGACGCAGAACTGCAGCAGGTTGCTGAGGGCGCCGCTGGAGGTGCCTTGGGCGGCGATTTGGGTGGTGATCTGGGGGCAGACCTTGGCGCCGGAGAATTAGACTTTGGAGGCGAAGAAGGCGGCCCTGAAGAAATGCCGGCCGCCGCCGCCGGCAGCGAAGAGCCCGCCGGCGAAGAGTCCTCCCTTTTGGCCGTTCCTCCTGGCTCCCGCGCCAGTCCACGTCTGGCGCCCCAGCAAAAGAAAGCTACACGTCGCTACGACGGACCCCATGGAAAGAGCACGTATAAGCCAGTCCGCAGCGATGGTCGCGTCAGCAAGGGCCCCCGCTCACGCTCCCAAGCGTCCATGTATTCGAAAGAAAAGAGCAGTCCCGGTATTCGCAACACGTTCCCGGGCTATGGCGATCTGAGGACCTTAACTACAATGAATGGCTTAACATCGGGTATTTATGAAGATCAAGAAGCTACTTATACTTTGAGAGAAATGGCAGAAGAAGATCGTCTTTTTGAAATAAATGATTCTATAAGAAATCTTTTACAAGGATTGGAGACCAATCAAAACTTATTGACGGAGAACAAAGATGAAGAACAAACATAATAAAAAGCGTAATACCGCATTTATTTATGAAGCGCTTATTAAAGAAGCTACGGTGGCGATGTTGCGCGCGCAAACAGAAAGAAAGCGCAAGATAGTAGATATTATTAAAAAGCACTTTAGTCCCGATTCGGAGCTATACAAAGAATTAAAGTGCTATAGATCGTTGTACGAGAATCAAAATTTAGATCGCGACCTTTCAGAAAGGATTGTTAAAGAGGCGAAGATTGCCCAACGTCTTGTCGATCCACAAGGACTCTTCAAACAACAAACTGAACTGATCAAGGATGTGAATGTAGAAGTATCGCCATCCGTTTTCAACAATTATGTACCCAACTATAAAACACTAGCATCTATTGCTCAGTTGTTCTCCAGCAAGCTGTCTCCCAAGAGCACGATAATGTTGGAAGGCCAAATTGTAGACAACATGATTGCGGAGGCGCCCGAAGTGCGACAATTGGAAGAGATTGATTCCGTGGTGGTGAACAAATTTGTTGAGAAATTCAACCACAAGTACGGAGAAGGTCTCCTCGATGAGCAAAAGGAATTGTTATCGTATTATATAACTTCTTTCGCCGACAACGCCTTAGAGTTGAAGTTCTTTCTCAACGAAGAAATTGAGAGGCTGAGAGCTAAGTTAACTAAAGCTCAAAGCGTGGAAGAGGTGGAGTCTGACGATGCTATGGTCGAGAAGACACTTAAAATTATTGAGAAGCTCGATTCTTTTTCGGCCGCACCGATAGACGAGAGTGTGTTAAAGACGGTGATGAAAACTCAAAGATTAGTGAAGGAAATATATAATGGCGATAGTAGTTAAAGTTGGCCCCGCTGCAACCCAAAAAATAGTAACGCTTGAGCTGGATATTCGTAAGAGCTTAAGTGGAGATTTGATGATCTTTGATCACGGAGATATCGATATAGTCCTTTCTCCGGGTAAGAATAAGATTGTTGCTTTCCCCAAAGAAGAAACAAACGACTTAGTATACGGCGCCCAAAACCGCCTTTTTGCATTTTTGTATAAAAGAGGAGTCGTGGTAGCCGAATCGATCCGCGCCGGCGCTTTTTTTGGCTCGTTTGAGGGCTCTATGGAAGAGACCCCATCTGCCGATGTTAGTGCTCCCAAAATGGCACTCATTAACATCGCCAATTTCATCACCGAAGAGCGCCCCTATTTTGAGAATACTGAAGCCATTATTTCAATGACAGATGATGAGCTTCTAGAGCCCGACAAAGCTGACTCTACGGAACTCGGAGATGTGCCCCAGCGCGCTGAACAAGGATCGATCCGCCCTAGCTATGTTAGAGATCCGTACTCCCTAAGTTACATGTATACGCTTTACTAGGATTTTAGTATGTCTGATATGAAAATAATAATGGGCCGGTGGGATGAATATTTAATTTTTGAAAATAGCAAACTCGAAGATGTCAAGAATGACCCTAAAGCTGTTACAAACCTAGGCAAAGAACTGCAATCAGCAGATAAAGAGAAGTTACAAAACTTTTTGAATATCGTATCGGCCGATGGTGAGATCATAGATCTGGTTAGGTCTTTTAAAGAAATGTCCGCACTTGCCAGCCAAGATATGCAAGAGGGTATCTTAGATGATCTTGGTGCCAAAGCCTACGTAAAAGCAGACGCCTTCTTCGATACCAATTTGGGAAAGAAGATAAAGACTTATGGAGCCCCAGCTGCAGCAATTGCCTTTATGGCGTTTCAAATAACCCAAGGAGTAGACATTGATCCCGAGATGCTGAAAGACGTATCGGAAATACTACTCAAGGGTAAGAGTCTCACAGCAGCCGATGTGGTCGGAATGGCCACAGGCGCCGAGAGCGGTATAGCAGAACAGGAGAATCAATGGAATTATTAACATTTATATTATGCGCCTATGGCTTAACACAGATCATAGTGTATGGTACAATATTCAACAGATTTAGACCAACAAAAGGTAAAGTAGGTAAACTCTTTCAATGCCCAATGTGCATGGGATTTCATGTGGGGTGGCTTTTAATGCTGCTTTCTCCGTTTACAGAACTATTTAGTTTTGACGTAAGTGTCGTCAACGCGCTACTTCTAGGCGGCTTGTCTTCCGGCACCTCATACGTACTTAACATGATTTTTGGAGATGAAGGAATTAAATATGAACATAAACACATGGACAAAGAAGTGGATGCTGCAGCCGGTCCATCACTGCTGTAAGGGATCTTAGCTGTGAGCAAGGTTCTACTAAGAGAATATTATGCTCTTTGTGACGGCGGTGCTTGTCAGGATCTCCTTACCGAAGAAGAGAAAAGGTATGTGTCTAATGGCGGCATGATTCTTTCCGGCATTATGCAAATGACCGAGACAAAGAACGGCAATGGCCGCGAATATCAGCACGAAACCATGGTGCGCGAAGTGGGAAATTATCAAAAACTCGTTAAAGAAAGCCGCGCCCTAGGTGAACTCGATCACCCCGATGATTCGGTCATTAACCTTCGAAATGCCTCCCATATGGTTACAGCTATTTGGATGGAAGAGAAAAACGTGATGGGTAAGATCAAAGTACTCGACACGCCATCCGGCAAGATTCTACAAGAATTGGTGCACGGCGGCGTGACAGTCGGCGTATCCTCTCGCGGAATGGGCTCTGTGCGTGAAGAGATGGGAAGAACCATCGTAGAAGATGACTTCCAGCTGATTTGTTTTGATATGGTTTCTGAGCCATCAACGCCAGGCGCGTTCATGATGAAGGAAGCCAAAGATCTTTCCGAGTCCAACATCATCACCAAAGCAGATCGTATTAATCGATTATTAAATGAGGTTCTCGACGATGAGTAAGTGGTCAAGTTTCGAACAAGATCAAGAGTATACTGAGGATTGGCGCCAATATCTTGAATCCGCAGAGATGGACGAGTCAAAGCTGTTCAAGGGCGGAAAACCATCCGGCGAGATTCCCGAGCCGGAAGAAGGCGGCGCCGGAACTCCGGCGCCCGAGCGCACGCCGGCTCCTGCACAAGCAGCCGGCGCTCAGCCACAAGGAAAACTGGCCCAAGCCAAGGCCGGCGCCCAAAAAGGCGCTGCAGGCGCCGAGAAGGCCCGCCAGGCCGCCACTGGCGCGTGGGATTGGATTGCAAATTTCTTAGGCGGCAACGTTAAAGACAAAGATTACTCGCACTTAAAGATGCCTACACCAGATAGCCCAACGGCAAAAGGTGCAGAACCTGAAGGCGAAGAGAGTGCCGAAGAGGATGCTGGCGAACAACAGAAGACCGACGGAGCACAAGAAGAAGAGCCAAAAGATAAAAAGAAGACGATCAGTCGCGTTCCGGATAGCGCACTAAACGAATCTCAAACCTATGACCGGTGGAAAGTTTTATCAGGAATCAAAAAGAAGGTGATATGAAAAAGAACGATTTAAAGCAGCTTATTAAGCCAATTGTAAAAGAATGTATTCACGAAGCCCTTATAGAAGAGGGCCTTTTGTCTAACGTGGTGGCAGAAGTATTGAAAGGTACACAGCAAGCGACCTTGACCGAAAGCACTCACCGGAGCACCCCGGGCCCCTTTGAGAAGCACGCGCCCAAAAAGCCCCCGCCTCCTTTACCTTCTAACTCAACACAACACATTGCCGAGTATCGCAATAAGATGGCGAAGGCTGTCGGCCAGGATGCATATAATGGGGTCAACTTGTTCGAAGGCACTGAGCCGCTCTCGGGCCATACGCCGGCTCAAGGGCGCACCGACTTAGGCGACCCGCGCGATGCTGGTGTAGATATTAGTTCTTTATTGGGTGACGCGTCCGCCATATGGCGAGCAATGAAGTAGGAGAAGTTCAATGGCTAAAGCAACAAATGTGTCAGTTAATATACGCGAAACTCGCGGAAACGTGGATCGATTAATTCGAAAATTTATTAAAAAAACTAAAAAAGAAAAAGTAGTAGAACAAGCAAAAGAACGCCGCTACTATAAAAAACCATCCGTCAAGAAGGCCGACAAGCGCAAAAAAGCACAGCGCGCCCGACTTCGTGAACAACAAAAACGGATCAAAGCACAACAAAGGCGTGATAGAAGGAAATAGCGACTATTTATAATGAAAGTCAAAAATTAGGAGTTTTATAATGGGAAATTGGAACATGCAAGTTGGCCTCAACCATGTAGGGGCCTACCAAGTTAGTGGAAAGCCCTGGGCGTCAGGCAGTATTGATTGTAAGTCGGACACAAAACCCCATCGCGATCTTGAAATTACATTTCCATATGTCGCTAGATGGTTCAAAGTTGTCAACAAAGATGAATCCAACACCTGCAAGGTCGCATTTTCATTAGCCGGGTTGACCGGGTCGACAAACAATTACTTTACAGTTGGCGCGGCAGACTTTGAAGACGGCCACGGGCTGTCTGACAGCGGAGTGCTGGAACTGAAGGTATCTTCGATTTGGATATCGGGATCAACTGACGTGGATATTATTGCGGGCCTCACAAGTATTGAGGCATTTAGGACACAAACTTCGGAAGGCGCGAATTGGTCAGGTTCTGCAGGAGTTAGCTAAACATGGCAAGCTTCGGGTGGGCATATGTAGATTGCGCGGATGCAGGAGATGGGTCTGGTTCGGGGCCAACCGGCTCCCTGCAGTTCATCGGAGACAGCGTAGGTCATACGACCGGCTCCCATAACTTAATATTTTATACCGCGTCTGCGCATGGCCACCAGCCCTCGCATTTAATATTGTCTGGCAACCTTACGGTTACGGGCACCATTAGCGCTAGCGTGTTTAAATACAGAGATGTTTCCATCATCGATGCCACCGGCTCCACCTTCTTTGGCGACAGTGTCGATGACACTCACTCGCGAACGGGAAGCTTTGAATTGTGGACCGGCGGCGTCAATGCCACCGCCTACCTGACAGCTAGTGCTTACACTCAACAGACCTTTGTAAAGGGCTTTGGGGGAAGCTATACCAATGTTACGAGTAGCCATTATACGGCTTCAACCAGCGAATATATTTTAGGGATCACCGCCCAGGCAACTCCCCCCAATAACGTATATTTAACTATTCCGAATCCTACATTGTACTCACCCGGCGCCGTTTTGGTGATTAAAGATGAAAAAACCACCCCACGTGGCCTTTCTAATATCACGCTTACCCGCTCAGTAACAGATGTTTATACGTTTGATGGGAGTTCAACGTATACTCTTACCGGTACAATGCCGGCAATTAGTTTATATTCCAATGGTACTAACTGGTTCGTCTTCTAATTAATTTAAGAGGGCACCCTGAATGGCTTACAACAACATGTCGGGCACAGTTCAACCAGATGGTGAGAATTGGTGGGTGATTGGCACCAAGGGTACCTAATAATAAAGTGACTTTCGCGATACAAAGTACTATTTATTTTTGAAATATTATCACTTTAGGAGCTGATTTATGTCTGATATGTTAGGCGAAGCTATTGTAGACGCCAAATCCCTACGTGCGGCAGCACTTAAAAATGCGGAAAATATTGTTATTGAGAAGTATTCAGCTGAAGTGCGAAACACCTTAGAGACGATTCTAGAGCAAGAGGAAGAAATGGCCCCAGCACCCGATATGGGCGCGGAAATGCCCGAAGCTCCTCCGCTCGATATCCCCTTGGATGATACAGAAATTCCCATTGACGAAGAGATCGTTGAGGGAGATGATGTCCCGCTAGCCGCGACCGTCGATCTTTCTCAAATGGACGGCCAGAACCTCTCTGGTTTCCCCGCTGAGGGCGAAGAAGTGGGTATTACTATCGATCTTGGTGCTCTCCAAGAAGCAGTGAAAGCACTTGGCGACGATCTAGATGAAGAAATCGAGATTACCGAAGAGGATCTTGTTGATGTTCTTTCGGAAGACGATGAAGATGTAATCGAAGAAGAGGATGATGTTAAAGGCGAAGAGGGCGAATCGCCTGTCGAAGCAGTTAGTGATCAAGATAAAGCATCAGATTTTGGCGGAACCGACGAAAACCTCGATTCCCTCGTAGATTCCATCCTTGAAAAACTAACTGTCGATATGGCCCCCGAACTTAGCGGATGGGCCGGCCGCCCCACAACCCAACTCAAGGATGAGCAGGAGCGAGCACTTGCTGGCGCTCAGACCAATGAGACAAAAGAAGATTTAGAAGATTTGAACAAAGCTCAAGAAGAGTTGTTTGGAGAAAATAAACAACTCAAAGAGCAAAACACAAAATATAAGCAAGCACTTAACGAGCTAAAAGAAAGTTTACAAGAAGTAAACCTTTCCAATGCTCGCTTGCTTTACACGAACCGTGTATTGAGAAATACCTCCCTAAATGAGCGGCAAAAAAATAAAATTGCCGAAGCTATTTCAAGCGCCGGTTCTGTAGCAGAAGCACGTACTATATTTGACACGCTTCAAAGCACGGTGGAGGCTGCGCCTAGGCGTAGCCCGAAATCGCTGGGCGAAGCAATTAGTCGTCGTTCTTCTGTTATCCGCGCTACTCGCCACGAGCAGCCGGCATCGGATCCCTGGTCGGATCGGATGAAAAAACTAGCTGGAATAAAACAATCATAAAAAATATAAGGAGGTGATTTAAAATGTCTAGTATTGTAGAAAGGTTGACAGAAGGTATTGTCAACCGTGATATGCGCGCGGAGGGCCATGCTCTTCTTTCCAAGTGGGAGAAGACCGGTCTTCTGGAGGGAATCTCGAGAGAGGCGTCCCGCAGTTCAATGGCGCGATTGCTTGAGAACCAAGCAAAAGAACTACTTCGCGAAGCAAGCACCATGAAGGGTGGTGATGTCGAAGGTTTTGCAGCCGTCGCATTCCCCATTGTTCGTCGCGTCTTCGCAGGTCTGATCGCTAACGATCTCGTTTCCGTTCAGCCGATGAGCTTGCCTAGTGGCCTCATTTTCTTCCTTGACTTCACTGTTTCTTCTAATGGTGCAGGTCTTCCCCGTTTGGGTTACGGTACCCCCGGAGGTGACGAAGAGTCACTGTATGGTGGTGGCCGTGTTGGTGCCCAGATCACCGGTGGTGTGAGGCTTGATGGAGTTACGGGCAGTGAAGGGCCGTATAACCTTAATAACGGTTATGCTTCCCCGACCGGCTCAGGCGCCGTCACAGTTGACTTCATTACTGCAAGTGTCTATAGCTCATCTGCGGGTTCCGTACCTAAGCTTGTCGAGTGGGATATGGAGCTTCAAGAGGGCATCTCAACCGTAGGTGTTGTTAGCATTAATGTTAATAGTCTCTCAGATTTCGATGCAGACAACGGTAACAGAAACCTTAACGCTATCATTTGTACTGGCTCTAGCGATTCCGAGGCAGGTGGTCAAGGTCGACTTTCCGGCTCTGCTGCAGGTGCCGCATTGCTTCGTCGACTCACTCGTATGAGTGGCTCTAATTTGAGTAGTTCCTTGATGGTATTTGCATCGTACGATG
>Ga0181371_1000227_pt1 | contig 12960 bp, 10 predicted proteins | sample LowvirmetaG_6_FD_130087 | JGI IMG/M metagenome (GOLD analysis project Ga0181371, IMG submission 130087) | Marine viral communities from the Subarctic Pacific Ocean - Lowphox_07 viral metaG | ecosystem: Environmental > Aquatic > Marine > Oceanic | place: Subarctic Pacific Ocean | collected...
CCAGCATCCATCTGGCCGGCGCCTGGCCCATGTGGTGGCTGATTCCCCCAGAGCAGGAGGCGAACTACGACGACTGCATGCGCAAGTTGGTGGATTTCCGGTTTGTGCGTGCCGAGGATTACATCGATTTTGGCCCGGTTCCGACGATCCCCGAGGAAGAGTTTCTCGGTGCCGGTGTCTGGCAGTTGTACAAGGGCATTGATGCGCCCTGGAAGTCCATTCTTAAACTGCTTCTGATTGAATGTTATGCGCGGACCACCGGTGAGCCCTTGTTGTCCAGCGAGTTCAAACGGGCCGTGTTCCGGGGAGAGACCGATGCCGACAGCCTCGACCCTTACGTCATGCTTTATGGTCGTCTCGAAGGTTGGCTTGCCGGTCCGGAAGTCGCTTCGAGACTGGATCTGATTCGTCGAAGCCTGTATCTGAAAGCCGGTTTGCCACTCACCCGGTCCGAGGCCTCAGGGGAGCAGTGGCGCGCTCGTCTTCTGCGCCAGATGGTGACTCGCTGGGGCTGGTCCGAGAGCATTCTGGCCGAGCTGGACGAGCGCCAGCGGTGGCGGGCAGAGGATGTCGTCACCCTGCGCCGAACCATTGTCAACGAACTGACACATGGTTACCGGTTGCTGTCAAAAATGGCCAGGGAACATGGCCAGCGGGCGGCCATCAGCGCCAACGATATCAACCTGCTTGGCCGCAAGCTCTATGCGGCTTTCCAACGCAAGGCTGGCAAGATTGAGCAGATCAATCCGGGGCTGGCGCCGTCGCTGGCTGAGGAAAATCTGGCATTTCATCATCAGTCAGAGCAGGGCGGCGACTCCGACGGCTGGCTGCTTTACCGGGATCTCGAAGACCCGGCGGACGCTTTCTGGCAGCCGGTTATCCGTCGCTCCGGCAATCTGGCGGAACTGATGGTCTGGTGCTACTGCAATGGCCTGCTGACCCGCTCGACAAGACTGAACGTGCGTTCCGGCACCAGTATTGCCTCGGTCAGCGAATTGCGGGAAATGCTGGACGCCCTGTCCGCGTTCCTGCCATTTCCGGTTCCGCCTGCGGAACGGGAAGCGTTGTCCCGGGGTGTCCGGCCACTGAGAAATCTGCTTCTGGTCAACGTGGGCGTCGATCCCCAGGCGCATCTGACGGAAAAGGGGCTTCACAAGCTCAGTTCCCGACACGATTCGCTGGGATTCAGTGGTGGCCGGGAGAACCTGGTGATCAGCATCGACCAGATTACCTTCAACAGCTGGCACGAGGTGAGCCTGCAGCACTACGCCGCCGGCGACACCCTGATCCAATGCCTGAAGAATGTCCTCGCCTCGGTGGCAGCAAACCCTGCTGAACTTCCCGGCGTTCAGGTGCATTGCCACAACCGCGGCCATGGCTCGGCCATTGCCCGCCGGGTTCAGGAGCTGTTTGCCGATGTGCTTCGACCCTTTTTTGCCGGCGGTACTGGCCCGCATCCGCTGCGCTATGTAATCGAGATGGATCGCCGCTACTTCCTGCTCCAGTTCAACGGCCTTGAGCCTGGGTTTGTTGCCCTGGAGAGCTTCGAGGCGCTGATGGAATATCTGGCAATGCCCCAGGAGCGTTACCTGCCAGTGGTATTCGATCGCTACGCGCTGCAGGAGGAGCCGGCCTTGCGGGCGGTTTGCCTGGCCAGCGAGCCGGATAACATCCAGGTTTTCTACCGTATTCTGGGCGACCAGGCCCGGCTCTGGGTGGTTGACGAATTGGGCTCGTTGTTCAGTTGGGAGCAGGCGGTGACCAGCCGTCGGCACTTGCTGGTGCCGGTACTGCGGTTTCTCGATAACCTGATTGAACGGCGTTTGCTCCGTCACACTGATTCGGCCGGCGTGGTAGCGGGCGTTCAGTGTTACGAGATTGTCCGGCGCGACGGCACCTGGCGCGCCGAATACCGGCCGGAATCGGATTCGGGTGTACCCCTACCCGGGTTTGAGGTGCAGGCCGTGGGCATCCATGAGGGCGACAGCCGTCTGCGCTTCGATATCTTCTGCGGTGACCAGGAATTCAGCGTCCAGGAGTATGGTGACCAGCTGATTCCGGCGGTGGCCCATTACATCCGGTCACTGCGCCAGAGTGACGAGGTTTACCCGGTGTATCTGACCGACGTCCATCTGCCCCACGACCTCGACCCCCGCGTGTATCAGCAGGATATCCAGACCAGTCAATACCTGTATTACCGGTCTGTACTGGAGGATTCCCTTAACCGGCACCTTGCAAGGACGCGCTGACCTCGCGGCCCGGGGCGGGTGTCAGGTATACTGCGCCCATAGTGAACTCAGGGGTAGGTAGCCGATATGCGAGCGTGGACTCTGTCGATCATGACGTTGATGCTGGCTCTGGTTGTGAGCGGTTGCGGTCAGAAAGGTCCGTTGTACCGTGACAGTCAGGCCGCTTCGATAACGTCCGGGCCGGATTCGGCCCAGGAACAGCCCGATCGCGAAGAAACCCGCGACTAGCGCCATGGCCTCCCGGCCCCGTTAAACGAATCAGGAAACTCATGGATCATTTCAACTACCGCGACGGCGAGCTGTACGCCGAGGATATCCCTGTCTCTGCCATTGCTGATCGCTTTGGCACACCGGCCTACGTGTATTCGCGCGCCACGCTTGAGCGGCATTACCGGGCCTATGATGACGCCCTTCGGGATCACCCGCATCTGGTGTGCTACGCCGTAAAAGCCAACAGCAATCTTGCGGTGCTGAACGTTCTTGCGCGGCTTGGTGCCGGCTTTGATATTGTGTCAGCCGGTGAGCTGGAGCGGGTGTTGCGAGCAGGTGGCGATCCGTCGCGGGTGGTCTTCTCCGGCGTTGGCAAGCAGGAGTGGGAAATGAAGCGGGCCCTCGAAGTGGGCGTTCGCTGCTTCAATGTCGAATCCGACACCGAACTGGACAGGCTCAATGCTGTGGCGGGCGAGCTTGGCGTGAAGGCGCCAGTCTCCCTGCGGGTGAATCCGGATGTTGACGCCGGTACCCATCCCTATATTTCCACCGGGCTGAAAGAGAACAAGTTCGGGATCGATATTGCCGAAGCGCCGCAGGTCTATGCCCGTGCGGCAGGTATGCCGAATCTCGACGTAAAGGGTGTGGATTGTCACATCGGCTCACAGCTGACGAGCGTGTCCCCGTTCCTCGACGCTCTGGACCGGGTGCTGGCCCTGATTGATTCCCTGGCGGACCAGGGCATCCACATCCATCACCTGGATATGGGCGGTGGCCTGGGTGTCACCTACAACCAGGAACAGCCACCGCAGCCGTCGGATTATGTCATGGCGCTGGCCGAACGGCTCGGTGACCGGAAGCTGGAATTGATTCTTGAGCCAGGCCGTTCCATCGCCGCTAATGCCGGCATTCTGCTGACCAGGGTCGAGTTCCTGAAGTGCACCGAACACCGGAATTTTGCCATCATTGATGCCGCGATGAATGATTTGATCCGGCCGGCCCTGTACAGCGCCTGGCAGGCGATTATCCCGGTCAAGCCGCATCAGGATGGTGAGGAAAAGGCCTGGGACCTGGTGGGCCCGGTCTGTGAAACCGGTGACTTCCTGGGCAAGGACCGGCACCTGCGTCTTAAGGCCGGGGATCTGCTGGCGGTTCGCTCCGCCGGTGCCTACGGCTTTGTTATGAGCTCCAATTACAACACGCGGAACCGGCCGCCGGAACTGATGGTCGATGGTGACCAGGTGCATGTGGTTCGCCGCCGTGAAACTCTCGAAGACCAGCTCGCACCCGAGAGCTGCCTTCCGGAATGAGCGGGGGCGAGGAGATGACACAGCAACGCCGGAGTCAGGGCCCCATGCTTCGATTTACCAAGATGCACGGGCTAGGTAACGATTTCATGGTGGTGGATGCCATCAGTCAGCCGTTCCGTCTGCGACCGGAGATGATTCGGGAACTGGCCAACCGGAATTTCGGGATTGGCTTCGACCAGCTGCTGGTGGTGGAGCCGCCCGGGCTGCCGGATGTGGATTTCCGTTACCGCATTTTTAACGCGGACGGCTCCGAGGTGGAGCAGTGCGGCAATGGTGCCCGTTGCTTTGCTCGATTCGTCCGTGATCAGCGTCTGACCAACAAGAAAGTGATCCGGGTTCAGACCGCGAAGGGTGTGATTGAGCTTCGCGTGGGGCGCGAAGGGATGGTTATGGTCAACATGGGCGTGCCCGAGTTCAATCCGCCGGCAATTCCTTTTGCAGCTGACCGGCGCAAGGATGTCTACACCGTGGATGTGGACGGCCAGACCGTGGAACTGAGCGCCCTGTCCATGGGCAACCCCCACGGCGTGTTGCTGGTTGAGGACGTGGACCAGGCGCCGGTGGAAACGCTGGGGCCCAAGCTTGAGCGACACCCGCGATTCCCGTCCCGGGCCAATATCGGGTTTTTGCAGATCCTTGATCGTACTCATGCCCGCCTCCGGGTGTTTGAGCGGGGCTCCGGTGAAACTCTGGCCTGCGGTAGCGGCGCCTGTGCTGCCGTTGTAGTTGGCTGCTTGCGGGGCTTGCTGGATTCCCGCGTGGAGGTCGAGCTGCGAGGTGGCAAGCTGGTCATCGAATGGCAGGGTGAAGGGACCCCTGTTATGATGGAGGGGCCTGCAACCAGCGTATTTGAGGGGCAGTTAAGGCTGCCAGGTGAAGCTGGTGGTCGCCGCCGCAGAAGCGGTCGCCCCCATAAACAAAGATCCTGACAGCCAGGAGTACTCCATGACAGAACAAACGGCCCGCCAGAAGGCCGGTGAGCTCACCCGGGAAGAGGTGGCAGACTACCTGCGAGCCAACCCCGATTTCTTTGTCGACCAGGATGAGCTGCTACGCAGTCTGACCCTGCCCCATGACAGTGGCCGGGCTATTTCCCTTGTGGAGCGCCAGGTACATCTTTTCCGGGAGCAACGTGACACCCTGCGCCGGGAATTGGTAGAGCTGGTGTCCATCGCCCGCCACAACGACCGGTTGTTCGAGAAGAGCAAGCGGCTGTTGATGCAGGTGATTGAAGCCCGGACCCTCAACGACATGGCCGCAGCCATTGATGACAGCATCCGTGGTGATTTCGGGCTCGACGCCGCCTCTGTGCTGTTGTTCACTGATGTCGAGCTGCCCGAAGCCTCCCAGGGCGCGCTGCATGTGGTGAGCCCATCCGTGGCCCGAGAGCGGCTCGGTAGTCTGCTGGAAGGCGAGAGGGCTGTGTGTGGCCAGTTCCGTGAAAGCGAGCGTGAGTTCCTGTTCCCGGACCGAGAAGAACCGATTGCCTCCGTGGCGCTGGTGCCGCTGAGGCATGATGAGCTGGTGGGCGTGTTTGCGGTCGGCAGCTGCCAGCCGGGCTATTTTGACCAGAGCATGGGGTCGCTTTTTCTGAGCTACATCAGCGATACCCTCAGCCGCCTGCTGCCCCCGATGGTGCAGCGCCACACCACGGCTGCCCCGGTCACCGATATGGCGACGGAGTCCCGCTAGAGTGTCGGAGGTTCCGGCGGTGCCCCATGAGCTTTCCGGGCCGCTGACGGATTTTATCCGGCACCTGGCCTCCGAAAAACGCCATTCCCCCAGAACCTGCGACAGCTACCAGCGCGACCTGCTGCGTCTGGCGAGCTGGCTTACCCTGTCTGGCTTTACCGCCTGGCAGCGGGTGACCAATCATGATTTGCGCCGCTATGTGGCGACTCTCAGTCGGGAGGGCCTGTCAGGGCGAAGCATTGCCCGGCATCTCTCCGCGACCCGTCGGTTCTACCAGTTCCTGCTCAGGGAGAAGCTGGCCTCGGATAATCCGGCGTTGGATATCCGTGCCCCGAAGAGTGGTCGTCGTTTACCTCGAGTGGCGGACGTGGACCAACTGAATCAACTGCTTGATGGCCAGCCGGATGATCCCCTGGAAGTCCGCGATCTATGCATGTTCGAGCTGATGTACTCCTCGGGGTTGCGCCTGGCGGAGCTGGCGAGTCTGGATCTGGATACCGTCGATCTGCGCGGCGGTGAAGTCCGTGTGCTGGGTAAAGGCGGTAAGGAACGGCTGCTGCCGGTAGGGCGCAAGGCGATTGCGGCGATTGAGGAGTGGCTGCGACACAGGGTCGCGCTGGCCAATGAGGGTGAAAACGCACTGTTTGTCAGCCAGAGGGGCGAGAGGCTCAGCCACCGCAGTATCCAGGCCCGCCTAAGCCGCTGGGGCATCAGCCGCGGTGCCGACCAGAAACTCCATCCACACCTGCTGCGACACTCCTTTGCCAGCCACATGCTTGAATCCAGTGGCGACCTGCGGGCCGTACAAGAGTTATTAGGGCACGCCGACATTGCCACAACCCAGGTCTATACTCATCTTGATTTTCAACATTTAGCTCGTGTTTATGACCAGAGTCACCCTAGGGCGCGTCGCGATAAGTATCATGGTAAGACCGGCGACAAGAACGCCTGATGCCGTCAACGGGCGGGCAAGACATTTGCGATCTTCAACATTACAGCAAGGGTAAGCGGGAGCATTCCATGGCATCGGATCAGTCCTGGAAGGAAAAGTACCTTCAGGAGCTCGAGTCTGCAGATAACAGGGAGAAGCAGTGGAAGGCGGAACGGAACACCCTTGAACGCATGCTGGTGCGCACCAGCCTTGCATCCGAAGGCCAGACCCCGGAACTGGACCGTCTGTTGGCGCGAATCCGCAAGGATCTGAGAAAGAACCGGGTGGATGTAGACGCCTGGAAGGAATTGCAGGACCAGATTGATCGCCAGGTGGCCCTTCTCGACGAACGCCAGTCCTCCAATGACAGGAAACCTTCCTTTTTCTCCCGAAAATCGCGGGAGCCAGAACAGCAGCAACAGCAGCAGACTATTACAGAAGCTCTGCCCGAGAGCACCGAGCAGCCAGAGGCTGTCCCGGGCAATGATCAGGATATCGAGGACAATGCCCAACGGCTGCGTATTGCCCGCCGGGTAGGCCAGCTATTGGGCCAGATGCTTGCCCAGGTTTCCCTGGAGCCCGCAGCCGAGGCCCGTGCACGGTCGCTTCAGCAATCCCTGCTGGCCAGTAATGACTGGGACGAATTGCGGGAAGGGCTGAACCATGTGGCCGAACTGGTTATAGCCGCGGTAACCCGCAGCAAGCGTGAATTCGAAGACTTTCTGAAGCGACTGGATGAACGGCTGGAGCTGTTGCGAGAGCATTTCTCGGCCCAGTCGTCGGCCCAGTCCGGGCGGCTGCACGCATCTGAGGATCTTGACCGGGAAATACGTGAGGAAATTGAACGTGTCGGGCAGCGGCTGCAGGAGAGCGACAACCTGCTGGACCTCAAACAGTCGGTCAGTCGTCACCTTGAATCCATCGGTCAGGCGGTCGGCCGCTTCCGGACTCAGGAATCGGAACGTGAACGTGCGCTCTCCGAGCAGCTTGAGGCGATGCAGGAGAAAGTTGCGGCCATGGAGGCTCATTCCGAACAGATGCAGGAACAGGTCCGCAAGGAACGATTGCGCGCCATGACCGATCTGCTTACCGAGTTGCCCAATCGCGAAGCCTGGCAGGAGCGCCTTTCATTCGAGTACAACCGCTGGCAACGCTACAGCCATCCTCTGACCGTGGGCGTGCTGGATATCGATCTGTTCAAACGGATCAACGACTGCTACGGCCACAAGGCCGGCGACAGGGTACTGCAACTGGTTGCGAAAGAATTCAGGGAACGCTTGCGCGCCACCGATTTTGTGGCCCGGTTTGGCGGTGAGGAATTCGTGGTGCTGTTCCCGGAAACCGAGCCTGAAGACGCCCGCACGGTGGTGGATAAATTGCGTGAGCACGTCGGCAAACTGCCCTTCCACTTTCGCGGAGAGCCGGTCACCGTGACCTTTTCTGCCGGGCTGGCAGGCTTTGTTGTCGGCGACACTGAAGAGTCGGTGTTTGATCGCGCAGACCGGGCCCTTTATCAGGCAAAGGACGCGGGCCGCGATCAGGTTGTTATCAGCGACAATGCCACCGCTCAGTGACGCATCATCGCATCCAGCTCATCAATGATTTCCGCCCAGTCGCTGTCTTCCTCCAGGCCTTCTTCCAGGAAGTGAGACTGGCTTTCGGACCAGATGGGAGCATCCTGGATGGCAACCTCGCTTGGCAGGGGCGAGTACCTGGCGACAAAATCCTCAATGCTCTTGGCGTCGGACGCCAAGCCTAGTTGCTCGAACAGAGTACTGAGGGTGTGTTTGCTGGTGTCCATGGACATTCGTCTCCCGTTGGCCGTTTGCCTGAATGAAATCAATGGCGTTTGCAGGTATTGTTCCCTGAAATGTAGCGGAACCCTTAAGGATATCCAGTGAAGGTTACCCTTGCCTTTGTACTATGCTGCCTGTTGGCGCTGTTTCAATCCCCCCTGCGGGCGGAACCGCCGCAAGTATCGCCGGCACCGGTGCTTGGCAAGCAGGAACTGAGCTGGTTGGAAGACCAGGACCGCTTTCGCGTTGGACTTCGCAGTGATCAGGTGCCGCTGGTTTTCGATACCGGTAATGGCGTTCTTGCCGGGACTTACATTGACTACCTCGCACGGCTCTCAGACAAGCTGGGAGTTACCATGGAGCCCGTTGTCCTGGAAACAGGACGCGAAAGTGGCCCGGTTCAGAGCGAGCTGGCGACCGATGCAGTTCTCACCACGCGGATGCCCGGCATGCCGGTAGTTCCCGGTAAACGCTTTACTGACCCCCTGATGTCCCTCACCTACGGTCTGTTCGTGAGTGCCGGCGATGCTGCCATTCGTACTCTGGCCGATCTGGAAGGCAACCGGATTGCCGTGATCGCCGGTGATCCCAATCAATACCCCATGCTCGACCCGGTGGAGGAGTTCACGCCGGTGCCGGTGAGCAACGTCAGCGAAGCCGTCGGACAGATACTCTCGGGGCAGGCCGATGCATTTCTGGCGCCGGTTCCGGTTGTTTCCGATTATCTGCAGTCGGCCATGGTGAACGGCATCGGGCTGTCGGTCCTGCTGGACAGCAACCCGGTGGATGTCGTGTTACAGGTGGACTCTGACAACGATCGACTGTTCCAGGTGCTGAACAAGTCCATTGCCGCGATCAGTCACAACGAACATCGCACTATCCGCCAGTCCTGGCTGCAGGCAGACCAGCCAGCCATGGAGCGAAGCGGGCTGGAGCTGTCGGCATCGGACATCGAGTGGCTCAAGCAACACCCGAACCCCAAGGTTGCCTTCCGCTCGGATTGGCCGCCGTTTGAATACACCCAGGATGGTCGGCCTACGGGCCTTATTCCGGACCTGCTTACCCGGCTCGAGGCCCAGTTGAATGTCCGGTTTACCCGGACGGTGGCAGGGAGTCGGATGGATGCTGAAGAGCAGCTCCGATCCGGTGAGGTTGATATATTGCCGGGATTGTCACGGACACCTCGCACGGAAGAGGCCTTTCTGTTCACGCGGGCCTATCTGACCGTTCCCATTGCTCTTGCCATACGGGATGACGGGCGTTTTATTGGCGACCTCCGCGAGCTCCGCAGTGAGCGGGTGGGAGTGGTGAACCGGCACGCGGCACATGATTACCTGCTGATTAATCATCCGAATCTGGACCTGTACCCCATGGAGACCGTGGAGGAGGGGCTCCTGGCGCTATCCAATGGCGATCTGGATGTCATGGTTACCCACATCCCGGCGGTCAGTTACACCGTGGCCCGGCTGGGTCTTTCCAACCTCCGTATTACCAGTATCACCCCGTACCAATACGATCTGCGGCTTGCGGTACGCAAGGACAGTCCGGAGCTGCATCGGGTATTGAACAAGGCATTGGGCAGCCTCGAGGCCAGCGAGACAGAGTCGATCTACAACCGCTGGATCCATCTGGATATCGAGCAGGAAACTGATTACACGGTGGTGCGTAGAGTGGTATTGATTGCCATTCTGGTGGTGCTGATCTTTCTGTACTGGAACCGGAAACTGTCCCGGGAGGTGGATGAGCGCATTCGTTCAGAGAATGCCCTGCGCCGGAGCGAGGACGAATTGCGCGCCGCCAAACTGGAGGCCGAACGTCTTGCCCGAGAAGCCGAGGCGGCCAGCCTGGCCAAGAGTGAGTTCCTGGCCAACATGTCCCATGAAATCCGGACCCCGATGAATGCGGTGATCGGCTACAGTGATCTGCTCAGCAACAGCGTTACCGATCCACAGCAGCGGAACTATCTGGATGCAATCCGGGCTGGAAGCCGAAGCCTGCTGATGCTGATCAATGACATTCTGGACCTGTCCCGCATCGAAGCCGGAAAGATGAGGCTCGACTATTCTGCAGTGTCTGTACGTCGTCTCCTGGACGATGTTCGCCACATCTTTGACCTGCGGGCCCGTGAGCAGGGCATCACTCTGGAAGTGAGTGTCGACTCACGTATGCCCGCCGCCATGATGCTGGATGAGACCCGGCTTCGGCAGGTCCTGTTCAACCTGGTGGGCAATGCCATCAAATTCACCCATGACGGTGGTGTGACGGTTCGGGCCACCGCTAAGCCGCTCAAGAAACGATCCGATAACGCGGAACAGAGCACAGAGGCGCCGGAGCGCCAGTATTACAAATTGGTTGTCACGGTCAGAGATAGTGGCATCGGAATCCCGCAGGATCAGGTGGAGCGGATCTTTGATGCCTTCGAGCAGCAGGAGGGCCAGAACACCCGCCGTTATGGTGGTACCGGGCTCGGATTGGCCATCAGCCGGAAACTGGCCCGGATGATGGGCGGCGAACTGGAAGTGGAGAGTGAGCCGGGTACAGGTTCGGTGTTTACGGTGACGCTGCCTCGGGTAGAGGCCACGGTGGAGCAGGCGGAAGACGAGGGGGCGCCGAAGGAATCGGAACGTCTGCTGGCCCAGACCCTCAGCATGCAGGAACGGGGCTGGCTGAGGGAGCAGCTGGCGGCGGACTTCGGTGATGAGTGGGAGACCGTAAGAGAGAGCGGCGATCCGGAACAGATGAAAGACTTTGCGCGCCGGGTGCTGGCCTGGGGCCAGCGATTCCGCTCCCGGTCCGTGACACGCTACGGGGAAAAGCTACTTGCTGATGTCGAGGCGTTCAACCTGGATGCTGTCAACAGCACCCTTGAGGCGTTCCCGAAACTGCTCGGCCGTGAAGAGTGAGGAATCGGGTGCCTCAGAGGCAATCGAACTGCGAGCGGCGGTCGAAAGCGACCGAGACCATGTCGTAGCCGGAATCCGATAGCTGCCGGATCAGTTCGCGGTCTTTCAGCAGGGTCATGCAGACCTTGTGCACGCTTGCCTGAATCTGTTCCGATTCCATCTGATTCGAGGCCAGGCGGAAATCCACAATCAGGTACTTGCGGTCGACCGCGGCGCTGGCAGGAATATCCTGCCGTTCAACGCTCTCGTAACCGATATAGGTCGCCTGGGCTTCCGGGAACACCTGGCTCATGAGTACGTCGAGGTTTTCACCATGGGCAAAAGGCGCCGACAGCAATAGGGCCGCGACCGCGATGTGAAGCGAAGGTTTGATAGTCATTGGAGGCCACTCCCTGGTGACAATCCGGTTAATCTGTAACCAAGTGTAAAGTTTGGTTACCGTTGATTATTGCAGAGTCTGTCGCATTTTGCGTGATATGTGACATTAATTTTTCAATTGTTTGCACTCTCGATACAGTGGCGGGTGGGGTTTCGGGCTCCCGGTGCGCGACTCGATCAACTATGATGTACGAAAGACGGACGTTAAGAGGAAAACGCATGTTTCAGCTTGTCTTTAAAGGGGAATGCGTTCCCGGAACGGATCTGGAAACCGCGCGCAATAACGCCCGCACCCTGTTCAAGGCCTCTCTCGACCAGGTCGACCGTATGTTCAGTGGTCAGCCGGTGGTTATTCGTAACAAGCTGGAAGAGGTACAGGCGGAAAAGTACCGGGCGGTGCTGAAAAAGCACGGCATGGTGGCTTATGTCCAGCCCATGGGCGAAGCCCGGCCTGCTGCCGATGCCGCATCTGAGGCCCGGCCCTCAGCCCCGGAAAACCGGCCGCAACAGAAGCCAGAGCAAGCAGCTTCGACTGCGGAAGCGAAGCGGGGTGGGGTTCCCGAAACCGAGCCCGGCGATCGTCTGCCGGTGGCGGGCGAGAAGGTGGATACGATTCTCTCCGGCTCCGGTCTCAGTCTGGATCCGGTCGGCGTCACCCTGGCAGAGAAGACCGAAGTGGAACCCCCAATGTTCCAGCATCTGGAGGAGTGGAGCCTGGCTCCGCCCGGCAGTGATCTGGGTGTGGAGCGTGACCTGCCGCCGCCGGTGATACCCGATGTGTCCCACCTCTCGCTGGCGGACGACGACTCCTCCGAGCGGAAATGAGCCAGTTGTGAATCAGCGCAACCGTTGGGCCCGGATTGCGCCCTGGCTGCTGACCGCGACTCTGTTTGTTCTGGCGCCTCTGGCTCCGGCCGAGGAGCGCCCCCGGGTCGGCCTGGTTCTCAGTGGCGGTGGCGCCAAGGGTATGGCCCATGTCGGCGTTTTGAGGGTGCTGGAGGAAATGCGGATTCCCGTTGATCTGGTGGTCGGCACCAGCGCGGGTTCCGCGGTGGGTGCCCTATACGCCAGTGGCATGCCGGTCAGTGACATCGAGCAGCGCTTTATTGAGATGGACTGGCTGTCGAGCTTTCGCGACGATCCTGGCCGGGTCTACAAACCGGTGCGTCGCAAACAGGATGACTGGCGTTTCCCGGTGGTTCCGGGTATCGGGGTGCGTGCCGACGGTTTGCACCTGGGCGGTGGGCTCATCGCCGGCCAGAACCTTGGCTTTATTCTCAACGAGCTGACCCGCAACGCCGCGCTGGTCGAGGATTTCGACCGCCTGCCGATTCCCTTTCGGGCCGTTGCCACAGACCTTGAGACCGGTGAGCCGGTGGTTATCGGTGACGGCAACCTGTCCGAGGCCATTCGGGCCAGCATGAGTATCCCGGGCGTTTATGCCCCGGTCGAACGGGAGGGGCGGTTGCTGGTGGATGGCGGCGTTGCCAA
>Ga0181371_1000232_pt1 | contig 12776 bp, 9 predicted proteins | sample LowvirmetaG_6_FD_130087 | JGI IMG/M metagenome (GOLD analysis project Ga0181371, IMG submission 130087) | Marine viral communities from the Subarctic Pacific Ocean - Lowphox_07 viral metaG | ecosystem: Environmental > Aquatic > Marine > Oceanic | place: Subarctic Pacific Ocean | collected 2015-12-04
AGCCTCTGCGTCTGCACGGCTGCTGACATGCAGTGCGACAAGGAACGTATCCGCTCCTGCGCGCGCGCAATGATTGGCTCGCTGAATAGCGCGACCAATACGATTGGCAAGCTTGATAAGAACTGCATCGCCAATCTCGTAACCATAACGCTGATTGATAAGGCTGAAATGTTCAATATCGATGAAGAGCATCGCCCCGGGACTGGCGCTTTTGAACCAGACCTTGCAATCTTCAACCAGAGTTTGTTTGTTAAGCAAACCAGTTAAAGGATCGTGTGTCCTCAGGTAGTGTGCCTGCTGGAGTGCCCGTTCCTGTTCAGATACGTCGATGCCAAAGCCCTGCAGCTCGGCATCATCGCTTCCGGGCGCCGAGGTCCTTCGAAAGCTCCATTCGACCAGCGTTTGCGCGCCATCTTTTCCAATCATCGTCACTTTGACGGCAATCTCTTCAGACGCATCCTTATCATTGAACAGTGAGGCCAGTTGTTGACGGATACGGTGGCCCGGTTCATTGAAGAAGACTGTGATGGGGGCGCCGATAATGTCGGTGTTCTCTGTGCCCAGGGCCCTGGTAAATGAGGCATTAGCAAAGGTAATGCGGAAATCGCTGTCGAGGCGAAGGATAAACTGTTTCTGCGCCTGGACAATTTCCCGATAACGCTCCTCGGCTGCGGCAAGCTTGTCGAGTGCGTTTTTATAACTGCTGAGGTCATGGCAGATGCCGATAAACAGATGTTGGTCAGCAAGTCTGGTCTCGCCTACCGATAGGTGCATTGGGAAGGTTTGACCGTTTTTCCGCTGGCCCCGGACATCACGACCGATGCCAATAATCTTTCCAACGCCGCTGCGTTTGTAGTTTTCGATGTATTGGTCATGATGCCGGGCGTCGGGCTCAGGCATGAGCATGGACACGCTATTACCCAATACCTCCTCGGGTGCATAGCCGAAAAGGAATGTCGCAGACTCGGAGAACTGCTGAATGATACCTTTGTCATCGATAACAATAATGGCATCAACCGCTGCATCCATCAGCGCCGACGCCAGGCCTTGCTCAATCATTGTCGTCGTGCCACCTGGAATTATCCGTCATTTGAACCTAACGACGAGCTCGTGCAAATCGTTCGCAATCTGTTCAATGTTTTTCACGCATTCGGTGGACTCCTCACCTTTGGCCAGGTTGTTGGACGCCAGATCGGAGATTTTCTCCACCTGTTCGTTGATCTGGTCCGACACCTGAGCCTGTTCCTCGACGGCTGCCGCCATCTGCAGCGCCATTTCCGCAATGTTGGTGACGGACTCGGCGATATCATTCAGGGTGCTCTCGGCCGAGAGCATTTTTTCCATGCCTTCGTCTGCTGAAAGTTTGCCTTCGTCGGCTTTTTGATTGGCCTCCTCAGAGCGAGAAATCAATTCGTTTACGATGCCATGGATTTCACTCGTCGAGTTGCGGGTGCGGGAAGCCAGACCTCGCACCTCCTCGGCTACCACAGCGAAACCGCGACCATGTTCCCCGGCCCTGGCTGCTTCTATGGCCGCATTCAGTGCGAGCAGGTTGGTCTGTTCGGCGATTTCCTCAATAATTTTTGCCGCGGAGGCTATTTGGTGGGTCTGTTGCGCCAATTCTCCGACGGAATCGCCGATGCTATGGACGGAACCCTTAAGGGTCTCAATCGCCTCCCGCGTGCCGCGGACTACAGAGCGCCCCTCATTGGCAAATTCCTTGGCACTGTCTGCCCGCTCTGCTGTCGATTGAACATTTGATGAGACTTCGGCAATCGTTTGGGACATCTCGTGCACGGCCGCTGCAACCTGTTCGGTCTCGGACTGCTGCTGTTTCAGGGCCTCCTGTGCTTCGAAACTGACCTCCCGAGCTTTAACAGAGAACAACCTCATCTCATTGGCAGAATCTTCAAGTCTCGTAAGAACGGCATCCAGATGTGCCTGTTGGGCTTTTACCGCGACTTTGATCCGCCCCAAAGGCAGATCGTCATCGGTGTAGCTCTTTGCAGCGAGATCATCCGTAAAGCTGTGCTCAAGTAACTTGGTGACCGACCCCATCAGTTGCTTGCGGGCCAGATGCATCCAGCCGGCATAAGCGATGACGCCACCGGCCAGAACCAGTTCCGAGAAGGTTTGCTGACCGGCAAGGAACAGGGCGCATGCGACGATGAATACCAGGACAAGAAAGATGGTGGGCGGTTGCACCCTGTGCCACAGAGGGATGCCGGACTTGCCTGCACGTATGGAGGCATAAAGCTTTTCCGCCCGCTCCACGTCTTCTCTGTCCGGGCAGGATCTGACGGACTCGTATCCGACCACCTTACCGTTCTCGGTTACGGGCGTAACGTAGGCACTGACCCAATAGTAGTCACCGTTCTTGCACCGATTTTTTACCAGACCCATCCAGGGTTGACCGGCTTTAAGATGGGCCCACATGTTTTCGTAGGCGGCCGGCGGCATATCCGGATGCCGGACGATGTTGTGGGGCTGGCCGATCAGCTCATCACGACTGAAACCACTTACCTCGACAAATGCGGAGTTACAGTGGCGAATCTTCCCCTTCAGATCAGTGGAAGAAATCAGTTTCTGGTTGGGCGAGAAGGTTTTCTCGTTATCCGTGACCGGGAGATTCTTTCGCATTACAGAGCCTGGTTAGAATGAGAACAAGAAAGTTCACCATTTCAAAGTAGGACAATTATTGCAAAAGAACTATAGGGAATACGATTTAAGGAGCTAGGGGAATTCCCGATTGCAAAAGCGAATTTGCCAGAAAATCAGCGCTAAAACTCCTTGTTCCAGAGTTGTTTTCATCTCTAACAGAACGCTTGGGTATGGTTCACCCTTAGGCGTTTGGCAACTTATCTTCTGGCCGGTTTCGCGAGCCATTCATGTCCCTTTAGCATGCCATGCCAGTAAAGGACCGGCAGCTGCTTGGCCTTCAACCACCAGGCGGCGCGGGTAGCCTTGGTGCCGTCGTTGATCCATTTCGGGAAGCTGGGCTGGAGCACACCGCCGTAGCCGAACTCGGCCAACACGATCTTGCCGTTTTCCACGGTCAGCGGGCAGGAGCCATAGCCCAGGTAGGCGGCTTCAAGGGGTTGGTTTCGGAGCGTGGCCACCAGGTTTTCCGCCACCACCGGCGCCTGTTTGCGCACCGCAGCGGCGGTTTTAGCGTTGCCAGTTCCGCTCACGTCGCCAAGGCCAAAGATGTTGGCGTAGGCTTTGTGGCGCAGGGTGTCGTCCTCAAGATCCAGCCAGCCGCCTTCATTGGCCAGGGCAGACTCCCGGATCAACTTCGGTGCCCGCTGGGGTGGCACGGCGTGCAGCATATCAAAACTAATCTCGCGGTCCTGGCTCTTGCCCTCGCTGTCGGTCGAGCGGAACACAGCCGTTTGCGCGGCCCCGTTCACAGCAACCAGCGTGCTCTGGAAGTTCAGGTCAATGCCGTATTTTTCGATGTAGGCTTCCAGGGCCGGGACGTAATCGGCCACACCAAACAGAACGGCGCCAGCGTTATGGAACTGGATATCCACGTCGTTCAGCACACCATGCTTGAGCCAGTAATCGGCGGACAGATACATCGCTTTCTGGGGCGCGCCGGCACATTTGATCGGCATTGGCGGCTGGCTGAACAGGGCGCGACCTTTCTTGAGGTTCTGAACCATGTCCCAGGTGTAGCTGGCCATGCCCTCCCGGTAGTTGGAGGTGACGCCGTTGGAACCGAGGGCCTCTTCGAGGCCTTCGATGCCAGCCCAGTTCAGTTCCAGGCCAGGGGCGAGCACCAGGGCTTTGTATCCGATGGAAGAGCCATCGCCCAGGGTTACCTGGTTGTTGTCCGGGTCGATGCCGCTAACCGGTTGCTTATACCAGGACACGAAACTGGGCATAACGTCTGACATGGGCTTGGAGGTGACCTCGGGCCTGAACACGCCGCCGCCGACCATGGTCCAGCCGGGCTGGTAGTGGTGCCGGGTGGCGGGCTCGACGATGGCAATGTCGATATTGCTGTCCCGTTTGTGAATGCTGGATGCCACCGATATACCCGCCGCCCCGCCGCCCACGATCACGACTGTGTGACTTTTGACGCTGCCTGTGGTGGTTGTGTTGCTGGTCATGCCTCGAACCTCTTGTCTTTGTTTGCTCTGCGCGTGTGGTGCTTGAGATATATCAAAGCGTACCAAACTTATGAATCTATCATTAGATTAATTGGGAATATATGGGGCAGGCCAGCTTTACGTCAGGCATAGCGTTGAAAGTGACTTTGTCACTGAAGGCTCGATCTTGGCCAGATACATTGGTTTTGAAGTCTTTCGATCAACCAAAAAGGAGTTTCTCCCATGATCAAATCAATCAAAGCCATCGCTGCCGCTGCGCTGATTGCCGCCGTACCTTTCAGCGTTCACGCCGACAGTCATAAAGGTGGTGTTGAAGAAGTGCTGGTGATCCTGTCCAGCGATTCGCTGCAGACCCAGGGCATGGCGATGGTGCTTTCCAACACCATGGCCCAGCAGGGGGCCAAGGTAAACGTGCTGCTCTGCGACAAGGCCGGTGACCTGGCACTTAAGTCCTACGAAGCGCCTGCGCTCAAGCCCAAGGATGTGACACCGGGGCAGATGCTGCGTGGCCTGCTCAAGCAGGGTGGCGAGGCGAAGGTGTGTGCGCTGTACCTTCCGAACAGCGACTACGGCAAGGACGATCTGATTGACGGCGTTGGCGTCGCCATGCCGCCGGAAATGGCCGGCCAGATGCTGAACTCGAAGATTCGCACGTTCACCTTCTGAGGGCGGAAGCCCGGGGCGCAACGACCCCGGGCGTTTAAATCCCACTCACGGACGATAGATCTTCTCTGGATTGAGTTTCATGGACCATGGCAGGCCGTTGTTCTGCCAGCCGTTCACAATTCTCATGCCTTTCTTCTTGCCTTCTTTGGCACCACTGCCCTGAAAGCCGTGGTCAATGTACTTCACATTGGTGAAGCCCCGTTCCATCAGGTATTCCGCGCTGGGCTTGCCACGGCTGGAACCGGAGCGGCACATGGTAATAACCAGGTCATCCTTGGTAAGACCTTTCTCTTTAAGCGCTTTTTCTACGTCTACCGCGAACTCCGGATTGGTGTTCATGGCAAACCGACCCTTGTCATCAAGGAAAGTCGAGCGATCGGCGAGTTTGAACGGGATATTCTTGTCGACGGCATCGGTAAAGCCAATAAACATGATTTCCACTGGATCCCGGACATCCACAAACAGCAGTTGGTCCCCCTGCTTCTGAACCATGTCATAGGTTTGTTGTGGGGTAAGGGAAAGTGCTTCTTCCGCCTGGGCGCTGAAAGCAATGGTGATAGTGGCGAGCAGGGCTGTCAGTATATGCTTCATGATGGCTTCCTCCTGCATTTGGGAAGCCCGCCGAACGGCGGGCCCCTTATTTATCCGCGAACGGGATTAAAGCTTGGTGGTGCGGAGGTAAGGACGGATTTCATTCCAGCCCTGCGGGAACAGACCCTTGGCTTCCTCGTTGGAAATGGAGGGCGGAATGATCACATCGTCTCCTTTGCGCCAGTCTGCCGGAAGGGCAACTTTATTGGCATCACCGGTTTGCAGGGCATCGATAACCCGGAGGATCTCGTCGAAGTTACGGCCTACCGCCATCGGGTAGGTCATGGTCAGACGAATCTTTTTGTTCGGGTCGATGATGAACACACTGCGTACTGCGGCGGTTTCGCTTTCACCAGCGTGGATCATTTCGTACAGCTCGGCCACTTTGTGGTCAGCGTCGGCAACGATTGGGAACTGGAGGTCGCAGTTCTGGGTGTCGTTGACGTCTTCAATCCACTTTACGTGCTCTTCCACGGTGTCGGTGGACAGACCCAGGGGCTTCACGTTGCGGGCTTCAAATTCTTTCGCCAGCTGAGCCGTGCGGCCCATCTCGGTGGTGCAGACCGGGGTGAAGTCGGCCGGGTGGCTGAAGAAGAATACCCAGGAATCGCCTGCCCATTCGTGGAAGTTGATCTGGCCGGCGGTGCTGTCGATGGTGAAGTTCGGGGCGGTAGAGCCAAGCAATAAACTCATGATGAATCTCCTGTCGGGTTTTGCTGGTGGAGGCGTATTGCCTCTTGATGTCGGAATAACGATAACCCGTTCGATGGCTCTTAGCCAATATAGTTATATCTATAGAACAAATAGGTTTAACGCATTGGAGAGTAGAAGAGAGCCGCGGGGCCAGTGTTTGTCACGGAACTGCCATAAGCTGCTGATAGCGTAGCGAAGCATCGGGTATGGTCTTACATACCCTCCCTCTGTTTCAGGATCGAAGAGTTGCCAACGGAAGGCCTGTTCAACTGCCAGTCAAACGCCATTCCGCCAGGGTAACTTTAATGCAGCGAAAGCCCGCCTCCTCCCTCAGTGCTGTTCAGATCGCCATGCTGGTTCTGGGCGCCCTGATGGTTGTCTTTATCTGGGCCCTGTTTGGCTACCAGACCATTACTTCCCGAACTGAGGCGCTCCAGGCAAGACAGTCTGAGCACCGCAATCTTGCGTTGATCGTTTCTGAAAGTCTCAAGCAGATGACGGATCGAGCCAGAGCCATGGGGAGTCTGGTGATGGCAGATCCTGCCCAGGAAAGCTCGGGCTTTGAAAGGCTGCTGGGCTTGTTGGCCGAGGATCCGGTATTCAATCGTTTGAGTGTCTACGACGGCCGTGGCAATGTTCTTTATGCCAGCCACCCCGAGGCCGCCAGGATGAGTCTGTCTGATTGGTATGGACAACTGGACCGGCACCTGGACGAGCACGGTTTCGTGCCTCTATTACCGCATAAGTCGGGAGATCCGGAGTCAAACAGCACTGGTCCCAGCTGGCGCCTTCCATTCCTCGTGCCAGCTGGCGCGCCGGGTTATGAGCCTTTAAACAGATTGATCCTGGTCGAACTGGATATCGGTTACTTGGCGGGTCTGCTGCAGCACGTAGAACTGGGGCCGAAAGGCTTTATCCAGATTCTTGATGCGAAAGGCGATGAGTGGATGCGTGCGGATACCAACGGCGTCATTCTGGGCGGCCTTCGCATTCCACGTATCAAGCCTGCGTTGACAGGCCGGCTCAACACTGGAACGAACAGGTTTGAGAGTGCCGGACAGCGGTACCAACAGGTATTTGTCACCCGACCGATCCATGGTTTTACAGTCAGTGTCACCCAGCCTTTCGCCGAAATTCTTGGTCCGCTTTGGAGCGATCAGTATAAGCAGTTGATCCTGAACTTATTGATGACGCTTTTGGTGGGATGCATCGTGCTCTGGCTGGTGCGTGCTCTGAAGCAGCAACAATCCGTTATGCAGGCCCTGCAGCTATCGGAGCGCAAAAATCAGCAACTGATTCAGCGACTGGAAGGTGAGCATGCTCGAAGTAGCCGGGCAGCATCCATTGACCACCTCAGTGGCCTCTACAACCGCCGGCAATTCCTCGATATCGCCACGGGCACGCTCGATGAACAGCGCCGCAACCGGCGCCTGTCGGCAATGCTGTTTATCGATCTGGATCGTTTCAAATCAATCAACGATTCTCTGGGCCATGAGGTGGGTGACCTCCTGCTTCAGGCTGTTGCGGGCAGGATTCAGCGCCTGCTGGACACCGATGACGTCGCGGCCCGTTTTGGCGGCGATGAGTTCGTCGTCCTGCTGGCGGGCAATCGCACCGAGAGTGACATTGAGCAGTGGGCCGATGGGGTAACACGGCATCTGTCCGCGACTTATGAGCTCAATGGCACGGAATTGAACAGCAGCCCCAGCATTGGCATCGCGATTTGCCCGAGGGACGGCCAGACTGTTGAAAGCCTCTTGCGCTGTGCCGACGCCGCCATGTACTCCGCCAAAAAGGCGGGCAGGGGCCAATACCGCTTCTTTGACCAATCGCTCAATCTCAAGGATGTGGAGGAGTTCCATCTGGAACAGGCCTTCGCAGATGCTCTGCGAAATCGTGAATTTGTAATGCACTACCAGCCGCAGGTTTGCCTGGATTCCATGGAGGTGGTCGGTTACGAGGCCCTGGTACGCTGGCAGCATCCGGAATTCGGTCTGCTTTTCCCCGACCGCTTTATCCCGATGGCGGAAAACAGTGGATTTGTTATTCCTCTCGGCATGGAGGTCTTGCGGCTCGCCTGTGCCCAGATAGCGGAGTGGAAACTGGATGATGAAGTATCAATAAGGCCGATTGCGGTGAATGTTTCCCCGATTCAGCTTGCCCAACCAGAGTTTTGCCGACAGGTGCTTGAGCTGATCTCAGAATATGGCCTGGAGACGCGGCACTTGGAGCTGGAAATAACCGAAACTGCGATGCTTGATGTTAATGCGGTCGAGAGCCTGCACTCTCTCAAAGCTGCTGGTGTGAAACTGAGTCTGGATGACTTTGGCACAGGCTATTCAGGATTTGCCCACCTGGAAGCGGTTCCAGTGGACAAGTTGAAGATCGACCGAAGTCTGATCGCTAAAATCTGCAATAGTCACGACGACAGCCCGATTGTTTCTTCCACTATTATTCTGGCTAAACGAATGAACCTCAAAGTGGTTGCGGAGGGTGTCGAAACAAGGGAACAGGTAGTGCACCTGAAAGTTGCCGGATGCGATATAGCTCAGGGCTATCACTTGAGTCGGCCTATGCCGCCAGAAGACATTCCGGATTTTCTCGAAACTTTTTCCAATGCGGAGGCTGCTGTCTGATGCTTCGACTACTCGCCCTGCTAATGGGAGTCATCTTGCCTTTGACGCTTCTGGCGAAAGAAAATCCGGGGGTGTGTGAGGTTACCGGGCTGACATTTACCGTGGTGCCCAAGAAGGACATCGATGAGCAGCTTCAGGAATTTCAGCCTTTGATGGCGCTTCTCAGTGATGAGCTTGGCGTGCCGGTTGAGCTGATCAGGGCGAGCTCCTATGAGAGCGCGATCGACTCAATCGTTTCGGGCGCCGTCGATGTTGCGGTGCTGGGTCCGGCATCTTATATCATCGCTCGTAGACGCAACCCCGGCATCGAAGCCTTTGCATCTCTGGCCGTGGAAGCTGGATTCTTTACGCCAGAGGGCAGCTACTATAATTCCATGCTGATCGTGAATGATGGAACCGGCGTGAAAGACAGAGAAGACCTGAGAGGTGCCCGTGTTGCTCTCGGCGACCCCTCCAGCACCTCGGGGGCTGTGGTACCCAAAGCCATGTTCCCGGAAGTCGTTGGCGTACCGTTTGAGCGTTTCTTTGGCGCCCTGGTGTACGCCGGGGGCCATGACAAGGCGATGGATGCTCTGCTAGACAGTGACGTTGATGCTGCTTTCGTCTCCAGTGCCCGCGCGGATGAATATCTCAGACGGGGAATTATCAATGCAGATTCTTTCCGCGTGCTTTGGCGCTCATCGCCCTTGCACTACGATCCTTTCGTTTTCCGCAATAACTTGTGCCATTCTGTTCGTCAGAAGTTACTCGAGTTGATGACTACGCAATCACCACGCCTGAGTGACTTTCTCGACAGCCAGCACGCCACCCGGATTTCCCCAGTGGGGCATGCGGATTATCAGGCGCTTGAGGGTTTGATGTAGGTTCGGGCTCTTGCAGGAGTTGGCGTTTGCCATTAAGAGAGGGTGTTTTGCCAAAACACAGTGCCCGGCAAAGCAGGGCTATGCTTGCATTCATCACACTGGTGTTGGTCCAGACAGGCTGCGCATTGCCCTCCCTGAAAGACCGGTCGCAGTCCGAAGCGTTTGCTCAAGAGCTAACGGCAGATACCCGTCTTGGTCAGGCGATTAGTAAAGAAATCGAAAGTCATCCTGACCTGAACGGCATTGCTACGCTGGAGCATCCCCTTGATGCTTTTGTTGCCCGCGCGTTGCTCGCCGAGGCCAGCGATACCTCCCTGGATGTTCAGTACTACATCTGGCGGGATGATATTACCGGTAAGTTGCTTTTGTACTCGCTCTATCGGGCGGCCGAGCGTGGCGTTCGGGTTCGACTGCTTCTGGACGACAACGGCATCGCCGGCCTGGACGACTGGCTGGCGGCGCTGAATCACCATAACAACGTTGAGGTTCGGCTGTTCAATCCGTTTGTGATTCGCAGCTCCCGGGCCCTCGGGTTTCTGACCGATTTTGGTCGCCTGAACCACCGGATGCACAACAAGTCATTCACGGCTGACAACCAGGCCACCATCATTGGCGGCCGCAACATTGCCGATGAGTATTTCGGTGTGGGTGACGGTGCCCTTTTCGCGGATCTGGACGTTCTGGCGATCGGGCCTGTCGTGGATCGTGTTTCCGGGGATTTTGATCGCTACTGGGCGAGTCAGTCTGCGTACCCGGCGGATCGGTTGCTGGCAGGCGCCAATGATGAAGATCTGGATGCTATGGCAGCCGACCTTGCTTCCGTTCAACAGGATGCTGAAGCCCGGCGTTTTGTCGCTGCTTTGCACAATTCGGATTTTCTCAAAGCGTTATTGGACGGGGAGGTGTCGTTTGTCTGGGCGCCGGTGGAGATGGTCAGCGATGATCCGGCGAAAGCCCAGGGGCTCGAAGAAGAGCAGGGTCTATTGAGCCAACAGCTCGCCCTGGCACTCGGTGAACCCAAAAAGACAGTGACCCTGGTTTCGCCCTACTTCGTTCCCGGTAATCGTGGCGTTGAGCTGTTCCGCGACCTTGAAAGCGCCGGTGTGGAGGTGCGGATTCTCACCAACTCCCTGGAAGCCAACGACGTCGCCCTGGTGCATTCAGGTTATGCCAAATATCGGGAGGCTTTACTGGAAGCGGGTGTCGAGTTGTTCGAGCTGCGTAAATTCAGGTCGGAGAATGAAGACGAGCGCCGTAGCTCTGGCGGTATTGTCGGCAGTTCCGCAGCCAGCCTTCACGCCAAAACGTTCGCAGTGGATGGCGAGACGCTTTTTGTTGGCTCCTTCAATTTCGACCCCCGTTCAGCAAACCTCAACACCGAGCTGGGCTTTCTGATCAAGAGCCCGGAACTGGCTAACGCCCTGGAGTCGGCCTTTCCTGAGCAGGTAAGGCTGGCGGCCTACGAGGTTATCCTGGACGACGAGGGTGAACTTCGTTGGCTGGAATTCAACGGCGCGGAGACTGTCGAGCACCGTCATGAGCCGAATACCGGGGCTTTCAAACGGGTATTGGTGTATCTGTTTTCCTTGCTTCCCGTGGAGCCATTGCTTTAGTTACGTAATCAGCGCTGTGATTGATGGCGGCGAAGTTAGGGTGATCTTTTGCTGCGTACTGATAGGGGAGAAAGGAAGGAAACAAACGGGAAAATGGTCGGCGTGGCAGGATTCGAACCTGCGACCCCTTCGTCCCGAACGAAGTGCGCTACCAAGCTGCGCCACACGCCGATCAACGGCCGGTATTATACGGATTCACTTTGGTTTTACCAGCCCTCGGCGGATAAAAGGGCATCCGTAAATTTGCTGAGATTATCGTAGATACTGACATCGGCGCCGGGTATGGGTCTGGCGTCCAGATGGCGTTCGGTTTCCTCGCCATTGCCGGTTCGTACCAGTACCGGGTGGCACCCTTCAGCATGGCCGGCTTCCAGGTCTTTCCGGCTGTCGCCGACCATGATGGCGCCTTCAAGGCTCGTCAGGTGGAAGTGCTGGCGGATTTGCTCCAGCAGGCCGGTCAGTGGCTTGCGGCAGCAGCATTGGTCGTCGGGATGGTGGGGGCAGTAGGCGATGAAATCGATGCAGCCACCCTCGGCCTCCACCAGTCGCTCCAGCTTTTCATGCATGGCGTCCAGTTCATCGGTGTCGTAGTAACCTCGGCCGATGCCGGACTGGTTGGTGGCGATGGCGATGCGGTGGCCGGCGTTACAGAGCCGGGCCACCGCTTCTACGCTGCCGGGAATGGGGTGCCAATCATCCGCTGAGCAGATGTAATTGCCATCGTATTCGTTGATGACCCCGTCCCGATCCAGAATGATCAGCATCGCTGTGCGCGCGTTCCTTCGGCTGATCTCAGCCTGCTGTGGGCAGCAGGGAGATATCCGCGACGCGCAGGAACAGGTTGCGCAGACGGTTCAGCAGGGCCAGCCGGTTGTTCCGGATGGCGTCGTCGTCGGCCATGACCATCACCTCATCAAAGAAGTTATCCACCGGTTCCCGCAGGCTGGCCAGGGAGCTCAAAGCGCTGGCGTAGTCGCCGTTCTCGAACAGTGGCAGGACCTTGGCGGCCTGTTGGTCAACCTGCTCGGCCAACGCCTTTTCCGCACTGTCCTGCAGCAGGCTGGCGTCGACGGTTTCACCGATGCTGTCACCACCCTGCTTGGTCAGGATGTTCGAAACCCGCTTGTTTGCGCCGGCCAGGGCCTGCGCTTCGGGCAGCTGGCGGAAAGCTTCCACCGCTTTCACTCGGCGGTCGAAATCCAGCGGGCGGGTCGGACGGCGGGCATGAACGGCCAGGTAAACCTCGGCACCAATGCCCTGCTCGTCGTAGTGCGCGCGGAAGCGCTCCAGCATGTAGTCCACAACCGTGCTGGCGGTATTTTGTTCGGTCAGAACCGTGAAGTTCTCCTCCGCCCACTCGCAGCATGTCTGCAGATCCAGCGGCAGCTCACGCTCGATGATAATGCGCAACACCCCCAGGGAGGCCCGGCGCAGGGCGAACGGATCCCGGGTACCGGACGGTGGCTGGTTGATGCCGAACAGGCCCACCAGGGAATCCAGACGGTCAGCGATGGCAATGGCACAGCCGGTCAGGGTTGTTGGCAAATCGTCGCCAGCGAAACGGGGCATATACTGCTCGTTCAGCGCCTTGGCCACGTC
>Ga0181371_1000233_pt1 | contig 12749 bp, 15 predicted proteins | sample LowvirmetaG_6_FD_130087 | JGI IMG/M metagenome (GOLD analysis project Ga0181371, IMG submission 130087) | Marine viral communities from the Subarctic Pacific Ocean - Lowphox_07 viral metaG | ecosystem: Environmental > Aquatic > Marine > Oceanic | place: Subarctic Pacific Ocean | collected...
CCCCCCCGGGAGAGGGGATGTACTTTGCCGTCTGAACCGTCTGAACCGTCTGAATAGTCTGAATAGTCTGAACCGTCTGAATAGTCTGAAATGGGCGCACCTCCTCGGCCAAGCGTTCGGCAACCGGACAGTATGGGGGCGACGGAGACCGGGTCGGACAGAACGGTCCCGGAAACGCTGGGGATATTGAATGGGTTGGGCATTCGAGGGCCAGCCATCCGGGCCACTGCCCTCAGTTCATCGTCATCCTCGGGCTCGACCCGAGGATCGGTGTCACCCTGAGCGGGTGACGGCCTGCCCGGACCGATCCTCCGATCAAGTCGGAGGATGACGACGGCAGCGGGGGACGCATCGGCCCAGTTTTCTGTGGATGCTGATTCGGCAGACCTGCCGTTGCCCCGCGAATCGGGCAGAGTGATGCGATGAACGCGCTCGCCCCGATCCTGACCGACCATGCCGGACCGGCGGTCGATCCCGCGCATCCCGAATATCAATATCTGAACCTGCTGCGGGACATTCTGGACAATGGCGTCCAGCGCGGGGACCGGACGGGCACGGGCACGCTGGGTGTGTTCGGGCGGCAGATCCGCTTTGATCTGTCGAAGGGGTTTCCGCTTCTGACGACCAAGAAGCTGCACACCCGGTCGATCATCGTCGAGCTGCTGTGGTTCCTGCGCGGCGAGACCAATATCCGCTGGCTGAAGGACAATGGCGTCCGCATCTGGGACGAATGGGCCGATGCCGAGGGCGAGCTGGGCCCCGTCTATGGCAAGCAGTGGCGCAGCTGGACCGCGCCGGACGGCCGGGTGATCGACCAGATCGAGAAGGTAGTCGAGAGCATCCGCACCAATCCCAACAGCCGCCGCCACATCGTCACGGCCTGGAACCCGGCCGATGTCGACGACATGGCCCTGCCGCCCTGTCACTGCCTGTTCCAGTTCTTCGTCGCCGACGGCAAGCTCAGCTGCCAGCTGTACCAGCGCTCGGCCGACATCTTCCTCGGCGTGCCGTTCAACATCGCCAGCTATGCGCTGCTGACCCTGATGATCGCCCAGGCGACGGGACTGGAGCCCGGCGATTTCGTCCATAGTTTCGGGGACGTGCACCTGTATCTTAACCATATGGATCAGGCCGAGGAGCAGCTGTCGCGGGCGCCGCGCCCCTTCCCCACCCTGACACTGGCCCCGCGCGACGACCTGTTCGCCTATGAACTGTCGGACGTGACGCTGGAGGGGTACGACCCCTGGCCTCACATCAAGGCCGTGGTCGCGGTTTAGTTCATGGCAGATCCCAGCGCAGAACATCTGAAAGCTCTGGCCCAACTACGGTGGAACGACGCTGAAGTCCTACTCGGTGCTGGCAGGCACAGTGGCGCCTATTACCTCGCCGGTTACGTTGTTGAGTGCGGACTGAAGGCGATCATTGCATTGTCATTTCGCGCGACCGTGATTCCTTCCCCGAAATTCGTGAGTGCGATCCACACTCACAATTTGGAAGCCTTGATTGCGCTCGCGGGCCTTAAGCAGCAGCTCGATATCGCAGCTGCGGAGAATCCTGAGTTAGAGGCGAACTGGGCTTTCATAGCCGGATGGAAAGAGAGCTCTCGATATGAGACTATCGACCCGTTCACTGCCAACCGCATGATCATGGCTGTCGGTGATCCAAGGTCCGGAGTTCTGCAATGGTTGAAAACGCACTGGTAGCCGAAGACATCGAAGCGGCCGGACAGCTTGTGTCGTTTCTGGATGACCATGGCTTGGCGGTGCGCGGTGCGCTGTGGCTCTACGACAGCGACGCTGAGCGGTGGCGGTTCGTGATTGCATTCAAGGAAGCACGCAAGGACATCACCAGTTTCTATCTGGACGTTGCGAAGGCCACTTCGAAGGCAGGCACCCAGAACCTCCTCGACTTGTCTCGCGTGGACATCGTTGATCCGGACCGTTCCATCTTCGCGGCCCTGAAGGGTGTGATTGGCGTCGAAGGTAATAACCGCGTCCGCTTCAGCAGGAACCGCATCAATGGCGTCTATCTGGAAGATGCGATGATCTACAGGCTTCCAGCTTGAACCTAAAAATGGCCGACCTGCAGGCCGACGTCCTGCGCATCTCCGACCTCTATGCGGCCGAGCACGGCATTGACCGGGACCGCGACTGGGCGCTGCTGAAGCTGCAGGAGGAGCTGGGCGAGCTGACGGCCGAGCATCTGCGGATGAGCGGGCGGGCGCGGGGTGAGGCGGATGCGTCAAAGCTGGGCGATGAGGCGGCGGATGTGCTGGGCATGCTGCTGATCTATTGCGACAGCGCCGGCATCGATCTGGAAGCGGCCATGCAGCGCAAATGGCTGCAATGGCTTGAGAAGGCCCCCGCATGATCCGCCCCCGTCTGTCCCTCGTCGCCGCCCGGGCCCGCAATGGCGTGATCGGGCGGGACGGCGACCTGCCCTGGCGGCTGCGCGGGGATCTGCAGCGGTTCAAGGCCGTGACCATGGGCAAGCCGTGCCTGATGGGGCGGACGACGTGGGAGAGCCTGCCACGCAGGCCCCTGCCCGGGCGGCTGAACCTGGTGCTGACCCGCGACGAGAGCTTTGAGGCCAAGGGCGCAGTCGTCTGCACCAGCCTGCCCGAGGCGCTGGAAATGGCGCGCGAGCAGGCGCGCGAGGACGGGGTCGAGGAAATCTGCGTGATCGGCGGGGCGCAGCTGTATGAGGCGGTGCTGGACCGGGCCGACCGGCTGTACCTGACCGAGGTCGAGGCCGAGCCCGAGGGCGACACCCATTTCCCGGCCTTTGACGAGGGCGCCTTTGTCGAGGGGACGTCCGAGGCGCATGATGCGGGCGAGAAGGACGACCACCCCTATGTGTTTCGGGTGCTGGATCGGAGGCGGTGAGAGGGTGAGTAGTGCTAGTGAGTCGTGAGTAGAGCCGCGAACGTCTGGCTGTACTGATTTCTACTCACCACTCACCACTCACTATTCACCGCTTCCTAGCTGAGCGTCGCCATGGCGCTGCGTTCGAAATCCTTGAGCTCGTCCAGGCGGCCGTCGCGGATCTTCTGCACCCAGTAGGGATCGGCCAGCAGGGCGCGACCGACGGCGACCAGATCGAACTCCTCGCGCTCCAGCCGGTCGATCAGGCCGTCCAGCGAAGCGGGCTTTGAGCCGGCGCCGCCAAAGGCCGCGATGAACTCGCCGTCCAGACCGACCGAGCCGACGGTGATGGTGGGCTTGCCGGTCAGCTTCTTGATCCAGCCGGCGAAGTTGAGGTCCGAGCCCTCGAACTCGGGCTCCCAGAAGCGGCGCTGCGAGCCGTGGAAGACGTCGACGCCCGCGTCCGAAAGCGGGGTCAGCCACTGGGTCAGTTCGTCCGGGGTGTGGGCATTCTTGGCCGCGAAGTCGTGCGACTTCCACTGCGAGATGCGCAGGATCAGGGCCATGTCGTCGCCGATGCCTTCGCGCACCGCCTTGACCACCTCAGCGCCGAAGCGGGCGCGGTCGGCGATGGTCGGGCCGCCCCAGCGGTCGGTGCGGTCGTTCAGGCCGCTCCAGAAGAACTGGTCGATCAGATAGCCGTGGGCGCCGTGGATCTCGACCGCGTCAAAGCCCAGCTCGCGCGCAGCCTTGGCCGAGCGACCGAAGGCGGCGATGGTGTCGGCGATGTCCTCTTCGGTCATCGGCTCCAGCTTGCGGTTGCCGGGTGTGGTCATGCCGGACGGGCTGTCGACCTTGCCGAGCGGCTTCCAGTCCTCGCCCTGGCCGCGGGCCGAGCCGACATGCCAGATCTGCGGGGCGATCAAACCGCCGGCGCCGTGGACCTCGTCCACCACCTTCTTCCATTCGGGCAGGGCCTCGCCGTGGAAGAACGGGACATTGGCGTCATTGCGGGCGGCGGGGCGTTCGACGACCGTGCCCTCGGTGATGATCAGGCCGACATCGCCCTCGGCGCGCCTCCGGTAATAGCCCGCGACGTCCTCGGTCGGAATGCCGCCCGGCGAGAAGGAGCGGGTCATGGGCGCCATGACGATGCGGTTGGGCAGTTTCAGCGACTTGATCTGGAAGGGCTGGAACAGGGCATCGACGGACATGGCAGGCTCGCGGTTCATGTGACTGGAACCGGCAAGGTGGCGATTAGCGTTGCGTTTGAAAACCCTTAGCCGCAATTTTTCTCAGGAGGCCCTGAGATTGAGGGTGTCGGCGACGGCGCGGGCCAGACCGGTGAGGCGCTGGCCGACCTCCCCGTCCGGGCTGTCGAGGGTCACGGGGCGGCCCGCATCGCCCGCGCGACGGACGGCGGCGTCCAGCGGGATGTCGCCGAGGACGGGGATGCCCAGCCGCGCGGCTTCGGCGGGGCCGCCCTCGCTGCCGAAGATATCGCCGCTCATGGTCTGGACCAGACCCAGCACGGGCGTGCCGACCTTCTGGAACAGGGCGTGGGCGCGGCGGGCGTCGGCGAGGGCGACCTCCTGCGGGGTGGTGACGATGATCGCGCCGTCCAGCGGGGTCTTCTGGATCAGGCTGAGGTGAACGTCGCCGGTGCCGGGCGGCAGGTCGACGACCAGCACATCGAGCGGGACCTCGGCTGTGCCCCAGCGGGTCTGGGTCAGCATCTGGGTCAGGGCCTGGGACGCCATGGGACCGCGCCAGATCATGGCGTCGGAGGCTTCGGTCAGCAGGCCGACCGACATGGCCGCCAGACCGTGCACGCGGTGCGGCTCCATCTTGCCCTCGACATACTCAGGCTTGCCCGAGATCCCCAGCATGGTCGGCAGGGACGGGCCATAGACATCGGCGTCGAGGAGGCCGACGCGCAGCCCCTGTTGCGACAGGGCAATGGCCAGGTTGACGGCGACGGTCGACTTGCCGACGCCGCCCTTGCCGCTGCCGACGGCGATCACGCGGCGCACATGGTCGGGGCGGTCGGTCGGCACGGGGGCCTTGGCCCTGCCCTGATCGACGGCCGCCTTGGACAGGCCGGCGGTGCGGCGGGCGGGCGCGGGGGCGGTCTCGGCCGTCAGGATAACCGACACGCGCGTGATGCCCGGCAGGCCCTTCAGCGCCGCCTCGGCCTGATCGCGGACGGGAGCATAGCGGGCCACCTCGGCCTGATCGACCTCGAGTACAAAGCCAGCGCGATCCTCGGCCACCACAAGCCCCTTGACCTTGCCGCCGTCCATCAGGGCGCCGCCGGTGACCGGATCGGTCAGACGGTTCAGCAGATCGATGACGGCCTGTCTGTCGGGCACGGCTTGCTCCTTGGCGCGCGAGGGGGTTTACCGGGCCTTCTATCCCCCTGACCGCATCGGCGCGAGGTTCCATTTGTCCCAGGGCGAGCCTGCCAGACTGACCCTGATCGGGGGGCCGACCGCCTCGGGCAAGTCGGCGCGGGCGCTCGGGCTGGCCGAACGGACCGGGGCGGTGATCGTCAATGCCGACAGCCAGCAGCTGTATGCCGGGCTGCGCGTGCTGAGCGCCCGGCCGGATGCCGAGGAAGAGGTGCGGGCCGAGCACCGGCTGTACGGCGTGGCAGCAGGCGATGACCCCTGGTCGGTCGGGCGCTGGGTGCGGGCGGTGCAGGACTTGCTGGAAGAGCTCGACGGGCGGCCCGCGGTGCTGGTGGGCGGCACGGGGCTGTATTTCACCGCCCTGACCCGGGGGCTGGCGGACATCCCGCCGGTGCCCGACGCGGTGCGGGAGGTCGTGGAGGCGGACTATGACCGGACGGGCGAAGGGCCGTTCCGGTCGCGGCTGGCGGAGGCAGATCCCGAGGCCGCGGCGCGGATCGAGGACAACGACCGCCAACGCCTGATCCGGGCCATGGCGGTGGCCACGCACACCGGACGCGCCCTGTCGGACTGGCAGGCCGACACCCGCCCGATCCTGACGCCCGAAAGCTGGACCGGGCAGCTGATCCTGCCGCCGCGAGAGGCCCTCTACGCCGCCTGCGACGCCCGCTGCGCGGTGATGCTGGAGCGGGGGGCGCTGGATGAGGTGCGGGCCCTGATGGACCAAGGCCTGTCCCCTGCCCTGCCGGTGATGAAGGCCGTCGGCGTGCGCGAACTGGCCGCCCACCTGCGCGCCGAGACCTCGCGGGAGGCCGCGCTGGATCAGATGCGGCAGGCCACTCGCAACTATGCCAAACGCCAGCTGACCTGGTTCAGGAACCAGATGCCGGACTGGGACCGGGTCTGAGCGCTACTCGATCACTTCCATGGTGCCGGGCTCGAAGGTCACGCCCTCGAACTCGGGATAGGCCTCGCGCAGGATGTTGGCCTGGGCGGGGTCGTTGACGTCCATGATGTACCAGATGCCCTCGTCCATGAAGGCAAGGTTGGGCGACACAGCCTTGATCTGGATGCCCTGGGTTTCCATCAGCATGGTGAGGTCGAGGACGACATATTGCCGGCTACCGTCCGGGGTGACGAAGGTCTGGGCCCCGGCCCGGTCGATGTCGAAGGCAAGGATGGCGACCTGGCTCATCAGCTCATCGACCATCTCCCGGCTGGCGTTCTGCGCTTCCTCGACGGTGGCCCCATAGGTGTCGGCAATCGTCTGCAGCACTTTCGGCGGCAGGAATTCTATCATGGCCGAGAACTGTCCGGCTTCGACCATGCCGTTCAGCTGATCGATCCGTGCGTCGAGGCCGGCGCGGTCGGCAGCGGACAGGGTGGCTTTCGGAGCCTCCTGCGCCAGGGCGGGCGCGGCGGCGAGGCCCGACCCGAGTGCCAGAACCATGGCGAACATTGCAAGACGGGTGAACACGGGGACGCTCCTCGGAAAAATGAGCCCCGATGATTGCCCGACGTCCGCACCGCTGGCCAGTGCAAACGGATGACGGCATCAGGTTATTGGATTTTCATCCCTTCGCCCCTATATTGGGGGCGTCCGGGTTCGCCCGGACTATGGCGATAAAGGCGCTTGTAATAAGCGGACCGGACCCGGGTGCGATTCCCGGCGGCTCCACCATTTTCCCCCGCGTTATCGGCGGACGGTATGGGGCCGACTAGCATCGACGGACGTGTAAAGAGGATTGCTTTCGCCCGTACTGGCCCATCGTTATCGGGCCATTTTGTAACTGCGAACGATAACTTCGCTGGGGAATACGCTGTCGCCGCGTAATGCGGTTCCAGTAATTCCAGACTAAACTCCTGGAGGTTCAGATCTTCAGGCGGGGCCTGTCGGGAGCCTGGCAACAGAATCCCGGCGCTTTCCTGCATTGATGGCGACGCGCCCCTTTCACTGGTGGACCCACGGGGCTATCAGGAGGCGTTCCTCACAGAGGCAGGCATGACCAACGCGACCCCTCCCGTCGATGAAATGCACTATGAACGCCTGGCGCAGGATGCCCTGCGCGGCGTGATCCGCGCGGCGCTGGAACGCGCGGCCGAGCCCGAAGGCCTGCCCGGCGGCCACCATTTCTACATCACCTTCCAGACCCGGGCGACCGGTGTGATGCTGCCCCCCGATGTGGTGGCCAAATATCCGGAAGAGATGACCGTCGTGCTGCAGCACCAGTATGAGGATCTGGTGGTCGGCGCCGACCAGTTCAGCATCATGCTGCGCTTTGGCGGCGTGCCCAAGGCGATGACCGTCCCCTATCGCGCCATCACCCGCTTCTTTGACCCGTCGGTGCAGTTCCTGCTGCAGTTCGAGACGGTTGAGGTGATCGAGGACGAGGTCGAGGAGGCCCCGGCCGAACCCGCCGCCCCGCCCCCCTCCACCGGCGACGACGGCCCCAAGGTCGTCTCACTGGACCAGTTCCGGAAGAAGTAGGGCGGATTCGTCTTCATTCGACAGACGACGATGCGGCGAATGGCAACTGACATCGGACCCTGAGAGTCCAACGTCAGGGCAAGATCGGGATGGCCACAACGCGATACCGAACCCATGTTTCGGTGCCCCAGCAGCAGGCTGCCTGCACGAAAATGACGCCGTCGAGGGGGTCCGAAATCTGGAGCCCGGCCCATGGCCAAAGGTCGGGAACGTCGCCCATCGCTACAGCCTCGCCGCTGGCACGCGCAAAGCGATCCTGCCCAACCGCCACCCAGCCGTCCCGGGTCTCCACGAGACTGTCGAAGGGCCAGGTTTGCCCGTCCGTCGGACCCGGCACACCAGACAGTGACTCGGCGAAGACCAGGTCGATCCGGTCCTCGCAAACCCGCAGGATTTCGCCGCGCCGCAGCCCCAGATGGGCGAGGCTGGATCCCACCAGACTGCAATCTGATCCCTCGACGTCCGGGACGATGCCCACAACAGGATCGCACGCAGGGTTCAGCCGCCCACCACAGATCCCGTCACCGGTTTCCGTAACGATGGCAATCGTCCCGGTCGCCACGTCAAGGCGACGCAGACCGCCGCCCCACTCCCCCTTGTTGTAGCCAACAAACAGTGTGGAGCCTGTTAGAGAGGAGACGTGGCCGCCGGGTTCCAACATCGCCGCCAGTCGTCTCCGGTCCCAGCGCTCGTCGGTGGGGACGAAAACCATCGCCGTGGTCAGAAGGCCCGGACCGTAAGGGGTTGCGAACAGGCCGACAGGACTGCCTTCAAAACGGACGCGTCGCTCCGGCCTGGTGGTATCGCGCAGGTCACGCACAACGGCGACCCCGGCATTGGGTGCGATCAGAGCCCACAGGTGCGGGCCGTCCGCCAGCACATCGGATACATCGGTCGCAGAGATCGACCGCTCGCCGGACTTCCGGTCAATCCGCACGACATTACCTGACGCACCGCGAAGCCAGAGGCTGTCCCGGGTCGCGACGCCCTCGATGATCGCCCCGCCGAGGTCGGGATCCGTCCAGTTCCGGGGAGCAATACGTTCTGCATCCGCCTGACCCTGTCCGTGCGCGACGCCGGATATCGCCAAAACCATAACGACGGAGATCAATATCGTGCGCATACTCTACCCTGCCGCAAACCCGCGTACCGCGCAAAGACTGGCCAAGCGCAAGGGCGGCTTGTGCGCCGGAACCGAACTCGGCTCAGGCGCGTGCGGCGAGCCCGGCATCAGCCTTCGTCACTTCCCAACGCCCCCGCCATCGTCTAGCGAATTCCCCAAGTATCAGGGAGTTGCCGAATGGCCGGGGTGGATCGCAGGGCGTGGGCGTCGGACAGCCGGATGGCGACCATCGATCCCGGTCAGACCGAGGCCAATTTCGCGGGGCGCAGGCGGGTCGTCGATGGGGTTCTGACGCCGTCCGAGGCCACTGCCCCGATCACGCCGGCCGAGTATGGCGCGCAGGACTTTATCATCGTCCCGGATTTTCTGACGCCGGCGGAGTGTGATCGCCTGCTGGAGATGTTTGATCAGGTGCATGGTCTGGTGAAGCATCGCCGGATCGGCATCGACTTCTGGGAAGGCCGGATCGTCTATATGGGCGACGTGGCGGCGCATGACGCCTCGGCGGCGGAGATCATGGGCGGCTTCCAGAAGCGGGCGACGGCCATGCTGGGCGAATTCTATGCCCTGACCCAACCGCTGTGGACCGATACGGTGCAGTTGAACATATGGGAGCAGGGCTCCTGCCTGCCGCCCCATACCGACAACAGCAACCCGGACGGCACCGCCCACAGCACCCCGTGGCGGGACTTTTCCAGCATCGTCTATCTGAACGACGACTATGAGGGCGGCGAGCTGTATTTCACCGCCAAGGACCGGGTTCTGAAGCCCCGGCGCGGCATGCTGGTGGCCTTCAGCGCCGGCTATCACCACGAGCACGGCGTACTGAAGGTGACCCAGGGCCGCCGCATCACCATGCCGGCCTTCTACACCTTCGACCAACGCAAGGCGGACGGGCACATCTATCCGGAACTGAATGCGCCGGCGCCCGCTCCCGCCACGACCCTCACTCCGGCTCCGGTCCAGTCGCTCGCATCGCTGCTCACCCAGCCTCAGACCAGCCCGGCGAAGGATCCCCTGTCGATCCTGTCGCCCGGCGGTCAGGCCCCCACATGGCAGCCGCCCGGCAAGTGGCGTCCGCCGGGCTGAGCCGATCGGGGATCGGGAATCAGGACCGGACGGGTTGACCGCCCGCCTTCCGCGGGGATCAATGGCGGGCAATGCTGATTGGGCCGGGGAGTTGCATCATGATCCGTCGTGTCGTCGTCACACTCATCGCCAGCCTGTCGCTGGCGGCCTGTGCCACCACTTCGGGCGGGGCGGCGACGGGTGGGGAGCCCTCGAGCGGAGCGTTTGACGGATGGGCCGCGTCGATCGTGGCGGCGGACTGGACCACCAGCCGGGGTACGCCGATCCAGGCCTTTGACAATGCGCGGCGCGATCTGGTGGCCGGCTTTCAGGAGGTCGGCTTTGCGCGGGCCGACATGGTTGACTTCACCCTGCGCCCCGATGTGCCCAATCCGACCTCGGCCGATCAGGCGCTGAATGCCATTGGGCGCAATGCCGAACAGGCGACGCGGGGGTGTTTCCTGTATTTTACCTCGCACGGATCGCCGCGCGGGATCGTGTTCGGGCCTAATCGTCTTCTGAGCCCCGATGAGATGGCGCGCCGGGTCGACGACTGGTGCGGCACCCGCCCGACCGTCGTGATTGTCTCGGCCTGTTTCTCGGGCGTGTTCACGGACCGGCTGGCCGCGCCCAACCGGATGATCATGAGCGCGGCCCGGCGGGACCGGTCGTCGTTCGGTTGCTCGGAGGACGCGACCTACCCCTATTTCGACGGCTGTATCCTCGAGAGCCTGCCGACGTCGCCGAACTTCCTCGTCCTGGCCGATCAGGCGGCCCTGTGCGTCCAGCGGCGTGAGCGGGAGGAAGGGCTCAGCCCGGCCTCGGAGCCGCAGACTGTGGTCGGCGTGGACATCGCGCGCGATCTGATGACCACCTACGCCTTTCGCCGCTGAGGCCGCCTTCGCCGCTTGCCATCACCCTTCGGGTGTGGAACATTTGCGGAACATAGAGCGAGGGAGGACGACATGCTCGAGGGCGGATGCCACTGTGGAGCGGTGCGATACAGGACGGACGGCAAGGTTGAGCATCACGCGCTCTGCCATTGTATCGACTGCAGAAAATCCTCCGGCGCGCCCGCCGTCAGCTGGTGTCTGGTGCCGACCGACAGCCTGACGATCACGGGTGAGACCCGGGCGTACGCCTCCTCCGAACATGGGCGGCGGTCCTTCTGCGTCGCCTGCGGAACGGGCCTCTTCTATGCGAATGAGGTCATCTTCCCGGGCATGACGGATATCCAGGGGGCCACGCTGGACGATCCCGACGCCCTGCCGATTCAGGCCCAGATCCAGACGGCCGAACGCATCGGCTGGATGGCGACTCTGGACCAGATCCCGGCCTTTGACCGCTATCCGCCGATCGGGCCCGACGCCTGAGACTGACCTAACCTTGCCTCGGCCGCGTATCGGTTCCAACCTGCACCCGTGTTTTGGGAGGTCTGAATGCTGAAGCGACTTGTGCCCGTCCTTGCCGTGCTGGTTTTGGGGGGGTGTGCCTCTGATATGGAGGCTGACGATCCATTCGCCGATATGTTTGGCGGGGTTCCTGAAGATCGGGCTGCACGCGTTGCAGTCGAGGCAGCTGCCCATCCCCTTGGCACAGAGCAAAATCCCGTACGGGTCAACATGCCGGCCGGGCAAAGAGCCTATCTGTCCCGCCTTCGCTGCGCCGATGGAAGGGCCCCGGCCTTCGAGCGTCTCGGGAGTGCTGGAGATGGGCCCTATGGCACCATCATTGATGGCTATCAGGTCGATTGCCCCGGCTCACAGCCGGCAACCAATGTGATCTACCTGGATATGTATCACCCCAGCCACGTCGAAACCAAAGCTCCGCCGGGGTATACGATCGTCCCTTGAGTCAGGGTCTGGGAAACACCCGGATCGTGATCCGCTCGCGTTCGCCCTCGTGCCGCTGGACCAGCAGGCGGGCGACCTGGGCATCGTCGTGGAACAGATAACCCTTGATGGCGTCCAGCAGGGCCTTGGCCAGATTGTCGAGGTCCATGTGCGGGGGCTCGCCGACATGCTCCATGTCGATCTCGACGACGTGATCACCCCATGAGGGCCGGGCACCGCGCCACTCCTTGCGCATGAACTCATAGACCAGCGGCTTGTAGTATTTGGCCTGGGTGGTCAGGCCGTCGATGGTGATCTCGACCCCCTGCCCCGTCTCCCGCGCCCGGACCTTGCCGATCCCTATCCAGTCGGCGCTCATGGACGGCAGGGGGCGGGCACCTCGCCCACCACGCTCGCGGTCAGGATTTTGACCGGCGGTGTCAGCTGTTCGTCGGCATCGGCCGGGCTGCGGTGAATCTCGTTGACCACGCCTATGCCGTCGGTCACCCGGCCAAAGGCGCCAAAGCCCTGCCCGTCTGGATTGCGGGCGCCGCCATAGTCGAGCGCCGGCGCATCCTCGATCACAATGAAGAAGCTGGACGTCGCCGTATCGGGCCCGTCGCGCGCCATGGAGATGGTGCCGGCGACGTGGCTGAGGCCGGTGTCGCGCGTGCGCTCCAGCGGGATCGGCGGGTTCAGGTCGTCATCCGAGCCGCGCGGCGTGGCCCCCTGAATCACGCTGATCGGGTTGGGATTGTCATTGGTCGAGGCGACCACGGTGCGAAAGAAGCTGCCGCCCTCATAGTGGCCGTCGGTGACGTACGACAGGAAGTTGCAGACCGTCAGCGGCGCCTTGTCCATCGCCAGCTCGAGCGTGATCACGCCCCGCTCGGTGACCAGATCGACCCGCACGGGGTCGCCGGTCACGCGGGCCTCGGTCGCGCACCCTGCGAGGGCCGCAGC
>Ga0181371_1000234_pt1 | contig 12745 bp, 14 predicted proteins | sample LowvirmetaG_6_FD_130087 | JGI IMG/M metagenome (GOLD analysis project Ga0181371, IMG submission 130087) | Marine viral communities from the Subarctic Pacific Ocean - Lowphox_07 viral metaG | ecosystem: Environmental > Aquatic > Marine > Oceanic | place: Subarctic Pacific Ocean | collected...
ATAATAATTTCTCCTGATTTGAAAGGTTAAAATTGCTGTTTCATCGTTTCCGAATCATCAGTCAGAGTTACACTCTGATACAGCGAGGGAGTCTTTACGACTCCCTCTGTTTTTAGATTAGAGATTTGGATAATTTCGATTTTCAAAAATTTCAAAACGACAAGTTTCTCTATCTAAAGTATCTCCACCACCCCAAAGATGAAATCCCTTATCAACACATTCATACTCTCCATTGAGATATATTTCAGTGACTTTAATTGCATCTTCTTCAGTCATTGCTACTTCGGGATAAACAGCATCATACTTAGGATCAGCACCATAGAACATTAACAAATATTCCACGAACCCTTTGATCTCTTTGGGAGATGGATAACCATCTTCAAATTTTAAAATACTCATAATAATTCCTCCTTATTATGAAAGTTAAATTGCTGATTTCGATTCTTTTGAATCTTCGTCAGTAGGAATACACATTCCTAGATCAGCGAGCAGAATCAAATATTGACTGAGCAATATTTAACTCTGCTCTGTGCTAAATCAGGATTGGTGAATTGCTTGTCGCAATTCATATTCAGTCTTGAGATCAGCACTCTTGTTGAACGCATCAATAATTGCATTATTGATTACGTCATGTTTTGCCTTGAGCAAGGCAACGCGGTTGTCACCAACTGCGATTGGTTGAGTTAGAGGTTGTCCTCTATACTCTGCTCTTTTATTACGCTCATATCTGTTAATTCTTCGTGTCATGATTTTCTCCTGTAATTTTCTGTTTCTATGTCCTCTCGGACACTCATCAGTCAGGTTAATTCCTGAGACAGTTTAAAAGAATTGGGGAGTCTTGCGACTCCCCTATCTTCTGTTTGATTAAGAGGCATAGACATCTATTTGATAAGATGCGTAACCACTCCAATCATATTTAGATAAACCAAATATCTTTGATGCTACTTCACTATCGAACCAATATCTTTCTTCAAAGTCTTCAGCACCATCACCAGTAATGATGATATGGCAATTGATTTCTTCATAGATCAGACCACCATCAAATATGATTGATACTCTGTTCCCATCTTCATCGATGTGAATTGAGCAGTCATAATCTGATCTCTTAGGGAAGTCAGATAGATCAAAACCAGCATCGGGATGTCTTTCACAATACTCCTTGTCTTTCTTTTCTTGATTGACAATATATTTGTGAAGATTGGTTTCTATATTTGATTTAATTTTTTCTAATTTTTTGTTCATGATTTTCTCCTATGATTAAAAAATTGATATTACTGTTTCTGCTTTCGCTTCATTCAGGCTAGATACACATCTAGCGACAGTAGTTGCAGAGGAGCGGAGGAGAAATCCACCCACTCTGCCTGTCATAAATACTTTCTTAGGTTCTTTATAAAACCTCGACAATGCTCATTATGTCTTGCGACTTGGCTTATCCCCAATCAGTAAATAATCAACCATTCCTAACTTATGAGATTGATATCTGAATTGAGAAAACCCCCTTTAGAGACTTACATTTTAGGACTCCCGTCCTGTCTGTTGGCATCTGTTTCAGCCCTAGATTTTTATTGATAGGTCATGAGTATCTACAAACTCATTTGTTCTCTGTCTTGCCAAGGCGCATCTGTTTATCTCGAATCGCCCAACCTCTGCTTGACTGATCTAGCCTTTCTGCTATCTGCTAGAGGACTTTCACTTTGACGGTGTTTCAACCTTTAGGACTCGTCCTTGTCATCCTTTGAATCAGACCTTTGGTATCTAGGAATTGATTTAAACCAAAACGATATTCGATATAAAGATTATAACAAAATGCAATCAATAATACAGTTGTTATGCAGTCTTTCTTATATCAGTTTAATGGGAAGTAGAAAGTAAATATTGACAGGTCAATATTAAGGTATCAAATAGGTAGCATTTTGCAGTCTTGATCGCGGGGAGATAAACAAATATTATCAGTCTATGACTGATCAACCTAAACCCAAACTAAAACTAGTAGGAAACCTAACAAGCAAACAAGAACTATTCTGCCAAGAATACGTTAAGGGTAACTCAGCCTCAGATGCATACAGGACTGCATACAATGTCAGACAAGGCACAAAGGACAGTAGTGTTCACAGGTCAGCACATGAAGTCTTAAGCAACCCCAAGGTGTCCTCAAGAGTAGGTGCATTAACCAAGCAGAAAGAGGCTAATTCACTAACTACAGCACTCTCTCTCTCACGCTATATTGTGGAGAGATTAGTAGAGGAAACAAAGAACGAGCATGTTATGGCAAGACTAAAGGCATTGGAGATGTTAGGTAGGCATAGAGACATAGACATATTCAATCCTGATAGCAAAGTGAACGTAACAGTGAACAACAATAAGAGTAGTGTCGAGTTAGAATCCGAGATCAAAGAGAAACTGAAACTAATCCTGAGTAATGAGTAGGCATATCAGAATGGTATCACCATGAGACTATCTCAGATCATAGGCACTCCATTAGACAATCTCCGCAGTTTCACCCCACCCCTAAAAGACTACCTACCCAACTAGCTACCCCCCCTACCCACACCCCCCCTTTTTGCAAATAAAGTAGCCGAACAACCCCGAACAGCAATCCACTCACTTGATTCTTAGTTTTTACGAACCCTACCCCCCTTTGTTTTTATTTATGCTGTCATTATGCTATCATCTACCCTTATGAATTAAGGAAGTGCCCAAGGAGTCCCTTTGTCTAAAAAATTTTTTATATATTTTTGAGAATCTTGTCCAAGCCATCTTCTGTATTGCCCACCGGCAAAGGTTTTCCGAGGCACTAAGGTAGGTATAGGTACAGGCTAGGTACAGGCGGGGTAAAAGAGGGGTAAAAGTTAGGGACTGGCAGGGTTGAACTAAAGGTTTTGATTAAGGTATAAGTACTATAGTAATGGTATATTAACAGGATGGTTACTAGGGAAAAGGAATTATTGGAGTTTGTACGCAGTTACTGGCAGGATCATTACTGCGCTCCTACTTATAAGGAGATTGCCAAAGGCTTACAGTTAAAGAGTCCCGGTCAGATTCATTTTTTGATAAGAGGGCTGGTGACTAAAGGATTGTTGGTACAGAAAGGTCGTCGTACTGTCAGACCCACAGATTTAACGCAGAAATCACTTGACAAGAAACTGTGAAGGGGTGTTAAATACTATAATTCGGTGAATGTACTGTCTCTAGTAAGATACCAGCTAGTAATATACAGGCTGTATTCTTACTAAGGTTTTAGTTTAAGGGTACTTACTGGGTACTGGTAATTACAGTACTGGTAATATACTAGGTGATAATATGAAAGTGGTATTTAAGATTTTATTGTTTTTCCTTCTCTACATGGGCTTCCATATCAAGTGAAGGGTCGCACCCCTAACAAGATGGAAAAGCTATGGCTAGACCTGATCTGTCAGCTTGGATGCATTGTCTGCCGCAATGAGATGGGAGTGGTCTCTCCTTGTGAACCACACCATCTGGACGGCAAGACCAAGACGGGAGCGCATTTCCTGACAATACCACTTTGTTGGAATCATCACCGTTCCGGCACAAATACCACGAAGTGTGTATCCCGTCACCCTTACAAGAAAGAATTTGAAAAACGCTATGGAACGGAGGAAACACTACTTGAACAGGTACAGGAATGGCTGAAGGAATAAAATCGTTGGCAACCACTGCCGGTTATTTTGCACCGGGCGCTGGAGTATTGGATGCCTTGGGCATGTATCCTGACGAGAACAGTGTCAGTATGTTACAGAACCTGAAGTCTGGCGAGTTTGGACGAGCCGGTCTGCAAGGACTGGGAGCCTTGGGCGATGCCCTAATCTTTAGTGGGCTTGGTGCGCCTCTAGGGGCTTCGATGAAAATACTTTCCAAAAGCGGCAAGATGGCGCAGGGCGGTGCCAAGCAAATACTGCGCGGCAGAAAGTTTCGGGAGAGCGTCTTGAAGAATCCGCGCTTTGAGTCCAGTGATATTGTTAGGGTAGGTGATCGAGAATTACCGTTGAACACTCAAGTGATGGAGTATATAAGCCCCAGCCAGAAGGGGTTACAGCAACAGGTTGATCTGACTGCGGATGTGTTTAGGCAGTATGCTACAAAAAACAGGATGATTGGTGGTGCTCCAACTCCGCAAGGCAGCCAATCCAAGTATTTTCTTATCAACAAAGATGTTGGCTTGGGTCCCAATAAAACCGCTAATATTGCCGTAAGGATTTCCGACCATCCCCCCACCTTAAAAGGCTTGGGCAAGGAAAGGTCTGGAGGTCATGGCGGTAAACAGTTTCAGGAAGCCCATTCCAGAATTAATATTGCTCCGGGCAGCAACAAAGCCGTGAATCTGGAAGAAGCCATTGCCAATATTGAGAAGATGTATCTGAAGCCGGGCAGCATTGAGGATATTGTTCGCTCTGGCAGAAACATAACTCCCGATGATTTGCGTGTGGTTAAGATTAAGAAGGGTGAGGTGATCAGTGCCAAAACCCCTTACCATTGGCGCTCTGGCGGTCAACTGCCCTTTGGCTTGGATGTATCGAGATTGTAATGCAGATCAACCAGCAAACCGAACAGAAGATTGATGCCCTCTCCTATGAGGAGAAGGTGGCATTGCTCAACCAGTTGGAAGCGCTGGAACAGGCAAAGGTCAAGGAAAACTGCCAGAATGATTTCCTATTTTTTGTGAAGTCCATGTGGCCCGCCTTCATTCAGGGCGATCACCACAAAATCATTGCCAAAGAATTTGAACGGGTGATCAAGGGTGATTTGAAGCGACTGATCATCAATATGCCCCCGCGTCATACCAAGAGTGAATTTGCCTCCTATTTATTGCCCGCATGGTTCTTGGGGCAGAAACCGGATGGCAAGGTCATTCAGACCGCACATACAGCCGAGCTGTCAGTGGGCTTTGGCAGAAAGGTGCGTAACTTGGTAGGCTCGAAAGATTATCAGAAAGTTTTTGATAAGGTTAGCCTGCAAGCCGATTCAAAAGCCGCAGGACGCTGGAATACCAACAAGGGTGGCGAGTATTTCGCTATCGGTGTTGGTGGTGCAGTGACAGGTAAAGGTGCTGATTTATTGATCATCGATGATCCCCATTCCGAACAGGAAGGAGCCAGTGCCGATCCAAGGGTATTTGACAAGACATTTGAATGGTACACCTCAGGTCCACGCCAGAGATTGCAACCCGGTGGTTCGATCATAGTGGTCATGACCCGTTGGCACCAAAAGGATTTAACCGGCAGCTTGCTGAAAACCAGCATCAAGCGTGGCGGAGAAGAATGGCGGGTAATTCAATTTCCTGCTATTTTGCCTTCTGGCAAGTCTCTGTGGCCCGGCTTCTGGAAGCTGGAAGAACTGGAGTCCCTGAAGGAAGAATTACCGGTCTCGAAATGGTCTGCCCAATATCAACAAGACCCTAGTGCCGAAGAAGGCGCTCTGGTGAAGCGGGAATGGTGGAAACGCTGGGAACAGGACTCACCACCGAAATGTGAATTTTTAATTCAGTCATGGGATACTGCTTTCCTGAAAACCCAACGAGCCGACTACTCGGCTTGTACCACATGGGGAGTATTCTACATGGATAACGAGGAGGGCATGAAAGCCCCGAATCTAATCCTCTTGGATGCTTTCAAGGAACGCATGGAGTTTCCAGAACTGAAGAAGGTTGCCTACAAGATGTGGCAGCAATATGAACCTGATGCCTTTGTGGTCGAGGCGAAAGCTGCGGGTACCCCGCTTATTTTTGAATTGCGGCAGATGGGTATTCCGGTATCGGAGTTCAGTCCCTCAAGGGGCAACGACAAGATTGCAAGGGTCAATGCGGTAGCGGATTTATTTGCCACGGGCGTGGTCTGGGCACCGGAGACAAGATGGGCAGATGAAGTGATTGAGGAGTTTGCCGCTTTCCCCAATGCCGAACATGATGATTTGGTTGACTCCAGCACCCAAGCCCTGTTGAGATTCAGGCAAGGGGGATTTGTCAGCCTTTACAGTGATGAAGAAGATGAACCATTTTTTCCAACCAAAGCGGAGTTTTACTAATTTATGGCAATTGAACGAATAATCCCAGCAACCCCGATAGAGGGGGAACTAGAAGCAAGTGTGCAGGTTGAGATAGAAGGCTCCAATGGCATGGGCACCGAGACCGAAGATGGCGGAATGCTGATTGATCTTGATCCCAATGCTTTTGAACCGAATAGCGATTTTTTTAATAATCTTGCCGAAGAGATGGATGAAAGATCTTTACAGAAACTTTCTTCCGAGTTGATCGGACAATATCAGGGAGACCGTGATTCAAGAGGAGACTGGGAAGAAACCTATATCAAGGGTTTGGATCAGCTTGGCTTGAAGCTCGAAGACCGAACCTTACCTTGGCCCGGAGCCTGTGGAGTGTTTCACCCGATGCTGACCGAAGCTGTGGTGCGTTTCCAGAGCCAAGCCATTACCGAGATATTTCCGGCAGCTGGTCCGGTAAACACCAAGATTTTAGGTCGTATTACCCCTGAGAAAGAACAACAGGCAGGACGGGTTCAGGATTACATGAATTACCTGTTGACCGACAGGATGACCGAATATAGGACTGAGACCGAGAAGCTGTTGTTCTCATTGCCGTTGGCGGGATCGGCTTTCAGAAAAGTTTATTATGATCCTAATATGGATCGACCCTGTGCTATTTTCGTGCCCGCAGAAGATTTTATTGTTTCCTATGGGGCAACCGACTTGCAGATGGCGGATCGGGCTACCCATGTGATGAAGAAAAATGCCAATGATGTGCGTAAATTACAGGTATCCGGGTTCTATCGTGATGTTGATCTCCCTGATGCCTCTCCCGATCCTGATGATATCAGGAAGAAATATGATGAACTGACCGGTGATCGATCAGCCTATGACTTCGACAATCGTTATACGTTGCTGGAAATGATGGTCAATTTGGACCTTGAGGGTCTTGAGGATACCGATGAGATGGGCGAACCTACCGGAGTGGCGCTGCCTTATGTGGTTACCATTGATCTTTCAAGTTCTACCATTCTTGCGATTCGCAGGAATTGGTATGAAGGCGATGAAACCCGCATGATGCGACAGCATTATGCTCACTACCAGTATTTACCGGGACTAGGTTTTTATGGTTTTGGTCTGGTGCATTTGATTGGTGGATTGGCAAAATCAGCCACCTCATTACTCAGACAGTTAGTGGATGCAGGCACCTTATCGAATCTGCCGGGTGGATTGAAAGCCAGAGGGCTTAGGATCAAGGGCGATGACACTCCGATCATGCCGGGCGAATTTAGGGATGTGGATATTCCCGGTGGCGCTATTCGGGATAACATTTCATTCCTGCCCTACAAAGAACCCTCGACAGTGCTGTATCAACTGTTGGGCAATATCGTTGAGGAAGGCAGACGCTTTACCAGCGCCTCTGACATGAACGTCACCGATATGAAACAGGAAGCACCAGTGGGAACTACCTTGGCTATTTTGGAGCGAGCCATGAAAGTGATGAGTGCAATCCAAGCAAGGCTCCATGCGTCCATGCGACAAGAATTTAATATTTTGGTGAATGTGATCAAAGATTTCACTTCACCCTCATATCCATACGAAGTTGATCCAGATGTTGAAATCAAGATGGAAGACTTCGATGACCGTGTTGATGTAATGCCGGTGTCCGATCCGAACTCGGCAACGATGGCACAACGCATCATGCAGTATCAGGCGGCACTGCAATTGGCACAGCAGGCACCACAGATGTATAACCTGCCAGAATTACACAGGCAGATGCTGAATACCCTCGGCATTCATGATGCTGACAAGATTATCCCGCTTGAAAACGACATTAAACCTGCTGATCCCGTGAGTGAGAACATGAGCATGATCAACGGGGAACCAGTGAAAGCCTTTGAGTATCAAGACCAAGAGGCACACATCAAGGTGCACATGGCAGCCATCCAAGACCCCGAACTGGCGCAGATGGGACAGAACAACCCGCAGGGCATGGAGTTATTGAGGGCAGCCGTTGAAGCACACATCAGGGAACATCTAGCCTTCTTGTATCGTAACGAGATTGAACAGGAACTAGGCACCGAACTGCCACCACTGGGCGAACCATTGCCGGAATCAATCGAAAAGAGATTATCGGGTCTGGTTGCCGATGCTGCGGAAAAATTATTGCAAAAGCATCAAATGGAAATCGAACAACAACGAATACAAAAACAAATGCAAGATCCATTGGTGCAAGCCAAAATACGAGAATTGGATATCAAGGAAGCCGAAGTGCAGCGTAAGGCGCAGGCTGATACCATTGATGCCCAAATCGATATGCAGAAGTCGCAAGCCCGCGATGCCATTGAACTTGAGCGCATTCGTTCACAAGAGAAGATTGCCGAGTCCGGCATGGAACAGAAATTGATCAGTGATGTACTCGAGGCTAAGGTGAAGGGAGATGAGATTAGCAGTGAAGAGGCAATCAAAGCCGCAGAAATTGCATCAAGGCTTGCAACTGATATAACATCTGGTAATAATGATGGCGAGTAGTGATTTTACTGGCGACCTTCTGGTTGACAAGTTTAAGAAGAAACTTCGTGAGCTGTTGAATGTTAAAGCCGATAATGTTGCTACAGGAAGTTGTGCCAGTTTTGATGAGTATAAACATCAAGCTGGTGTGATTGAGGGCTTAGCCCTCGCAGAGCGCGAGTTCTTGGATATAATCGAGGAACTGGAACGGCTCTAAATTCGGTATAATGCCGCAGGGGGTCGTAAAACCCTTAATAATTTTACGCAAAGAGGTGGTTATGGAAACTGCTCTCGATATTGATAGAGAACAAAAAGAAGCAACTCAGTTGCCCGAACCTACAGGATATCGAATCCTGATTACAATCCCGGAAAAAGAAAAGAAGACCGAAGGGGGAATCCTGAAAGCGCAAGAAACCTTGCAGAGTGAGGAAGTCTCCACGATAGTTGGATTTGTTCTAAAGATGGGACCCGATTGCTACAAAGATGAAAACAGATTTCCTACTGGTGCTTGGTGTAAGCAAGGCGATTTTGTTCTGTTTCGTGCTTTCAGTGGCACTCGCATTAAAATTCGTGGCAAGGAGTTCCGACTTCTTAATGATGATAATATTGAAGCGGTGGTTGATGACCCCAGAGGAATAGAAAAGATATGACTGATACAGAAAGCTCAGGAATGAGCAACGAAGAAAAATTCTTGGGAGTGAAGTCCAAAGTTGGTTTAAAACCAGATGAGGAAGCTGAAACCCAAGGTGAACTTGATATAGAAATCATTGATGATGCTGAAACCAAACCGGTAAGGAAAGAAAAAGTTTTTGCCGAAGATGTTAAAGATGGTTCTATTGATGAAGAAATTCTCAATGTGGACAAGACAGCTCAATGGCGAATTGATCAACTGACCGCCAAGAGCCATGATGAAAGGCGGCAAAAGGAACAATCTGAAAAACTCCGCGATGAGGCGATTGTTTATGCCCAGAGGGTAAAAGCGGAGAATGACCGTCTTAACGGCTTGATTGTAAACGGGCAGGAATACATCGGCAAGCAAGCTGAAGAGAGAGCAGGTTTTGCCAAGCAAGCTGCCCAGCAAAAATACAAAGAGGCTTATGAACAAGGCAACACTGAAGAAATGGTTGCCGCACAGGAGCAACTGACCAGAGCAACGATGGATCAGGCAAGCGCTGAACAATTTAATGCGCAGATGCCGGAAACACCAGTGCCACAGGCTCCCCAGCAACAGTATATGCCTCAACAACAAGTTCCGAAACCCGACAAGAAAGCGGTTGAGTGGCAAGCTAAAAACCAATGGTTTGGCACCGATTCTGAAATGACCAGTTTTGCTTATGGGGTTCATGAAAAATTAGTGAGAGAGGACAATATTGATCCTCGATCTGATGAATATTATGAAAAAATTGATTCAAGAATGGGTCAAGTTTTTCCAGATTTCTTTGGGAAGGAAATAAAAGATGCTGTAGGCGCAACTTCCCAGAGTTCCGTGGTCGCACCTGCTACACGCAACAACAGTGCTAAACCGCGCAAAGTGCAGCTTACAGCAACTCAAGTGGCTCTCGCAAAGAAACTTGGGGTAACTCCAGAACAGTATGCTAACCAGATGGTTAAGGATATGATGCTGGAAAAATAATAGGATATATGTATGTCTGAAGAGCGCGCTCCGAGAGAGGAGTATAAACGTGAAACCACAGAGCGTAAGAAATCGTGGTCTCCACCGAATGTTCTTCCTGACCCTGAACCAGTGGATGGTTGGGAGTTTAGATGGATTCGTACCAGTATGGTAGGACAACCAGATAACACCAACGTATCCAGTCGGTTTCGAGAGGGGTGGGAACCCGTCAAGGCTGAGAATCATCCTGAACTGAAGATACTTTCAGATCAGGACTCACGCTGGGCAGAGGAAGGAGCAATTGAGGTTGGAGGGTTATTATTGTGCAAAGCACCGTCAGAAGTTGTCAAACAGCGCCGGGAATATTACCAGCAAATGTCTGATCAACAGATGGACGGGATTGACCATAATTACCTAAGAGAGAATGATCCAAGAATGCCTAAAATGGAAACAGAAAGGCAATCAAGGGTCTCTTTCGGTGGCAACATCAAGAAATAGTTTTATATTTCAAGAAGTTGCTTAATTTTAACTTTGTGATGTAAGGAGACTACTTATGCCTTCAAGTGCAACGCCGTACGGTGCGATGCCTCAAGCAGGTTTGAGTGTAAATGGTTCTTTTACAGGAAAAGTTCGTCATATTAAAATAGCAAGTGCTTATGGTACTGCTATCTTTTATGGTGATTTTGTCAAATTAGTGGCTGCCGGTACCGTTGAAAAAGACGAAGGCACTACTTCAATGACCCCTGTAGGTCTTTTTGTCGGATGTAAATACACCGACCCAAATACCAACCAGTTGACATTCAACCAGCAATGGGTTGCATCAACCGCGGCATCAGACGCTGCAGCATACGTCATAGATGACCCTAATGTTCTTTTCCAAATGCAATGTGATGGCACTGCCGCACAGACCGTTTTGGGAAGCAATTGTGCGGTTGTCCAGACAGCAGGCTCTACTTCAATTGGTACCAGTAAAAATGCAGTTGATATCTCGACTACAGCTACAACCAACACGCTACCACTTCGTATCATCGATTTTGTCGATGGTCCGAACTCTGCGGTTGGAGATAGCTATACAGATGTTATCTGTAAATTTAATGCTGGGCACCTTTATGACAACACAACCGGATTATAGGGAGATTAGCTAATGGCTATTTCAAGAGCGCAGTTGCTAAAAGAACTCTTACCCGGACTGAATGCGTTGTTCGGATTAGAGTATGCAAAGTATGATGATGAGCATGAAGATGTGTATGAGACCGAATCTTCAGACAGATCGTTTGAAGAGGATCTCAAACTCAGTGGCTTTAATGCCGCCCCTGTGAAAGACGAAGGGTCTGCTATCAGTTATGATAACGCCCAAGAATCTTTTACTGCTCGTTACAACCATGAAACCATTGCGATGGGATTTGCAATTACTGAAGAAGCTATGGAAGATAATCTTTATGATTCTCTTTCTGCTCGCTACACGAAAGCACTTGCCAGAGCTATGGCTTATACGAAACAAGTTAAAGCTGTTAATCCATTTAATAATGGGTTTAGCGGTGGGTCTTACAACTCAGGTGATGGCGTTGATTTATTCAGCACCTCTCACCCCCTTGTTTCGGGTGGAACAAATGCAAATACACCCTCTACTCAAGCTGATTTAAACGAGACTTCTTTGGAAGCTGGTATTATAACAATTGCTGGGTGGACGGATGAGAGAGGACTGCTTATTGCAGCCCAACCTCGTAAGTTGATTATTCCGCCTAATTTGATGTTTGTTGCTCAGAGAGTATTGAAATCCGAACTTCGGGTTGCAACTGCTGACAACGACATCAATGCTATCAAGTCTATGGGTATTGTTCCTGATGGATTTGCCGTGAATCATTATCTAACCGATACTGATGCATGGTTTGTCATGACGGATATTCCAAATGGTTTCAAGCATTTCGTTAGAACTGCTATGGAAACGAGCATGGACGGTGATTTTGACACTGGAAACGTAAGATATAAAGCAAGAGAAAGATATTCCTTTGGGGTATCTGATCCGCTTGGTGCTTACGGTTCTTCAGGAGCTTAATCGCAGCTTAATGGAACCTGTGATGCGGGGGTTTCTTACTCAACCCGCATCTACTTATCTAGGAATAACTTGTCCTACAGACTGACCTAGCAGACAAGCCAAGACGGTAGGACTTATTTCCGATGGAGGAAATTATGGCAAAATCAACCTTTTCAGGACCTGTAAGATCACTCGCTGGTTTTATAAACGCAGGTTATAATTCCGTTGTTAGTTTAACAGCTAACACAACTATCACAGTAGCCAGCCATGCTGGTAGAGCACTGTTATGTAATGATGCAGATGGAGTGTTTACTCTACCTAGCATTGTTGTAACAGAGCCTGATGATAAAACAGACCCAAATCAATTATGTAATTTGGGTGCACAATTCACTTTTATTGTCGTAACGGCAGCAACAGATATGGACATCACAACCGATGGCACTGACAAATTTGTCGGTGGCGCTTATACCGGTATTGATGACAGTGCAGGAGGTAAAACTTTTATCTCTGGTGCATCTAATGACACCTTTACACAAAACGGCACAACTAAAGGCGGTTTAGCAGGAAGCATTGTAGTTATTACTGCAATGGCA
>Ga0181371_1000235_pt1 | contig 12735 bp, 11 predicted proteins | sample LowvirmetaG_6_FD_130087 | JGI IMG/M metagenome (GOLD analysis project Ga0181371, IMG submission 130087) | Marine viral communities from the Subarctic Pacific Ocean - Lowphox_07 viral metaG | ecosystem: Environmental > Aquatic > Marine > Oceanic | place: Subarctic Pacific Ocean | collected...
GAAGGGGGCTTTCGTTTGTCTCCGACTACTTACAAATGAATCAAGAGATTCATCCCGTCTTTCATGACATGATTATAAATGGTAAAACCAAGGGAGGGTTATAAAAATGGGAACTAAAAGAGTGGGCCTCGCACGAACTGAGGCATTAATTGAGAATTTAAAGAGAGATTTAGCGCTCGGAGGCTCTACAGTCTCAGGAGTAAAAGACAAAATTGTCTCGATTACAGCAGCAACTAGAACGCTTACTGCCGCAGAATCGGGTACCGTTTTTTCGTTTAATAAGGCAGACGGCATTACGGTAACACTGCCAACTGCTGCAGCCGGCTTGACATACAAATTTGTTGTGGGCACTACATTTACTTCTGCTGGTCAAATTAATACAGCAGCCACCGACGAGCTATATGTCGGAGGTTTGATGTTGGTGGATCCAGCTACGGCGACAGACATGAACTTTTTTGCCGCTGACGTTTCTAATGACGATACAATCGACTTAGGAAGCATCGAACAGGGCTGGCTCGTGGGAGGTACAATCACTTTGGTTGGCTTGTCGAGCACCAGATGGCATGTAGAGGGTACATTACTTGGTGACGCTACTCTAGCAACGCCGTTTGAGTGATATTCAAACTTTAAAATATATCTTTATATTTATCCCCCCTCTTCGGAGGGGGTTTTTTTAAAAAACACTCCGGTGTCGAATTTTTTCGCCCCCAAATTTTTGAGATTTTCGTTTTTGCGAAATGGGAACTAATTACTACACTACAAAGGAGTTCCCATGGGAAAGAAAAGAAGGCTGAAATCAGCTAAAGGAAAGTTTAGGGTTAAACACAACACTCACCCGCGTGTCCGACATTTGAACGCTCAAGAGGAAGTTGTCGAGGAAGTTGTGGTAGCAGCGACAACAAAACCAGAAGTCGTAGTGGTAGCTGCAGCACCCCAGCCAGAAGTTATTTTGCAAGAAGAAAAAGTTGAGGAAACGCCAAAAGCTGCTCCAAAACGCAAACGAACCAAAAAGACGCCCACAAAGCGTCGGAGAGCAAAGAAAACAGTTACCCAAGATATAACAACATAAAATAAGCTCTTCTCCATAAAGAACCCCCGCTTGCCGGGGGTTTTGTTTTGTAAACTACTAATTACTGCGAGGAGAATATTATAGATGCCCACCAATCTCGACCCAAGGTCTCTAACCAGCGCTGTAGTTCTAACAAAAACTGGCTCAAGCACCGCGGTGGCCGCCGCAGTTCCATTTGGAATGTATACGGGGTCTGCTGAATTTTTAAATGGTGCGGCCGTTCAAGTGGCGTACACATACAAGAAATTGGGCGGTGATGTGGTTGACATCGAGTTAACGCCGGCAAATGTATACGCAGCGTACGAAGAGGCCGTTCTGGAGTATTCGTACATCGTTAATCTTCATCAAAGTAAAAATGTGCTTTCAGACGTCCTGGGGAACGCGACCGGAACATTTGATCATCGTGGAGAAATGGCCCCCGGTACCTTGTCATCGAGCTTGGAGGGTCAAAAGGTCGCCCTCAAGTATCCAAGATTTCAATTTGAATATGCCAAGAGAATTGGCGATGGAATGTCCGCGGTCGCCGGCTTTGGAGGAACTGTACCTCAGTATTCTGCTTCTTTCAGACCCACTGCAAATATTCAAGATTATGACTTGCAGAACATTATTTCAAGTTCCGCGGCCACGGGCGAGGATGACGCTGGAAAACCAGTTATATTTGAAGGAAAGGTTGAAGGGAAGCGCATTATTGTAACACAAGTGTTTTATAAATCACCGCGTGTCATGTGGCGCTTTTATGGATACTATGGCGGAATTGGCGTCGTGGGCAATTATTCTACTTATGGGCAGTTTGCTGATGATGCGACCTTTGAAATCATTCCTACGTGGCAAAATAAAATGCAGGCTATCATGTATGAGGATTCGCTTTATACGAGAACCTCGCACTATTCCTACGAGATTATCAATAACAATTTAAGGCTCTACCCGGATCCTAGTTACTGGGATTTTGGGGACTTAGATCGAATCTGGTTTAGATTTTATGTAGATACAAACGCATGGGAAGATGATGATAGTTATGAGAGTGGCGTGGATGGCATTAATAACGTCAATACGCTTCCATTTGACAATATTCCGTATGAGAATATCAATTCTATAGGAAAACAGTGGATACGTAAGTATTGCTTGGCGCTGTGCAAGGAAATGTTAGGACAGATCAGAGGCAAATTCACAACAATCCCCATTCCCGGCGAAACGGTGACCTTGAATCATTCAGAGTTATTAGGGCAAGCTAAAGAAGAGCAAACTACTTTAAGAGACAAATTAATAGAAACTCTAAAGGAGATGGAATACACCGAACTAGTTAAGCGAGATAGTGAAAGGTCAGAGGCTGCAGCTACCACGTTGAAAAACTCTCCGTTACCGATTTTTGTGGGGTGATGAACGATGTCAAATGAATGGAAAAGACCACAGCTGCCGCCCCCTTTGTTTTTGGGCGAGAAAGAAAGAGATCTTGTTAAGCAAGTCAATGACGAGTTAATTGAAAAAGTAATTGGCCAACAAATCCTTTATTATCCCATTGATCTCAAAAGAACAAATTTTCATGAAATGTATGGAGAAGCCGTTAAGAAAACCTTTCTGTCACCCATCAGAATTTATGCGTTGGTCGAATTTACAAGGTTTGAAACAGAATATATGGCCGGCGCTGGAGTTGACAAAGTATGGGAAATTAATATTCATTTCCATAAAAGGCGCCTTGAAGAAGATCAAGACATGTATGTGCGCGAGGGTGATTTCGTCTTGTACGGAGATAGTTATTATGAGATAGTCAAACTATCTTACGATAAGCAACTATTCGGACAAATCAACAATATTTTTGAAATATCTGCTATTTGTAAGAGGGCGCGGAAGGGACTATTCGATGCTACCTAAAAACTTTGATTTTGCAATGCTGCCAAATGGCGAAGATGCGGTGACCCTAAAAGAAATAGGGATGTTGGAGTCGACTATAGAAAATATAGATTATGCTATCATGTCTTGGGTTAAAGAAGATTTAATGATAAGTACCACCACCAACGAGGGATTTACCAAGACGCCGGTTTTATGGCAAGTCCCGGAAAGATCTTTTCAAGTTAAACATGAAAAATCCCTAAGAGACCTCGACGGAGCCCTCAAATTACCCTTAATCAGCGTGGAGCGCACCGGCATCGTCAAAGATCCGAACAGAAAAGGTTCATTCCAGGCCAATTTATATTCTGATGAAAAAGACGGCAGAAGTGGCCGGATGGTGATTGCTAAAAAGATTGTTCAGGATAAGACAAGGAATTTTGCGGTGGCTGCCGGGACCCGAGGAGATGTGACAGGAGAGATAAAGCAACTGTATTACCCGAGAGTGAACCAAAAAGTAGTCATTAAGATGCTTTCTATCCCTATTCCTGTTTATGTAAATATCGACTACAAGATAACCTTGAAATCAGAATATCAACAACAAATGAACACAATGCTAGCGCCTTTTATCGGGAGAACGGGACAAATTAATGCGTTTACCATGAGAAGAAATGGTCATTTATATGAAGGATTTATCGACCAGGGCTTTACTCATTCCAACAATGTTAACGATCTTGGGGAAGATATGAGAATGTATAGTTCCGAGATTACAATTAAAGTATTGGGCTACCTCATTGGGGAAGGCAAAAGCGATGATCGACCGATAGTTCGCATACATGAAAACGTCGTTGAGATAACTTTTCCTAACGAAGAAGCAGTTCCTGAAGGAAATGAGACTTTTTTTCTTTAGGTCAGGAACTCCTTTTCAACTTGAAAATACTATTTAATTAACGATTGCACTACATTTATGCACAATTCGATAAGAGGAACACAGTATGTCAGTGAAAAGTTTTAAATTTGTATCCCCTGGGGTGTTTATCAATGAAATTGATAACTCTTTCATTCCCGCAGAAGCAGACGTCATCGGGCCCGTTGTAATTGGTCGCTCAACTCGCGGCCTAGCAATGCAACCAGTAACCGTCCAATCTTACTCAGAATTTGTTGAAATGTTTGGGGATACAGTGCCCGGCTTCGCCGGCGGAGATATTTACCGCAATGGGAACTTTCAATCTCCCATGTATGGAACATTTGCTGCAAAAGCGTTCTTAGATGCGAATGTCGCCCCTCTTACATATGTCCGGCTCCTCGGACAACAGGACGCCAATCCCGACTCTACCGTCGATGCCAAGGCCGGCTGGAAAACCACGAACACTATTACCGCAGTCCCTGCCACAAACGGTGGATCCTACGGCCTTTGGCTATTTACATCATCGTCAACAGATTCCAAGCGCCTCGATCTTGGTACCGGCAGCCTTGCTGCTATATTTTATGTGGATGACGGCGAGATATACCTAAGCGGAAACGTTTACGGAGGCGGCTGCCGCGGCCCGAACACGAGCGAAACATCCACCCAGAGCGCAACGACGGGCGCAAACAACGTTATGATCGGTGTGGATTCCGATAATCTATATACGGTTGTCATTAGCGGATCCTCCGGAAAGAAAGAGAAAATTAGATTTAATTTTGATGACACAAGCGCCAACTTCATTCGCAAAAAGTTCAACACGAACCCACAGATGATAAGTGGTGCGACATTTTATGGCAATACTGTTTTGTCGGCAAAGTCGTATTGGCTTGGCGAGTCATATGAACAAGAACTGAGAGACAGAAGTTTCCTATCTAAGTCTATCGGTGTTATGATGTCAGTTTCAAAAGGTGCTGACACCGGTCCGATGGATATGAAGTCTCAAGCCTCCAAAGAGGCGGTCGCTGGCTGGTTTATTGGTCAAGATTTGGGTCTCGCTTCGAATTATACTTCGTTTGAACAAACAAAACTATTCCGCTTAATCGGCCGAGGTCATGGCGAGTGGTTAAACAGAAACTGCAAAGTTTCAATTGCAAATGTTAAAAATTCCACATCAACTACAACCGATTACGGCACGTTCTCCATTTTGATTCGTAGTCTTCACGACACTGATAATAACGTGCAGGTAATGGAAAGATTTGACAACCTCAACCTCGATCCTACGTCGCCCAACTATATTGCGCGCGTAATTGGCGATAAATATACTTCGTGGGATACAACCGAAAAACGGCTAAGGACATACGGAGAATATAACAACAACTCAAAGTTTGTGTATGTCGAGATGAACGACGAGGTAGAAGCCGGCGGTACAGACCCAGTGCTTCTGCCATTCGGCTATTTTGGACCCCCTCGTTTTAGAGCGGCTTATAACCTATGTGGCACTGGGTCTGTGAGTTTTGCACCGGGGTCCGGCGGCGGCTCGCATCCGAGCACTCAACAAAGCACGCTTTCAAATTTCTTCGTAACTGGCGGAGCAGGAATTGTTGCAGCCGGCGGGGTCGGCACGGCTGGTGGGGAACCACCACGGGGGTCGACCGAGGCATACATGTCCGGCGGAATCGCCATGGCAGCCACGAAGACGAACTACGACACCGGATTCTGTACCGGCTCGTTAGTATTCCCTGCTGTCAGACTTCGCAACTCTGCATCTGATGGTGGGCTAGCCAATTCGTCAGACGCATATTTTGGAATGCAGACTACCCGTACGGCTACCAGCACGACTTCGGATCCCAGCATCGCTGATTTCCATAGACTGCTTTACACGGGCTATAATGCCGGCGGCGGGCAGAACGCAACCAATCCCCATAGCGTGGCTGGTGTGGAAGATTATGCATATGTCTTCTCTCTAGATGATATTGTTTTGAAAACTGCTGGTGGAACTGACTTTTTCTATCAGTCCGGTTCTAGACTGTTAGAAACTGCTTATTCATCTGCCTCTTATACGGACTTGTTGGATGCTCAAATTAATAGTTTCACCGCCCCGTTCTTCGGCGGTTTCGACGGATTTGATATCAAAAAGCCAGATCCAATGTACAACACCGGCATGGGCTCAACGGACGCAGCTAGCTATCGTTACTACACTTGGAAGCGGGCAATAGATACTGTTGCAGACCCAGAATTCTTAGATATGAACTTATTGGCAGCACCTGGCCTAACCAACACCGGTTTGACCACGCACATGGTCAGAGTTGGCGAAGATCGCGCAGACGCCCTTGCTCTCATTGACCTACCAAGTGTGTATGTGCCTCCCCATGAGTCATATCAGACAAGCAAGGATAAGCGACTTCAAAGTACGCCTCAAAATGCTGCCAACGCCCTTCGGGACCGGATAATCGACTCAAGTTATGGCGCAACATTCTATCCATGGGTACAAACCCGCGATGACTCGGGCGCAATGCTTTGGGTCCCGCCGTCTGTCGCCATGATGGGGGTTCTAGCTTCTTCAGAGGCAGCTTCCCAGATTTGGTTTGCTCCCGCTGGTTTCAACCGCGGTGGCCTTTCAGAAGGTGCTGCGGGAATTCCCGTTGTGGGCGTCACACAGCGTCTTACTTCGAAAGAGCGCGACACCCTTTACGAAGCTAACATTAACCCCATTGCTTCTTTCCCCTCCACGGGAATAGTTGTCTTTGGTCAGAAGACGCTTCAAGAGCGTCAGTCTGCGCTTGATAGAATCAACGTGCGAAGGCTTGTGATTTACTTGAAAAAGCAAATCTCCATCCTTTCTACGCAGATTCTCTTTGAACAGAACGTTCAAGCAACATGGAATAGGTTCACAGCACTCGTTGAGCCCTTCCTTGCCAACGTTAAGGTAAACTATGGTATTACAGATTATCGTCTGATTCTTGATGAGTCTACTACTACTGCAGACCTTATCGATCAGAACGTTTTGTATGCAAAGATTATGATTAAGCCGGCTCGCGCCATTGAATACATTGCCATCGACTTTGTTATCATGTCAACGGGAGCTTCGTTTGATGATTAAAGATGCGAGGGATTTTTCCCTCACCACACTATTTAAAAATAGAATATAGGAGTTTCAACACATGGCATTCTGGTCAACAAATTTCGGTGAGGGCACCGAGCTAAAAGATCCCAAGAGGCAATTTAGGTTTTATGTGGAGTTTCAAGGAATTAACGCCCCACAAGGAGGCGCTGTGCTTTGGTACGCCAAGACGGCCGCCAAGCCAAGTTTTCAGGTTGCCTCAACAGAACACAAGTATTTAAATCATACGTTCTTTTATCCAGGCTCTGTAACGTGGCAGGATGTTACCGTTACCCTTGTTGATCCGGTTGAACCCGATATGGCGGCGACTTTGGCCGATATTTTAGTTCAGTCGGGATATTCTCCTCCCACTGATGCAACTACTGATAGCATGGGCACTATTTCCAAGGCCAAGGCAGCAAATGCTTTGGGTACCGTTACCATCACACAGATTGATTCAAATGGGGATTCCTTAGAAAAGTGGACTCTGTGGAACTCATTCATTACTGATGTAAAGTTTGGAGATTCATTGGCCTATGGCACTGATGATTTAACAGAAATGTCTGTTACTCTTAAGTACGACTGGGCGAGAATCGAGACCTTCAACGACGGGTCGGTTCTTGTTGCCGGCGCCGGCGAAAAGGATTTCTTTACCGTATAATAGATAAAAAAGAGGTGTATATTGTCTAGAAACAGAGACCGCCTAGGTGGCGTTCAACAGCACGACACGAGCCCTCCACCACAAACGACACAAAACGAAGGTGGTGGTGGTTTTTCGTTCGTCGTCCCCACAGAATTTGTGGAATTGCCTTCAAGGGGTCGTTTTTACCCCGAGGGGCATCCTCTCCACGGAGCGGATAGTATCGAAATTCGTCAAATGACGGCGAAAGAAGAAGATTTACTCACGTCGAGAACTCTCCTTAAAAAAGGTATTGCTCTTGATAGAGTAATCAAAAATATTATTGTCGACAGAAGAATAGATCCCGATAGTTTGTTGATTGGCGATAGAAACGCCATTATCGTTAGCACGAGAGTAGCAGGCTACGGAAGCGACTATGAAACAAAAGTCACATGCCCTGCGTGTGCCGAATCACAACAATATTCTTTTGATTTGAACGATGCCGCGATTTATGAAGGCGACAACTTAGACAAATTAGACGTTACTGACAATGGCGATGGCACTTTTGACGTGGAGGTTCCCAGGACCAAAACGACTATAACATTTAAGTTGCTTAGCGGCCGAGATGAAAAGAATTTGTTAAACGGAGTAACGTCTGATCGCAAACGTAAAATCGATGAGCGCGCCGTTACAAGGCAGATTAGCAACATGTTGGTGGCCGTCAATGGCGAAACAGACCGCGATCTGCTTCAGTATGTAGTGGACAATATTCCTTCCCTGGATTCACGGCACCTGAGATTGGCTTACAAACTTGCAGCACCCAATGTCGATCTTACTCAACTATTTATTTGCGCGGAGTGTGGGGAAGAGCAAGATATGGAGGTGCCGCTCACCGCGGACTTTTTTTGGCCTGACCGATGAATACATGGAGAACGTGTATGAGCAATTCTTCTTTTTAAAATATTCTGGTGGTTGGTCCTTCTCCGAAGCTTACAGTTTGCCAGTTGGTTTAAGAAAATGGTTTGTCGAGCGGCTCGTAAGACAGATAGAAGAAGAAAACGAAGCAATTGAAAAGGCTAGCGGTTCCAGCGGAAGTCGAACACACACGCTTTCATCGCATAATCAACCAGCGGCTCCTCCGCAAATGATGGGAAGAAAAAGACAGGGCAACCAATAGCCTTGTCTTTTTTTATGGGAAACTATTTAAGTTTAGACGCTTGAGAGGAATATTTTATGGCTGACAATCTTACAGTTAAAAAGATACAAGAAGCGTTCGCTGCAGCACTGAAGGAGGACCGTGCGCAGGCCGCGTCCAAGGAAGGAGCTGCAGCCCGCGGCGGTGTTGCTGCGAGAGATTTCGGTGCGAGCCTGGCGGAGCAGGCGGACCAGCTAGACAAGATGGCGAAAGCTTACAAATCGATGGGGGGCTACCTTGAGCACAATATAGAGCTTCAACAGACTCAGCGCAATTTGGCGCAGGTTAATTTAGAAATAGCAGAGAAGAAACTCCGCGAGCAGCTAAAAGAGGATCCTCTCGATAAGCTCAAAATTGAAAACCTGCAGAAAGAGGTCAAGCTTGAACAAGACAGGTTAGCACTACAGAAACGCGCAGTCAAGGAGGCTGAAAAGTGGAATATTTCTCTCGAAAAAACACTTGATATTGCGGAAGAGCTTGGTAAGTCTCTGGGGAATACTTTAAGGAGCCTGACTGGCGCCAAGGGTTACACAGCCACATTTGTAAAGATTGGAAAAGCCATTATGGGTGCTAGCCAGGCGACTGGAGGATGGAAGGCTGCAGCCTTAGAATTTGGAAAAGCAGCCCTAGCTAGCATTGCCATGGCAATGATAGATTCTATGATAACGCTGGCAGTCAAAACTCGCGATACTGAAGCGGCGTTCAGAAGAGCTACGGGCGCTTCTAAAGAGATGGCCGGCGCCATGACCGAAGGATGGGAAGAAACAAGGCGTTTTGGTGTTCAGCTGGAAGCAATGCAAGGCTCTATGACAGCGCTCCGCTCGACCTTTACCGATTTTACCATGTTGCCGGCGGAGCAAGCCAAAGAACTAGCCAAAACCGGCGCCGTTTTAGAAAAGCTAGGAGTTCAACACGCAGATTTTGCAAAAGGCATTCAAAACTCTACAAAAATGCTTGGTATGTCAACTGAAGCAGCGGAGGATACACAATTAGAACTTCGGGCACTTGCAGTAGATATTGGAGTAGCCCCACAAAAGATGGCGGCTGATTTCGCTAACGCCGGCAATAAACTTGCGAAGTTTGGAGATCAAGGGACGAAGGCTTTCAAAGATATCGCTCTAATTTCAAAGATTACAGGTATGGAAGTAGAAAAAATCCTGGGGCTTGTAGAGAAATTTGACACGTTTGAAGGCGCAGCAGAACAGGCTGGGAAGTTGAACGCAGCGTTAGGTGGCAACTTTGTAAATGCGATGGACCTCATGATGACGACAGATCCTGCCGAAAGATTTGAAATGATTCGCGACTCTATCCTTGATGCTGGATTATCCTTTGATGAGATGAGTTATTACCAGAAGCAGTTCTATGCTGAATCTCTGGGCTTATCCGATGTTGGCGATCTTGCGCTCATGTTGTCAGGGGATATGTCTGTACTAGAAGGGCAAATCGGCAAAACGTCTGCTGAATATGAAAAAGCCGCAGAAGAAGCGAAAAAACTTCAAAGTATGCAGGACTTATTACAGAGCACGATGATGGCGATGATACCCATTGTTACGCCGATTGTGGAAGGTTTGGCTAGTTTTGTAGGATGGTTAACGTCGGGCACGGCAGGCGTAGCAGCTTTTCAAGGTGTGCTTATAGCAATTACAGCAGCGCTGACAATATATTCTATTGTTTCTGCCATTGCGGCTATTGCCACGTTGTCTCTAACCTTCCCAATATGGGGAGTTGTTGCGGCCCTGGCCGGCCTCGCCGCGGGAATTGCTTGGATAACCAAGGAGATGTTCTTCAAAGACGTCGGTGCTTCTAATTTCCCCGAGGGGCTGATGCATATAGCAGAAGGATTTGATTTCATGAAGGTTGCTGCAGAGTTGTTATTGTCGCCACTCACGGCGCTAGGCACCGCGGCCGAATTCGTTGGAAAGGGTTTTTCATCGGCGTGGGGTTCGGTTAAGGGTTTCTTTTCCGATGACGTAGGGGCTTCAAACATTTTAGAAGGCACCGAAAAATTATCAGGCGGTCTTAAGGTTGTAGGTGTGGCAACCAATGTTATGAAAGCATATTTTGAAGATATGAGGTTGACCATAGTGGTTTTTGGTGAGGCAATTGCCGCGGCAGTTGAACCTCTGGCAACGATGTTTTCTAGTATAGTTAAGCTAGTAGAAATAGGAGGTCTAGGGAACCTGGCCGCGGAGTTTGTAGCACTCGCCGGCGCCATAGACATGGTTCCTGCCAATAAGGCTGTGGCTTTGACGGGAACTATCGCAGCTGCCACAACAGCTGCAGCAGCACCGGCCGCGCCCGCACCGGCAGCCGCAGCAGGAGGCGGTGGTGGCGGGGGCCCTATTCAGGTCACTCTTCAATTAGATGGTGCTGCTACCAAGAGCCTCTTAGCAGGCAACGTCATTAAAGTGATGGGTGAGTGGGCGCGAGACGCAGTGTACGGAACCGCTTAAATAAGGAGAAATAGAAATGGCAGAAAACAAGAAAAAGCCGTTACCGACGTATAAGATAGCCTCCGGTCACGCCGGTATCGGTACCGATTTCAACGCTCAAAAATATACAGATAACCCATATGGAGGCCCGCTCCGGTCTCCCTTGGATGGCAAACTACATCCACAATATTATGTCAAGGGCTCGGACGCCTATGCCAATCATAAAGATATGGTTATTAACTTTGAACATGTGCCCAGTCAGACTTTTGTTTCATTCAAGGCGTTCATAACAAATTTTCAAGAGGCATATAATTCGGACTGGGCGTCTGAAACAGTATATGGCCGCATTGATCCCATATACTTATTTAAAAACACCACCAGAGACATTTCTTTAGCTTTTAAAGTGCCAGCAGAATCAGAAAGTGAAGCGTTTGAAAATCTCGGCAGGGTACAAAAACTTATTCAATTCTTATACCCCAATTACACTACTTTAATAGATCCGAATACCGGAGAGCCGGATGTATTTGCCAATACAATTTCGCAGTCTCCGTTGGTGAGATTAAAAGTGATGAACTTGCTAACAGATACGTCCGGGCGCCCCTCGTCTACTTACAAAGGCGTTGTGGATCACAAAGGTCCTCTTGGGGGAAACAGAGGCCTCCTCGGCGCGATTCAAAATGTTAGCATTAATCACGGACTTGAAGGAGACCAGGGTGTTTTTAATGAGGGCAGAGGTGTTGTTTTACCAAAATTAATTGAGGTAACTCTTTCATTTAGACCCATTCACGAGGGCCCCCTGGGCTGGAAGAAGCGCAATTCGTTGAACCCGAGGTTCCCGTATGGGGCTGATTTAGATGAAGACATGTCGGACACCGATCTGTTCTTCGCCCACGCCCGGCACGGAAAAGCTTGGGACGCCTACAATGCCCAAGAAGCCGAAAAGAAAAATCAGAACCTTGAGCCCGATCCTGCTGACGCTGCTCAGGAGAACACGCCATTACAAAATGTGGCCGAAGGACTCACGGCTGCAAAAGATAGCGCTGCAGCCTCAGCCACCAACGCGTGGCGCGGCCTAACAGGCGCCGACAACAGACAGTTGAAAAAAATCCTCGCAGAACCCGGATCCCGGGAAGGCTGAAAAGGCAATAAACCATGGCAAGATACGACAGATATAGAATTTTAACGAATTCAAGCGAATATTATAAACCCTTGAGAGACACAAGGGATCTTACTTTTATACGACACTATGAAACGCCCGTTATGAAGAACCCCTCATTAGCAGACCGCATAGCAGTCACGTCTGATAGCCATCTTTGGAAGTATGGTGATCGTCTATACAAGCTCGCCTATCAATATTATGGCGATGCTCGTTTTTGGTGGGTAATCGCGTGGTGGAACGGGCTTCCTGCTGAATCAGAAATTAGAAATGGTTTTGTAATCGCCATCCCTATAAACATTGAAGATGCGTTAAGAGCGCTGGGAGTAGCCTAAAATGGGTGCATATTTGACCGAGGAAGAACTTGACGCTCTGAGCGAAGAGAGACGAAAACTATACTCGGCTGCTACCCCCGCGATGCGAACCTCGTACA
>Ga0181371_1000239_pt1 | contig 12715 bp, 13 predicted proteins | sample LowvirmetaG_6_FD_130087 | JGI IMG/M metagenome (GOLD analysis project Ga0181371, IMG submission 130087) | Marine viral communities from the Subarctic Pacific Ocean - Lowphox_07 viral metaG | ecosystem: Environmental > Aquatic > Marine > Oceanic | place: Subarctic Pacific Ocean | collected...
AAAAATACTTGGAAAATATTTGAAAATGAGGGGTATATTGAGTGCCCTATTTCGGATTTTGTTTATTCTAAAGAAAGTTTGGAGAATATGAATCCACAAAAATTATTTAATTATGTTCTACAAAATATGGAAACTTCTCAAAATGTTTTGGTTCTATGGGATATGTTTGGTATATTGAAGAATGCAAAAACAAAATTAGTTCTATATACGTATGATTCATTTTTATTTGATTTTGACGAAAACGAAGCAGAAGTATTAAAACAAATTAGAAATATTTTTGAGAAATATAAACTAAATACAAAAGAAAGCGAAGGATATGACTACAATTTTGGCAAATAATTACAATACGTATAACACGAGTTATGATATTGATAACAATATCAAAATAATAAGTGATTTGAATAATAAATTATTTTGTACTTTTACAGATTCAGATGGTCTAGATGATTTAATAGAAGATATTAAGTCAAAATATACTATCATATACAATAAACTTTTCGTTTTAGAAATAGCAGGCAAAGATGAATTTGTAGTCACTTATAATGTTGAACAAGCTAATGTTCATTCTATCCCAAGTAATACAATCTTAGTACATAGAAAAAAAGAATCAAATACATTATATACAATAAATGCTCTAAATGAGCTTATTAAAAAATTAAATGGTGGTGTTGTTGATACAAGTTATCAAGTAAATTGGCAACATTATAAAAATTGTATTTTATTAACTCAACACAATGATTTAAACCAATTAAATACAAAAATCCACAAAATAATAGAGGTTTAAAAAATAAAAGGTTATGAAAATTTGGGTAAACGGTTGTTTTGATATTCTCCATAGAGGACATTTTGAGTTATTTAACTATGCTAAATCATTAGGTAATTACCTTGTTGTAGGAATTGATTCTGATGAAAAAGTAGCACAAGACAAAGGACCAGATAGACCTTACAATAATTTAGAAGATAGACATTATGCCTTAGAAAGTTTAAAAGCTGTAGATCAAATTTATGTTTTTGATTCTAAGGACCATTTAGAATGGTTAGTTCAAAAGGAACAACCTGATATTTTGGTTGTAGGTAGTGATTGGAAAGGAAAAGAAATAGTAGGTGGTCAATATGCTAAAAAAATTGTATATTTTGATCGAGTAGGTAATTATTCAACAACAAATATTTTAAAATGAGAGTTTTATTTTTAGTACCACATTTAAGTACAGGAGGAATGCCCCAATTCTTATTAAAACGAATACAGGCATTACAAAAATTTACTGATATTGAGGTTTTTGTTTATGAATGGACTCAAATTAGTACCTGGTACCAAATTCAAAGAAAAAAAATAATAGAAATTTTACCAAAAGATAATTTTATTAGCGGAGGTTATTTTGCTGAATGGGAAGAAGAAAATAGTAAACGCCATAAAAATTTTATTAAATATCTAAAAGATAAAAAAATTGATATAGTTCATTTAGAAGAATTTCCTGAGAAATGGCCTACATGGGGAGGGATTACTTTAGACGAAAATATAAAAAAAGAATTATATTCAAAAAAATACCCTTGGAAAACAGTAGAAACTCTTCACAGTATAGATTATAATGCAAAAGAAAAGAACTTCCATCCTGATGGATATGCTTTTGTTATTGATCATCATTTAAAAGAAACATTCAAAATTTTACCTGGGGAGAAAAAATTAATCGAATATCCTGTTGATGATTCTATTATTTCTAATAGATCAAAAGAAGATATATTAACACAACAAGGGTGGAGAGTAAAAGGAGAACACCACATAGTTAATGTAGGATTATGGACACCAGGAAAAAACCAAAAATATGCGTTAGAAATAGCTAAAATTTTATGGGATAAGTATGGATGGTCTTATATATTTCATTTTGTAGGAAATCAAGCACATAATTTTAGAGATTATTGGATGCCTTTAATGGAGAATTTACCTCCTAATATAATAATTCATGGTGAAAAAGATACAGAGGAAGTTAGTGAGTTTTATAAAATATCTGATTTAATGTTATTTACTTCAACTTGGGAATGTAATCCTATTGTATTAAAAGAAGCAATATCTAATAATATTAAAATAATGGCTTTTGATTTAAATCATTATAGAGGAATTTATACTGATTTTATTGAAAAATTAACTGGAAATCTAGAAGAAGATATCGAAAATCTTATAGATATTATTCACTCTCCAATAAAATATAAACCCATAAAACAAAATAAACTAAAAGAATTTGCAAAAAAACATCTAGAATTATATGAAAATATTATTAATAGGAGATAGTTGTACAGATAAATTTATTTATGGGGAATGCAAAAGAATTTGTCCTGAAGCCCCCGTTCCCGTGTTTAATCCAATTGAACAAAAATCAAATGGAGGAATGACTAAAAATGTTTATAACAATTTAAAACATCTAGCTAAAGATTGGACAATTGATTTAATAACTAATCCAAATAATATAACAAAAACAAGATTAGTTGATATAAAAACAAATCAAATGTTACTAAGAGTAGATGAAGATGATAGATGTGAAAGAATTGAAAATTTACATAAATTAAAAAATTATGATGCTGTTATTATTAGCGATTATAATAAAGGATTTTTACATTATGAAGATATTGAATATTTAATAAATAAATATCCCGTTTCATTTATAGATTCTAAAAAAGAATTCCTAACTTGGATAAGAAATGCTTCATTTATAAAAATAAATGAATCGGAATTTAAAAATAATAAAAATTTTATCTCTAATGTTGACCTTAAAGGAGAATTAATTGTTACTTTAGGTGAAAAAGGGGTAAGGTGGAAAAATAAAATAATCCCACCTAAACGCCAAGCTGAGGTTTCTGACTTATCAGGAGCTGGAGATACATTTTTTGCTGCTTTTATATTTAGTATATTAAAAAAGAAAAGTATTACAAGTAGCATAAATTTTGCTCAAGAGTGTGCATTAACAGTGGTTGAGAAAAAAGGAGTAGTAATTATTTGAAGATAGTTTGGTTTTTCAAATAATCATTCGTATATTGTTACATATTAAAAAAAAGTTATATTATGGATTTATCATTACTTAAACAGAAGTTGGACAGTCTCCAACAAAAACAAACTGCAGGTGGAAACAAAACAGATTATACCAAAATATTTTGGCGACCAACTGTAGGAAAACAACAAGTTCGAATTGTACCTAGTGTGTACAATAAGAAAAACCCATTTACAGAACTTAAGTTCTATTATGGAATTACAAATAAGGTTATGATTTCACCTTTAAATTTTGGTGAAAAAGACCCTATTGCATTATTCGCATCTAAACTTAGAGAAGAATATAATAAAGAAAATTATATTTTAGCTAAAAAATTAGATGCAAAAACCAGAGTCTTTATACCTGTAGTAGTTAGAGGTGAAGAAGATAAAGGAGTTAGATTATGGCAATTTGGTAAACAAGTTTATGAAGAATTACTTGCATTAGCTATAGATGAAGAAATAGGAGATTACACAGATGTATCTTCAGGTAGAGATTTAACTGTCGAAACAGTTGGCCCTGAAGTAACAGGTACTCCGTATAATAGATCATCAGTAAGAGTAAGATTAAAAACTTCACAACTTCACGAAGATAGTAGTAAAGTAGAAACTTGGTTAAAAGAACAACCTAATCCAAAAGAATTATTTAAACGTTTTTCTTTTGATGAAATGAAATCAGCGTTAGAAAAATGGTTAGCTCCTGAAGATGAAAATGAAGGTGATATCATTTCTGAACCATCAAATGATTTTGATAATGATCCTAAAGATTTACCTTGGGAAAAACATGGACAGAAATCTAATTTTAGTTTAGATACTTCTAAGTCGAAACAAAGTAAAAAGGATGAATTTGATAATCTATTTGATTAATGAAAAGAAAAAATAAAAAATCACTAACAGCAGCGGTATCTGCTGAAATTAAGGCGAATTTTGATTTAGGAAAATTTAAATCTAAAAAAGGTTTAGATAAAAATATCAAATTTAAGGACCAAGAATGGATCCCACTTTCACCAGCTTTTGGAGAAGTTACTTCAGTACCTGGTATTCCTATGGGACATATAGTTTTACTTAGAGGTCACTCTGATACGGGTAAAACAACAGCAATGATTGAAGCAGCAGTATCCGCTCAAAATAATGGGATATTGCCTGTTTTTATTATTACTGAGATGAAATGGAATTGGGAACATGCTATACAAATGGGTCTTGATATCAAAGTAGAACGCAATCCTGAAACTAATGAAGTTGTAGGGTATGAAGGTGACTTCTTATATATTGATAGAGAAACAATTAATTCTATTGAAGATGTAGCTGGATTTATTCTAGATTTATTAGATGAACAGAAAAAAGGTAATTTACCTTTTGATTTATTATTCTTATGGGATAGTATTGGTTCTGTTCCTTGTGAAATGTCACTTAAATCTAATAAAAATAATAATGAATGGAATGCAGGAGCAATGTCAACTCAATTTGGAAATAATGTAAATCAAAGAATTACGTTATCAAGAAAAGAATCTTCACCTTATACTAATACTTTAGTATGTGTTAATAAAGTTTGGACATTAAAACCCGTATCACCTATGGGACAACCAAAGTTGATGAATAAAGGTGGTTATGCTATGTGGTTTGATTCTACATTTGTAGTTACGTTTGGTAATATTATGTCTGCAGGAACATCTAAAATTAAAGCAATTAAAGATGGTAAGCAGGTAGAATTTGCTAAAAGATGTAATTTACAAATAGATAAAAATCATATTAATGGTGTAACTACTAGAGGAAGAATTGTTATGACTCCTCATGGTTTTATTACTGACAATCCAAATGAATTAAAAAAATACAAAAATGACCACGCTGAAGAATGGAGTAAAATCCTTGGTGGTTTAGATTTTGTTGTTGTAGAAGAAGGAGAAGAAGTACAAGATGTTTCTCAATTTGAGAAAGAGCCAGAATAAAAATAATGAAGCATAAAGAACTATATAATCTCCTGGATACCGTCCAGGAGCATGGGGAGGAACCTCAATTAAAAAGACACGATAAAGTTCTATTAATAGATGGGTTGAACCTATTTTTTAGAAACTTTGCGATGCTTAATATGGTAAACCCCGATGGGGTCCATATAGGGGGTCTTGGAGGTTTTTTACGTTCTTTAGGTGCTTTAATTAGACAAGTTCAACCAACCTCTGTTTATGTAGTATTCGACGGAGCAGGATCATCCACCAACCGTAAGAACCTGCTCCCCGAATACAAAGAGGATAGAAATTTACAAAGAATTACTAATTGGGATGCATTTGATAATATAGAGGAAGAACACGACGCAAAAGTTGACCAAATAGTGCGTCTAATCCAGTATTTAAAGCTATTACCCGTAAAAACCATCACCATTGATAAGGTGGAAGCTGATGACATTATAGCAGTGTTATCTAACAAATTAGTAGAAAAATATAATTCAACAGTATTTATAGTTTCTAGTGATAAAGATTTTGTTCAATTGGTTACTGATAAAATTATTTTATATAGACCAATGGAAAAAGAATATTATACACCCAAAGTAGTTAAAGAAAAATTTGGTTGTACAGCTCACAATTTCATCCTTTATAAAACATTATTAGGAGATAATTCTGATAAAATACAAGGAGTGAAAGGTTTAGGTGTAAAAGGATTATATAAAAAATTCCCAGAATTACAAAAAGATGATTTAATACTAAAAGATATTTTTGATATATCAGCTAGGAAGTATAAGGACCATGTTGTATATTCAAGAATTGTATTAGAAATTGAAAAACTAGAAATTAATTACAAAGTTATGGATTTATCTAATCCAATGATTGATGATAAAGATAAAGAATATCTTAAAAAATTAATTGAATCCAATTTACCTGAATTACATGATAAATTATTTATTCAATTGTATAATGAAGATAAATTAGGTGGTATGATTAGAAACCTAGAAATATGGTTAAGAGATAATTTTTTAATATTTAAAAGTTATAAAAATTGACATTAAATAATATAAATCAATACGGTTCAGAATTTCAAATTAAGGTTCTATCGTCTTTACTTACACATAAAGAATTCCTAACTAATATCTATGATATTGTTAGTGATGAGTATTTTGAAAACCAAGCACAAAAATGGGCTATTAAAGAAATTTTAAAGTATTACGATAAATATCATACTACACCGTCTTTAGAAGTATTAAAAGTTGAAGTACAGAAACTAGATAATAAAGTTTTACAAGTTTCTATAAAAGAACAATTAAAACAAGCTTACGTAACATCAGATGAAGATCTAGAATATGTACAAGAAGAATTTACTAATTTTTGTAAAAATCAACAATTAAAAAAAGCATTAATGACTTCGGTTGATTTGTTAAAAGCTGGTGATTTTGAAGGAATAAGAAATATTGTCGATAATGCTTTGAAAGCAGGACAAGATAAAAATGTAGGTCATGAATATAATAAAAATATTGAAGATAGATATAGAAAAAATTCAAGGGTTACTATTCCAACACCTTGGGAACGTATTAATGAGTTATTACAAGGTGGATTAGGACAAGGGGATTTTGGTCTAATATTTGGTAGTCCTGGGGGAGGTAAGTCTTGGTCTTTGGTTGCATTAGGTGGTTATGCTGTTAGATTAGGTTATAATGTTTTACACTATACTTTAGAATTAGGTGAAGATTATGTTGGAAGACGATATGATTCTTTCTTTACTAAAATACCCGTTACAAAAATTAGCCAATTCAAAGACAAAGTAGAAGAAATAATACCCCAACTACCAGGTAAACTAGTTATTAAAGAATATCCAACAGGTAGGGCAACTATGTCAACAATTGAATCACATATTAATAAATGCTCCGATATGGGAGTCAAACCAGATCTGGTATTAATTGATTATGTAGACCTTCTTTCAGGAAAAAGAAAAACTCGTGAACGTAAGGATGAAATTGATGATATTTATAGTAGCGCAAAAGGTTTAGCTAGACAATTAAGTATACCAATTTGGTCAGTTTCCCAAGTTAATCGTGCTGGAGCGCAAGATAAGATTATAGAAGGAGACAAAGCAGCAGGATCATATGATAAAATGATGATTTCTGACTTTGCAATGTCTTTATCAAGAAAAAAAGAAGATAAGGTTAACGGCACTGGTCGTTTTCATATCATGAAAAATAGATATGGTATGGATGGTCTTACGTTTTCTGTCAGTGCTGACACTTCTACTGGTCATTTTGAAGTATATGATTATAGAGATAGTGATGAAGAAAGTAAAACATTAACTCCAAAAACAGCTTCTAATAAATTTGATACAGATGTTGATTCCTATGATAAACAAATGTTATATAAAAAATTAAAGGAATTTAAAAAATAACTCACTAAAAACATCAAAATGGCAAAAAAATCAATTATTGAAGAACGTATCGTTTATAAACCTTTCGAATACCAAACAGCATTTGACTTTTGGTTAGCACAACAACAAGCTCACTGGTTACATACAGAAGTACCAATGATGTCTGATGTTAATGATTGGAAACAAAATCTATCAGAAACAGAAAAAAATATAATTGGGTCTATCCTGAAAGGATTTGCTCAAACTGAAACTGTAGTAGAGGAATATTGGTCGACATTAGTAACAAAGTGGTTCCCAAAACCAGAAGTAAAAATGATGGCTATTGGTTTCGGTGCTAATGAAACAATTCATGCTGAAGCCTATTCTTTACTTAATGAAGAATTAGGTTTAGATGATTTTAGTGAGTTTCTAGAAGATGAAACTACAATGGCTAAAATTGGGGGCCTAATGGAAGTAAATGCTGACATGCAAACTGGAGAACAGTCACTCAGTGAAATAGCAAGATCATTAGCTATTTTCTCTGCATTTACAGAAGGAGTTAATTTATTTTCCTCTTTTGCTGTTTTATTATCATTTAAATTAAGAAACTTATTAAAAGGTGTAGGACAAATAGTAGAATGGAGTATTAGGGATGAATCAATGCATTCAGATGCTGGATGTTGGTTATTTAGAACTTTAGTAGATGAAAATCCTGAAATTAATACACCTGAATTAAAAGCACAAATAGAAGAGGCTGCTTATTTATCATTAAAATTAGAATTAGATTTTATAGATAAAGTTTATGAAATGGGAGATTTAGAAGGATGTACTAAGTACGATCTTACTTCTTTTATCAAACATAGATTAAACACAAAAATGAGTGATCTAGGTTATAAACCAATTGTAAATGGAATCGATTTAGAAGCAGTTCAAAGAATGAGTTGGTTCGACAGTTTATCAGCAGGTAAACAACATACTGATTTCTTTGCAAATAGAGTAACAAATTATAGCAAAGGCGTTCAAAATTGGGATGCTGCTGCATTATTTTAAAATTAATCAAAAACAACAAAAACAACAAAAACAATGAAAAATTATTATTTAATTATGTTATTATCTCTTATTTTTATAGGATGTAACAACAAAAAAGTAGAAAAAGTAGAAAAAGTAGACATAGCTCCAACTTTAGTTTCTATAACCTATATTAACTCAACCGATCAACCTATAACAGTTGTAGCAACTTGGGGTAAGAATGTAGCTAATGATACTACAGTGATTGCTCCTAATGGAGGAAAGGCTGTAATTGAATCTAATTGTAGTGTTAACGGCAGAACTTTACCAACTGAATGTTCAGAATTTCATTCTCAATTATTACCACCATCAACATTAGATCAACCTAATCCTTCAACTGGAAACTTTTGGTTAAGTTATCAATTGGAACCAGGTGGTACAGTAAAATGTATTCGTGATGGTTTATGGTATAGTAATGAAGACAATGAAGGAGCTGCTCCTATGGATAATTATATCTGGTCAGAATGGACAAATTGGAAATATGAATTAGTTTGGTCTGGTGATTCTCACTTCCAACAAGGAAAGACAATTACTAATACAGTAGAAATAAAACCTGTTGAATGTAAATCTGTGGCAGATCCTACTAGCCCATCTAAATTTTCATGTAATTAAAATAAAAAATGGAAAACAACGCCTTACAAATAGATTATTCAAATTGGGAAGCTGGTAAAAATTTTCCTGAATGGATGGATGAAATGTCCCTTGCAACAATTAGCAAGGGATATTTACTCCCAGGAGAAGATGTTAAAAAAGCATATAGAAGAGTTTCAAAAGCCGCAGCTTTTAGACTTAAAAAACCAGAATTAGAATCTAAATTTTTTAAAATCATTTGGAATGGATGGTTAGGTTTAGCATCCCCTGTAATCTCAAATATGGGAACAGATAGAGGTTTACCTATTTCTTGTTATGGAATAGATTCTCCTGACTCTATTAGAGGTATTGGTTTAACTAATGCTGAATTAATGAGATTAACATCTAAAGGCGGAGGCGTTGGTATTAGTGTTTCTCGTATTAGATCTAGAGGAATAGAAATTGCCGGTAATGGAAAATCTGAAGGTGTTGTTCCATGGTGTAAAATATTTGATTCATCAATTATTGCAACCAACCAAGGAAATGTAAGAAGAGGAGCGGCATCAGTTAATTTAAATATCGAACATCCTGATATAGATGAATTTCTACAAATTAGAAGACCAAAAGGAGATCCAAATAGACAATGTTTAAATTTACATCAATGTGTAGTTGTAGGAGATAATTTTATGCGTAAATTAGAAGCTAGAGATTCTAAGGCATTAAATACTTGGGCAACTATTTTAAAAGCAAGAATGGAAACAGGTGAACCCTATATAATGTACAAAGATAATGTTAATAAGGATAATCCAATTGCTTATAGATTAAACAACCTTGATGTTTCTATGACAAATATTTGTTCTGAAATTACTTTATTTACAGATGAAGAACATAGTTTTATTTGTTGTTTATCTTCTCTTAATTTAGCTAAATATGATGAATGGAAAGAAACAGATACTGTAGAGACAGCAACTTGGTTTTTAGATGGTGTAATGCAAGAATTTATAGATAAATCTAATGGTAAAGATTCATTAAGAAGAACACACTATCATGCTAAAAAAGGTAGAGCATTAGGTTTAGGCGTAATGGGTTGGCATACATTCCTCCAACAAAAAGGTTTACCATTTAATTCAATTGCATCAACAGCCCACACTCATAATATATTTTCATTAATCAGAAATAAAACTGAAAAAGCTTCAATGGAGTTAGCAGCAGAATATGAAGAACCTATGTGGTGTAGAGGAACTGGTATGAGAAATACTCATTTAATGGCAGTAGCTCCTACAGTCTCTAACTCAGTAATCACTGGTGGAATATCAGCTGGAATTGAACCCTTACCTGCGAATATCTATACCTTTAATGGAGCTAAAGGAACTTTTATAAGAAAAAATAAAGTTTTAGAAGATTTATTAATAAAAAAAGGAAAAAATCAAAATAAATGGTGGGACCAAATGTTACAAGATGGAGGATCAGTACAAAATCTCCCAGATTCTGTATTAACTCCTAGTGAAAAAGAATTATTCTTAACATTTCCCGAAATAAATCAATTAGAATTAGTAAGACAAGCCGCAATCAGGCAAAGATACATAGATCAGACACAATCTTTAAATATTTCATTTGATGTTAATGACTCTCCTAAATGGATTAATCAAGTTCACATGGAAGCTTGGAAACTTGGCATAAAAACATTATATTATTTGCGAACTGATTCAGTAATCAAAGGAGATCTTGGATCTCGTATGGCTGAATGCGTCAGTTGTGAAGGATAATTAAATCTTCAAATATTTTTCCATATTTATAGCTGAACATAAACAGATCATAATATGAGGATATTAGTAATAATGGTTGCACTGTTAATTTCATCCCCTGTATTATCTCAGGAAAAAGAAAACAAAAACTTTTTCAAAGAAATTTATAAAGACTTTTTAAAGTACGGAACAGTATATGGGGCCGGTGATATAAAAAACTCGATGGAAGCGAGTGAATCTACTTATTTTGTAGAAACAAACCCAGATGGATTTTATCACCCACCAATTGTCGTTGATAATACCCCTGATTGGCCCTTTGATTACAGATATGGATTTGGTATAAGAAAATTAGCTAGATTCGATTACGAAAGAAAACCCAAGAATTTTTATTCTGGAACAGAAAATCAATTAGCTTTTACAGCTCCAACTTCTGCTATTAAAGGTTTAGAATACCAACTACATTACGAAAAAGAAAGATTTAGAGGAGAAGAATATGAAAACCATAGATACTTTCTTAAACACACAGGTAAGTGGTGGATAGTAAAAGCAGAATCAAGAGAAGTAGGTAAAGTAAATCTTAAATACCAATCAGCTGAAGTAAGAGGTCGTATTCCATTAGGAAAAAAACTATCAATTTCTGCAGGTGCTATTTATAGAACCCACGACAGACCTTATGGTTATAATCCAGTAGAAATATGGTTAAATGAAACTAATGAAAACGGTAATGCAGTAAACCCTTGGTATTCATTAGGGTTTTTATATGGCTACTCAGATCATTATGCTAGTATAACGGTCAATGGTGAAACTGTTAATGATTGGTATTGGGAAGATGAAGAAGGTAATGTTGTAGCACATACAGATTTAGAATTTAGAGAAGATATATTTACCGATTTAATGAATCGCTATAATAAAGAACAATGGGACTTATTAGATGCATTTGGTGAAATTGCACCTATTATAGGAGCTGATTTTTACCACTACAAAAATAATTTCTGGTTACACGCCTATGCTAATTATATTATACCTTATCACCACTATGTACAAGGAAATGAGGAATTTACTTATTTACATAGAGATTGTTGGGAAGTAGGAGGAATGGGATATGATGATGTTGATGGGTGTGATGGAGAACAATGGGAAGACTATTCAGCTGGTGTTAATTTTGGTTGGAAAATAGGAAAAAATCTCGGAGTATTTGTTGAAGGAGAATATAGTAAAATGTGGGATAGTGAAATTTTTAATACATCTGTTGGATTAAATTATACTTTTAAATAAAAATGAGAAAATTACTTTTATTATTTTACATTACAATATTGATTTTAGTATTAAGTAGTTGTGATAAAGAAGATTTAGTACTAGAGCCATTAATTGAAATGAGCCTTAATGGTGAATCTTTTGATCCCTATGAAAGGTATAACCAAATCATAACTTATGGGGGTACTAAACATGTAGGAGATACTATTAAAAAAATCTTTATTTTATACCTTCAAGTAGATGATGGTGAACCAAGATTAGATAGACAGCATTTTGCATTATATTGTTTAGATTCTGATGCAAATGATGATGGAGAATTATTAGATATAGGTACTTACACTTGGGAAAACCCGGATAACAAATATGCTGGCGTAGAAATTCCAGGTGATGAGGAATATGTAGTTTGGAATGAAGTAATTGTTACAGATGCGGGTCAATTAGGAGGAGAACATAGTGGTTTAATATGTTTAACTGCTGAAGGAGAATTTTATAACCCTTATATCCAAGCAAATATGACGGTTAACTTAAGATTAGAAAACTTTCCTATAGGGATAGAAGTTGCAGCTACTCCTTATGGATATTTATTAGATTAAAAAATGAAAATAGGCGAAAATACACAAATAACAATTGATCTTAAAACTATAGGGTTAGCAGTTGGTGGTTTAGTAATGATGATAGGTATGTGGTTTACTTTACAAGCTGATATAGCTTTAGCCAAAGAATTACCCGAACCCGTAATAGA
>Ga0181371_1000246_pt1 | contig 12596 bp, 10 predicted proteins | sample LowvirmetaG_6_FD_130087 | JGI IMG/M metagenome (GOLD analysis project Ga0181371, IMG submission 130087) | Marine viral communities from the Subarctic Pacific Ocean - Lowphox_07 viral metaG | ecosystem: Environmental > Aquatic > Marine > Oceanic | place: Subarctic Pacific Ocean | collected...
AGCGCCTGTCTGGCCTTTCTGCTGGCGCTGAAGATGATTCGCAGTGTGGCCTGGCGCCGGCCTATCCTCGGCGCCGTCAGTTTTCTCCAGACCATTCCCAGCCTGGCGGTGTTCGGCTTGCTGATCGCACCGCTCAGCGCGCTTGCGGCTGCTTTCCCGGCGCTTCAGGCCATGGGCATCCGTGGCATTGGCTGGGCGCCAGCGCTGCTGGCGCTGGTGGCCTACAGTCTGCTGCCGATGGTGCGCAATACCTTCGTCGCGCTTACCGAAGTGCCTGAAAGCCTGGCGGATGCCGGGCAAGGCATGGGCATGAACGAGCGGCAGCTGTTTTTCAAACTCAAGCTACCCCTGGCACTGCCGGTGATGGTGGAGGGCGTTCGCATCACCACGATTCAGGCCATCGGCCTGACGGCGGTTGCCGCGCTGATCGGCGCCGGCGGTTTTGGCAGCTTTATCTTTCAGGGCCTGGGGCAGGCGGCGATGGATCTGGTATTGCTTGGTGCGTTGCCCACCATCGCACTCGCTCTGCTGGCTGATGCGTTGTTCACCATGCTGGCGGCCATTCTCAAGCCGACACCAGCGACGGCCTGACAGGAAAAGGGTATGTCCGAATGATCGAACTGAAAAACGTAACCCGCCGCTTCGGCGATGCCGTGGCCGTGGACCGGATCAACCTGACGGTCGAAACCGGAGAAGTGTGCGTGCTGGTGGGCAGCTCAGGCTGCGGCAAGTCCACCACTTTGCGAATGATCAACCAGTTGTTGCCCCACAGCGAGGGCGAGATCCTGGTAGATGGCAAGGACGTTACCGCCATGAACCCGGAGCAGCTGCGTTTGAACATGGGCTATGTCATCCAGGGCACGGGGCTGTTTCCGCACTGGACTGTGGCACGCAATATTGCCATGGTGCCCCAGCTCCTGAAATGGCCCCGCGAGCGGATCGACGAACGCGTGCACGAACTACTGACGCTGCTGGATCTCGACCCGGCCACCCACGCCAACAAATATCCTCAGCAACTGTCCGGGGGGCAGGCCCAGCGGGTGGGGGTTGCCCGGGCGCTGGCGGCCAACCCCAATATTCTGCTGATGGACGAACCCTTCGGCGCGCTGGATGCCATCACCCGGGAAAACCTGCAGTTGGAGATGTTGCGCATCCAGAGTCAGCTGCGGAAAACCACCGTGTTTGTGACCCACGATATCGACGAAGCCCTGAGGCTGGCGACCCGCATTGCCGTGATGGACCGGGGCCGCATCATCCAGCACGACACGCCGGAGAACATTCTCCGGCGGCCCGCGTCCGATTTTGTGGAGAATCTCGTGGGCAAGCAGGACCGGGGCCTGAAACTGATGAGCCTGCGCACTGTACGAGACCTGATGCAGAGCTACCCGCAGCCAAGGCGGCCTGAACCCGGCGCCGACGGCCTCAAGGAGGCCGACAGCCTGAGAGTGGCCCTCTCGATTATGCTCTGGCAGAACTGGAATCAGGTGCCGGTGTTCAATGCCGATGGCGAGGAAACCGGAACCATCACCCGCGAACGCATTATCCGGGAAGGTGCCTGATGCGGATCTGGTTGCCGCCTGTATCGCTGACCGCGCTTCTGTGTGCCCTGAGCGCCGGCATGCCGGTTCTGGAGCCGCTGTTCCAGTGGGTCCAGCCGGATAAACAGAACGTGATCTACGAGCGGGAGAGCTTCCTGTTTCTGCTTCAGAACCATCTGATGCTGGTGGTGATTTCCGCCTTTGTGGGAACCGTCGCTGCGGTAGCGGGCGGTATCTTCGCAACCCGCCCCTCGGGCCGGGACTTTCTGCCGCTGGTGAGCCAGATCGCGTCCATTGGTCAGACCTTTCCACCGGTGGCGGTTCTGGCCCTGGCGGTGCCGGTTCTCGGATTTGGTGAGGCACCGATTCTCGTGGCGTTGATTCTGTATGGCTTGCTGCCCATTCTCCGCAACACACTGGCGGGCCTTGAGGGAGTTGATGCCACCGTCCGGCAGGCTGCGCTGGGTATGGGCATGTCGTCTTTTCAGGTGTTGCTGCAGGTGGAGTTGCCGCTGGCGGGCAGGGTGATCCTGGCCGGCATCCGAACCTCGGTTACGATCAATATTGCCACCGCTGCCATTGGCTCAACGATCGGTGCCCGAACCCTCGGTGATCCGGTGATTGCGGGGCTGGTAAATGGCAACACGGCCTATGTGTTGCAGGGTGCGATTCTGATTGGCCTTTTGGCGCTCACGGTAGATAGCCTGTTTGAAGCCGCTGAGCGGGTCTGGGACCGTCGGTTTCTGCCCCAGACCGCAGGCTGAAAGCCGCGCCGCGGCTGCCCGGTGCTTTAAATACCTTGCTTTGATGTCTAGGCTGAGAGGCATGCACAGCGCAAGGAGCACATCGGAATGAAGTTTCCTTCGAGCACGTCATTTGCACTCCTGGGCGCAGCACTGATCGCGATCAGTTACGGGCTTGCGCGCTTTGCGTTCGGTTTGTTCGTTCCTCCTATCCGGGAAGAACTGGGGCTGGCGCCGGATGTGATTGGTGTGATCGGTGCGCTGCCACTGATCAGTTTTGTATTCGCAACCATGGTTGCGCCGCTCTCGGCAAACCGGCTCGGCGCCCGCAATACCGCCATGGCCTCCGGTATTTTTGGTGTTGTTGGCCTGGCGCTGATCAGTCAGGCGGTGGGAGCTGTTTCCCTTGGAGTTGGTGTGGTTCTCTGTGGCATCTGTACGGGCCTCATGATGCCGGCGCTTACAGCGGCCATGCAGGCGCTGGTGCGACGCTCTCTCCACGGCCGGGTGAGCTCGGTAATGAATGCAGGCACGAGTGTTGGTGTCATGATCGCGGTGCCGACCATACTGTTCCTGGCCGGTGCCTGGCGCTATGCCTACGCTTCCTTTGCGGTGCTGGCGGTTATCGGTGTCGTTGCCACCTGGTTCTTTATTCCGTCTGTTTCCCGTGTTGTCCCCGCCAATGCGGCGCCGGTGCAGCCAATCAGCGCCGACCAGTGGTGGCGCCTGCTCAGGCTCTCGCTGTTCGCTTTCATGATGGGCTTTGTCTCTGCCGCCTACTGGATCTTCGCGCCCGACCTGGTGGTTAACCTCGGGTCCATGCCATCTGACGCCACCGGTTGGCTGTGGTTGGGTGTTGGTATTGCCGGTCTGGGTGGCGCGGTCGTGGCCGATCTGGCCGATCGCAACAATCCGCCGATCACCCAGGCACTGATGCTGATGATGCTGGCTGCGAGCCTGGCGTTGCTGGCTGCCAGCCCCGACAACTTACTGATTTCGGCGTTTTCGGCGCTGGTTTTTGGTCTGGCTTACATGAGTCTGACCGGGCTGTATCTGATGACTGGCATTCGCCTGTTGCCGGGGCGTTTGTCCATGGGGCCGGTGCTGCCATTCATAGCGGTATCCCTGGGCCAGGCGGCTGGCTCGCCGGTGGTTGGTATGCTGGTCGGCGGCGTGGGTTACGCTGATGCTTTTGGCATGTTCTGCGCCATCGGGATCGTCGTGGCCATGCTCTCTCCGTTCTATCCACGGTATCTGGAATATGAGCCGGAAGAAGAGACGGAAGAAGATACAGGTCTGCAGGCGGCCTACGACTATCAGCTTCAGGACGAGGAAGGCGAACCCTATTCGCCGGTTACCGGCAAGACGGAGAGTTATTAGGGCGGATAGCCGGGAGAGCGTTACTCCTCGGGTGTATCGGTCCGCGCCGCCCAGCTGGTGTAGCCAAGATCCATCACCCGGGCCACTTCCTCATCGGGTATGGCTGAGAGGTCGCCCAGCTCCAGGGTGTCGTAGTGGAAGGCGTACAGCCTGGAGGTGAATTCGGCTACGGGCAGGGAGGCTTCGCCGCGCATTTCGCCATTGCCGTGGGTTGAGCAGGTAATGCCCTGACCCCAGTTCTGGCCGCTGTCGTTGTTGGGGTTGAAGAAATAAACCCGCATCTCGTTCTTTGGGCTGAGGGCGACCCGCAGAATGTTGATGGCGTGTCGGCCAACAAAGCGTGCGGCGCTGTCCGTTACGGCTATCCCCGCTGGCTGGGCGTGAATGACCGGGATGTTGCCGTTGTAGAAGGGGTGGTAGCTCGCGTAGAAATGCCGGATAAAGCCTTCATAGTCCTTTACCTCACCGGTTTTCACATCGGTTACCGCGCGGAAGCCGTGGCTGACCCACCAGCCGTAGAATTCCGGGTTGATCCAGCGGTGGGCGTCGTCGTCGCGGTTTTCACAGCGGCGCCACATTTCGCCGTAGATGCGATCCAGATGAGGGATGAGAACCAGCGACACCGGGTCCACGTCCACCGGTGTGCCTTTCACCAGGCCGGGCTCCAGATCTCTGGAAGAAACCTCCTGGCCTTCGAAGCGGCTCAGCACCTCGTTGTCCCGGGCTGCCCAGGCCAGGACCTGAAGCAGGTAATCCGCCTCGTTGGATGCCCACATGGAAAGGCCAATGGCGGACTGGCAGGTGGGGTTGTTGCCCTGGCCAACACCCAGCGGCTGGCCCAGCAGATTGATAACACCGGCAAGCAGGAACACCCTCGGCGGGCGCGCATCGCCGAATGCCTCGCTCAGGGCCTGATCGGTTTCTGCAGAGGGGCGAAGCTTGATCTGCCGCCACAGGGCCTGGGCAACGGAGGGGGTAAAGAGCGACCCGCGTTCCAGCATCATCGTCAGGCCATACACCGCCTGGCAGGTCTCCGGGTAGATGGCCTCGTCAATCAGGGCATGCACCAGTTCGGTGTAACAGTAGAGATCGTCCAGGCCGGTCATGGTCAGGCCCAGTGTGTTGGGTATCAGATCATCCTGACCAGTCGCGCGCAGGAACCTTAGCATCACCGCGTGGTAGGGGGAGGCCAGGCCGGTATCGAACATGCTGCGGGCAAAGTAGGTGGCTTCGGAGGAGAGTGCCACATCGTCCATGTCTTTCAGACGCTGCTCGTAAACGGCAAGGCCCGGATCCTCTGCGCTGGCGGGTGTGGGAGCAAAGAGCGCCTTCACCAGTCGGGTGGCGTCGGCATTGCGCCGGGTTTTGATGCTGGGGTCGTAGAGGCATTTGGCGATCTGACCGATCATCTCGCAGATGCTGTCCACCTGGACTGGGCCCTGGTCCAGCAAGCGCCAAACCTCTGCCACCAGGCTGTCCAGCAGGCTTTCGTATCCCAGGTGGGAAATCAGATATCGGTAAAGGTCCTGAACAATGGTTCCGAGCTGCTTCGGCCGTTCCCGGTCGGCTTCTGTTAGCTGGCCAGACAGCAGGTCCAGGTTCAGAGCCATAACCTGGGTGAGAAAATGGCGAGCCTGCTCGGCGGAAATGCCCGGATGGAAATAATCACCCCGGGTCACGGCCAACATGCGCAGCTCGCTGATCGCTTCCACAATGGTGGTGACAGCACCGGCCTCTCTCAGGGAGTGCTTGGCAAGCGCCGGTTGCAGGATGGCCGGTTGGGCCCAGTCGCTGGTGCCGAAAATACCAGCGGATTCCATCGAACGGACCCTACGGTAGAGGGCGTCGAAGCCACCCGGCAGGGTCATCAGCATCCTTGCGCGCTCCAGAAGGCTGAGGCTGGAGGCTTTTGGGTCCGATTTCCGGGCGCGGGCAAATTCGGCCAGCGCCATATCGAACTGCATCAATGCCGGCTTGAGCGCAGGATCTGCGTCTTGGCGCTCCATAGCGTTGGCTCCCTTAAGCTATTACCCGCCCTGGCGGAAGCGTTGAATAAAGGCTTCAGACTCCGCGATTGATTGTTCCATGTTGCGTATCAGGGAATCCACATCCTGACGGATGTTCACCAGTTCGTTTTCCAGCGAACCGATCGCCTGGGCATTCAGGTTATGCTTAAGGTACAGCACCTGATCCTCAAATGCCTGCAACACTGGCTCCATCCGGGCCTCGGCATCGTGCATCCTGCTGATCAGTTGGCTGTACTGAACGCGCGTCTCTTTCAACTGCTGTTCGCTGCTGCGGCGCAGTGAAGCACTCTCATACAAGCTGAGTTCGTCTTCCCATTCATCGAACAGGTCTTCGGCAACTTCCTCTACCTTGTCGATCCGGTCACGCACCTCTTCGGCACTCGACAGGCTGTCTTCGTACGCGTCACTGATTTCTGCATACTGCTCCTTGAGCTCGGTGTCTGGTGTGTCCACCACACTCTGGAAGCGCTCAAGCGAGGAACGGAAGGTTTCCTGGGCATCGTTCTGGCTGTCCCGGGCATCTTCTACCCGATCCACCAGGATATCCCGCTTTTCATACCCGAATTTTTCCATGGTTTTGTAGTACACCGTGGAACACCCGCCAAGGAGCACCGCGCTGAGCAATAGCACCCAGATACGTTGAAGGCTGGTTTTTGTTTTCGAGTAGTCGGTTGCGGGGCTGGGCATAGGGGCGTCTCCGGTTGCTTGCTAATCACAGAAGTGAAGCATGGCGGTGGAGCCCTGACAAGCACGTATTCGGCCTTGATTTGCTGGAGTGGAAAACGACAAACCCCGGCAAGTGCCGGGGTTTGTCAGTTCAACCAAAGCAGGGACCGTGGCTATTTCTTCAGTCCCATTTCCTCGATTGAGATCTCCCGCATCTTGAACTTCTGGATCTTACCGGTGACGGTCATCGGGAATTCATCCACGAACTTGTAGTTCTTCGGGATTTTGAAGTGGGCGATCTTGCCCTTGCAGAAGGCCTGCAGGTCCTCGGCCGTTACTGGCGCCGCATCCGGAGCCAGCTTCACCCAGGCAATCAGCTCTTCGCCGTACTTGTCATCGGGAATGCCGGTTACCTGCACCTCTTCGATGGCCGGGTGGGTGTAGAGGAACTCCTCGATTTCTTTCGGGTAGATGTTCTCACCACCTCGGATAACCATGTCCTTGATGCGGCCACCGATCTGGATGTAGCCCTCTTCGTCCATGGTGGCCATGTCGCCAGTGTGCATCCAGCCGGCACTGTCGATCGCCTCGCGGGTTTTCTCTTCGTTGTTCCAGTACTTGAGCATCACGCTGTAGCCACGGGTGCAAAGCTCACCAATCTCACCGCGTGGGACCACGTTACCGGTGCCGGGATCAACAATCTTAGTTTCCAGGTGGGGCTGGGTGCGGCCCACGGTGGTCACCTGCTTCTCGAACGGATCAAGGGAGCTGGTCTGGGTGGAAACCGGGCTGGTTTCGGTCATGCCGTAGGCAATCTGAACTTCTTTCATGTTCATCTTGCCGTTGACCTTCTTCATCACCTCCGCCGGACAGATGGACCCCGCCATGATGCCAGTGCGCAGGCTGGATAGATCGTAGGTCTCGAACTCCGGCTCGGCCAGTTCGGCAATGAACATGGTAGGCACGCCGTAAAGGGCGGTGGCCTTTTCCTGGTGCACGGCCTGCAATACGGACTTGGGTTCGAAGCCTTCGCCCGGGTAGATCATGGTAGAGCCGTGGGTAATGCAGCCCAGGTTGCCCATGACCATGCCGAAGCAGTGGTACAGCGGCACCGGAATCACCAGGCGGTCTTTCTCGGTCAGGAGCTGGCTCTCGCCCACAAAGTACCCGTTGTTGAGGATGTTGTGGTGGGTGAGGGTGGCGCCTTTCGGGTTACCGGTGGTGCCGGAGGTGAACTGGATGTTGATGGGGTCATCAAACTGCAGTTCGCCCTGGCGTTTTACCAGATCGTCCTGTGATACGTCGCTTGCGAAGCCGACCAATTCCTTCCAGGTCCACATGCCGTCGTGCTTGTCTTCGTGCACATTGATCACGGCCCGCAATTCCGGAACGTGGTCGGCCTTGAGCTTGCCGGGGGCGCTGCGCTTCAGCTCCGGGGCCAGCTCGTAGATCATCTCGCGGTAATTGGAGGCTTTGAAGCTGTCAGCCGTCACCAGGGTGGTGATACCAGCCAGGTTGAGGGCGTATTGCAGTTCGTGGACACCGTAAGCCGGGTTGATGTTCACCAGGATGGCACCGACTTTGGCAGTGGCGAACTGGGTAACGGTCCACTCATAGCGGTTGGGGGACCAGATGCCCACGCGGTCGCCACGTTTGACGCCAATGGCCATGAAGGCACGCGCGGCTTCGTCGACCTTTTCAACAAACTCTTTGTAGGTCCAGCGAATGTCCTGGTGCAGGCACACCAGGGCTTCGTTGTCCGGGTGTTTTGCGGCGGTGCGGTCTAGCATTTCGCCGATGGTCATGCCCAGCAGGGGCTTTTCCGCGGTTCCGCTTGTATAACTTGGTAGAGTCTTGCTCATATCTCTGCCTCCATTGTTTTTGTATTCGAGGGCGAGCAGGGTGGTTTACCTGCTAGCGACTCTGACTGTGATATTCCGGGTTAGGTTGCATATCGCTGGCAATCGCCACGCGGTTGGACATGTTGTAGAAACCGATCAGGTTGCTGAGATCCCAGATGCCGCGGTCACTCAGACCGGCATCCCGCAGGGCCTGGATGTCGTCTTCGGTGACGGTGGCCGGCGAGCGGGTAAGGTGGGATGCAAAATCCAGCATGGCCCGCTGGCGCTTGTCGAGCTTGGCGCTGCGGTAGTTCATCACCATATGCTCACCCAGCTGGGGGTCGCCGCTCAGGACCCGCACGGCAGCGCCGTGGGCTACCAGGCAGTAGAAGCATTTGTTCTCGGAGGAGACCACCACGGCCACCATTTCCCGCTCGAGTTTGGAGAGTTCACCCTCGCCAAGCATCAGCTCGTTGTACAGGCGGGTGAAACCTTCCAGTTGTTTGAGGTTCTGGCTGTAGGCGGTGAGTACGTTCGGGATCATGCCCAGCTTTTCCTCGCAGATCTGTAAGTACTTCTGGGTGTCCTCTGGCATCTCGCTGATCTCGGGAATTGGCAGATCCAGTGCGACCACATTCTTGTTGCTCATGACTACTCCTGGTTTTAACAGTTACCGCCCATTGCCTGGCCGACTTTTGAACCGTTGTGACGGTTCAGCTGGCTGCAGATCCAGTCGCCTGTGGCGACCAGTTTTTCCAGATCGACGCCGGTTTTGATGCCAAGGCCGTTAAGCAGGTATAGCACGTCTTCGGTGGCTACGTTGCCCGAGGCACCCTTGGCGTAGGGGCAGCCGCCGAGGCCGGCGACGGAGGCATCGATGACGCTGACGCCTTCTTCCAGTACCGCATACAGGTTGGCCAGTGCCTGGCCGTAGGTGTCGTGGAAGTGCGCAGCCAGTTTATCCATGGGCACGTGCGCAGCGACGGCTTCGAGCATGCGTTTGGCTTTGATCGGTGTGCCTACGCCAATGGTGTCGCCCAGGGAGATTTCGTGGCAGCCCATGTCGTACAGGGCTTTGGCCACGGTGGCCACCTGTTCCGGGGCGATGTCGCCTTCGTAGGGGCAACCCATCACGGTGGAGACGTAGCCGCGCACGGGCATGCCGTGTTTGCGGGCTTCTTCCACCACCGGGGCGAAGCGTTCGAGGCTTTCGGCGATGGTGCAGTTGATGTTCTTTTTGGTGAAGGATTCGGACGCGGCGCCGAACACGGCCACTTCGTCGGCCTTCGCTGCCAGTGCCCCCTCAAACCCTTTCAGGTTCGGGGTGAGGGCGGAGTAGCGAACGCCAGCCTTGCGATTGATGCCGGCCATCACCTCGGCGGCGTCGCCCATTTGTGGCACCCATTTCGGGGACACGAAGCTGGCGGCCTCGATGTGGCTCAGGCCGCTGTCTGCCAGGCGGTCGATCAGTCCGGTCTTGATGGCGGTGGCGATCACCGGGCCGGGCTCGTTCTGGAGTCCGTCCCGGGGGCTCATCTCAACCAGGCGAACCTGTTTGGGAAAGGCCATCAGCCTGCCTCCTCTTGTTTCGCTTCAGGGTCATTCACCTCAATGGCAATTAGCTCAGCACCTTCGGAAACCTGGTCGCCTTCGGCGAAGAAAATCTCGGTGACCACGCCGTCAGCCGGGGCCTTGATGGCGTGCTCCATCTTCATGGCTTCCATGATCACCAGGCTCTGGCCAGCGGTGACCTTGTCGCCGACCTTGGCCTGCACGGCGACGATGGCGCCGTTCATGGGCGCGGCCAGGCTGCCGTCGCCGGCCATTTCCTCGAAGCCGTAGCTTTCCTTGTACACGTTGCAGTTGAAGGTATCGCCTTCGTAGAACAGCACCAGTTGGTCGTTGTGCAGGTTGCCGTGGATGCTGATGCGGTGGCCGTTGATGACCGCCTGCAGATAATCGTCGTCCAGGCGGGCGGTGAGGTTGTAGACGCTGTCGCCCACATACACCTGATAACGGTCATCGCGCTCCAGTACCTTGAGGTCGTGAATCTCTTCACCAACCTGCAGTTGCAGTGGCTGGGCGTATTCGGAGTTCATGCGCCAGCTGTTCTGGCGGCCGAACGGTGACCAGGGGTCGGTGCTTACGACTTCCCGGGATTTGCGCTGCTCCAGTACAAAACCGGCGGCCAGTACCAGGGCCTTGTGGGTATCCAGCTTGGATTTCGGGAACAGCAACTCCCGGTGATCCTCGATGAAACCGGTAGTCAGGTCTGCCTCCCGGAACGGCTGGGCGTCGGCCAGGGCGTGCAGGAACCGGATGTTGGTCTTCACGCCGGCAATGCGGTAATGCTCAAGGGCCTGGACCATGCGGTTGATGGCCTGGTCGCGGGTTTCGTCCCACACGATCAGCTTGGCGATCATGGGGTCGTAGTGGATGCTGATGTCGTCGCCTTCGGTCACACCGGTGTCGACCCGCACGTGGGCGCTTTCATCCGGAGTGCTCAGGTAGCGCAGGTTACCTGTGGCCGGCAGGAAGTCCTGGTCCGGGTCTTCGGCGTAGATCCGCGCTTCCAGGGCGTGGCCACGGGTTTTTACCTGGGACTGCTCCAGCGGCAGGGCCTCGCCCCAGGCCACTTTCAGCTGCCACTCCACCAGATCCTGGCCGGTGACCATCTCGGTAACCGGGTGCTCTACCTGCAGGCGGGTGTTCATCTCCATGAAGAAGAAGGAACCGTCGACGTCGTACAGGAACTCAACGGTGCCGGCGCCCACATAGTTGATGGCCTGGGCGGCGCGCACGGCGGCCTCACCCATGGCCTTGCGGGTGTCTTCGCTCAGGCCGGGGGCCGGGGCTTCTTCCAGGACTTTCTGGTGGCGACGCTGCACGGAGCAGTCACGCTCGGCCAGGTATACGCCCTTGCCATCCTTGTCGCAGAAGACCTGAATCTCCACGTGCCGTGGCTGGGTCAGGTAGCGTTCGATCAGCATGTCCGGGTTGCCGAAGGCGTTCTGGGCTTCCCGCTTGGCGGCCGCCAGGGCATCGTCGAACTCTCCCATGTTATTCACCACGCGCATGCCCTTGCCACCGCCACCGGCGACGGCCTTGAGCAGCAGAGGGAAGCCGCATTTCTTGGCTTCGGCCCGCAGGGTTTCAACGGACTGGTCGTCGCCATGGTAACCGGGCACCAGGGGTACGCCGGCTTTTTCCATGATGGCCTTGGCCGCAGACTTGGAGCCCATGGCGGCAATGGCCGAGGAGGGCGGGCCAATGAAGACAATGTTGTTGGCTTCACAGGCTTCGGCGAATGCAGTGTTTTCCGAGAGGAAACCGTAGCCCGGGTGAACGGCCTGGGCGCCACTCTTCTTGGCAATCTCAATGATCTTTTCAGACCGCAGGTAGCTCTCGGAGCTGGGTGCGGGGCCGATGTGGAAGGCTTCGTCGGCCATGGCCACGTGCCGTGCATTGGCGTCGGCCTCCGAATAGACGGCGACGACGCGAATGCCCATGCGGTGGGCGGTTTGTATGATCCGGCAGGCGATTTCGCCCCGGTTGGCGATCAGTATCTTGCTGAACATTGTTATTCTTCCTCCGGAACCCAGTTGGCCTTGCGCTTGTTCAGGAAGGCGCTGAGCCCTTCCTGCCCTTCTTCACCCACCCGGATATCCGCGATGCGGTGTGCCGTGTCGTCAATCACGTCGTCGTTGATGGGCTTGTGGCTGACGGCGAATACCAGGTCCTTGGCGGCTTTCATGGCCTCGGGCCCGTTCATGGCCAGTTGCTGGAGCATGTCGTTGCAGCGGGCTTCCATGGCGTCGACATCGTCACAGACGATGTGTACAAGGCCGTATTCCAGAGCCTGCTTTGCGGTGAATACTTCGGCGGAGATGAAATACCGCCGGGCCTGGCGCTCGCCGATGGCGCGCACCACGTAGGGGCTGATCACCGCCGGAATCAGGCCGAGCTTCACTTCGCTCAGGCAGAAGCTGGATTTCTCGGTGGCAATAACGATGTCGCAGCAGGCGGCAAGGCCTACCGCGCCGCCGAAGGCAGCGCCCTGTACCAGGCCGATGACCGGCTTGGACAGGTGGTTGAGTACGTTCATCAGCCGCGCCAGTTCCCTGGAATCGTCCAGGTTTTCCTGGCGGGAGTTTTCGGCCATACGACGCATCCAGCCAAGGTCAGCCCCGGCGGAGAAGTGCTTGCCTTCGGAGCGCAGGATAACCACTTTCACGCTGTTGTCGGCATTCACCTCGGTGAGGGTGCTGATCAGCTGCTGGATGATCACGTCGTCGAAGGCGTTGCGCTTGTCGGGGCGGTTGAGAACCACCTCGGCAATGCCTTCGGAGCGGTGTCTGAGCAGAACTGCGGATTCGTTGTCTGTCATGTCAGTCTCCCCGA
>Ga0181371_1000247_pt1 | contig 12575 bp, 17 predicted proteins | sample LowvirmetaG_6_FD_130087 | JGI IMG/M metagenome (GOLD analysis project Ga0181371, IMG submission 130087) | Marine viral communities from the Subarctic Pacific Ocean - Lowphox_07 viral metaG | ecosystem: Environmental > Aquatic > Marine > Oceanic | place: Subarctic Pacific Ocean | collected...
AATACTTGACTTACCAGAAGCATTGGCAGAAAATATTCCCGTAAGTCCTTTGAGCTTATCAAAATTAATTATGTTGCTTGGGCCATAGGAAAATACATTATCAAACATAACCTTATGTATGACCCACTTTCTACCCTTGTAAGTGTCATACTCATCTGTAGCGCAAGTATCATAAAAATCTTTATGAATGTCTAATATTTCTTCCACCTCTTGTTCCGATACAGTTGGTCGTTTACCAAAGTATTGCTTCAATAAATCCTGTTGTGCCTTAATGTCTGTCACATTTTCCGGCGTATCAGTTAGAGATAAATCATCAACTGTTTCTTTAACATCTACCTCAATAAACAAAGCTTCTGGCTTATACTTTGATTTTATAACCGACTCTACCTGTTTAGAAGTAGTTACACTATAGTCATCAGAACTGAGCAGAATGCGGACATAAGGTTTCGCAGGTAAATCAAATTCCAAATTATCAATCTTAGCTATGGCATCTGAATCCAATCGGAAAGTTTTAAAACCCCAATCATTAGCTACTTCTATGAAGGTGCATTTCTTTTGGTCTAAATCCCAAAGAAGAAAACCCTTCTCAATTTCTTCACCAAAGTTTTGCTGAATAAGAGAACCAGAATAAGCAACCTTAACCTTGCCGTTCTTATCTAACATCATCGCTTGTCGTGAATGAATGTCGCCTAACATTCCGAAATCATAATTACGAAACACACTCTGATCTACTTCACTTTCAATACGATGACTTGCACTAGTTCTACTTCCATCAATCGGACCATGATGAAGGGCCACATATTTCTTACCCTCTTCTCTTTCAAACTCAATAGGCCACTGATGTTGGGTATGCTGTTGAGCAAAGATACCATACACTACTCCACCTTGATCAACCAATTCACTATCAGTATAGAAATGTATTGGCTTACCCTTTTTCTGCAGCAACTCTACAATAGGAGTTAAGCTATCCAAACGATTATGCTGATTGATAACACAATCATGGTTTCCTAAAATCAAATCAACAGGAGCAATGTTGCTAAGAGCGTCTAAATATTTACTGGCTAAATGAACTGCTTCGGGTGATAAGTCTGTTTTATTATGGAGTAAATCACCAGCAACAACAATTCTATCTATAGCGAATGACTCTAAACTAGAAATAAGATTATCTAAAACTATCCTATATTCTTCGTGCCTTCTTGTCTTTCTAATATGAACATCGCTTATATGCGCTATTATCATTAACTAAACAACCTTTCTTTAATTTGATCTTCAAACGTAAAACTTTTTACACTACCACTTGTTACTATTTCTTCAAACTTATCTGATCCCATCTCCGCTATATCTCTTTCTTCATTCTTCCAATCCACATACGTAACGGGAATATTATACTTAACTAATTCGTTAATCATTTTAAACATTTTCTTTTTAGCATCTGCGTCTAATGCAATAATAACTTGTGTATTGTTTTGTAATAATCTTTTAAACAATAACGAACCACTACCTACATTACTACCAAGAATCGGCACAGCGTTCTTACGAGATAATATAGCATCAAATATTCCCTCTACAATATACAAAGGTTTATCCCATTCAACTAAATGCTCATTGAATATAACATCTCTTTTGGAGGCCGCTGCATTTTTATATTTGTAACTTTCATGTGGCTGAATAGTTCTTGCCACATAATAATTTAAACCATGCTCTCTATCATAAGATGGAAATAATATTCTTTGATCACTGACGCTATAATGAATATCATATTTTAGAATATCTTCTTTAGCCAAACCCCTTCTAAGCAAATACTCAACTGCCGGTTTATAAAAGGTTTTTTCCAAATTCTTAAATAAACTCTCATAACCTTTTGGTAAACTTAATTTAGATGGCATTCTTTCTTTGACCTGCTCACCAAAAATATTATCAATCTGTTCTAAATTCTTTTTTGGTTCTTCACTAAAAACTTTCTTATACTGATTAGTGTTTGATACACCAGCCAACTTGAGAAGATATAAAAAGCTCTTCCCCTTAATTTGACAGTGGAAGCAATTCCAGACCGACTTCCCTATATTAACAGTAAGTTTGTGATTATGGTGATGACAACTTGGACACTCAAAATAATGATTAGCGTTTGCCATTGTCTTGTAATGCCCAAGATGTTGGGCGAGAATATCTAGTTTGCTCATTTCAAAAACCTTTCTTAAAATTACTACTTATAATATAAGCAATTAATTAAAAGTTGTCAAGGCTAAAATGATAGATCTTCAACCGATTCTGATTTGGGAGACAGTTCTATTTTTAATTGAGGTGGGAAAATTTCGTTAGCTCTTGCTCTTGCTACTACAACAGCATCGGCAACATCGTAAGCCATTTTATCAAATTCATTCTTGGTTTTCATCAAAGGTAAAAGAGGCTTTATCTCTGGGTGTAATTCTATTACTCTTCTTAATATAAAATTCTTGGAATTTTCACCACGCGGCACTTTACATTCAGCTAAGTTTCTTGCTCTTATTACATTCATCATAGTAGGAGCCTTACCTAACATCTCATAACATTTACGCTGTATTATGGCGTTAAATGCAGCAAGAGTGATTATAGTTTTTATATTGGATTTACCAGAGATGAATTTTGTGATGATGTCTTCTATTACTATTTCTACTATCTTATCTGTATTATCGTTTAATTCGTCTAGAACTTTATAAACAACATTAACCCTGCTGTGTAAATCTTTTACATTCTTAAGAGGGATATACCCTGCTGTTGCAAATTTATTTTCACTCAAATTCCAAATAGAAAAACCGGTGCAGAAAGTGGATACATCTAATCCAAGTAAATAATCTTTTTCCACACCGGCCATCTTATATTACCACGACTTAGACACTATGAAAAATGGAGTCTCCGAGTCGGGATTGTAAATGAAAGAAGCACCATAGCCGCCTTCAGTTGCAACACTCACACCAACATTGACAAGCTGAAAACTATCACCCTCACCTGTATAGCTGCCGTCACCAGCACCTATATGAAGGTTATAGCCGTCCAACTCACAGCCAAGTTCGATATAAGTATCGTCCTTAACATCATCGCCACTAACAAACCTACCTACAAACAAGTCAACGCCGCTGAACGAACCTGCAACACCAACTTCAATATCGTGACTATCCGATTCAAGAAACGGACCATCATAATAATAAGAGGTAAGATTAACAGTACCGTACTCACCAACTTCTTGTGCAATAGTGATATCATATTCAGTATCACCACCGGTAATTGGAATCTGACCCCAAATACCTACACTTGTACTGCCAATGTTAGAGTCGAAAGACACAAGATCCAAAGTGGGCTGAATAGAAATACTGGACGGACCAGCAGCGCCTCTCCAAACGTGTCTACTAAAAGCGTCAACCGACAGTTCTGCATCTGCATAAGCTGTTGTATTGCCGATAAGCAAAGTAGCAATCGCTACCATCGCTGTGATAAACTTCCTCATACACATCTTCTCCTTTTAAGGGGATAAAATTTCTACATCAACATTTGTTGACATTCACGCCTTCTTTTTATCATTAAGTTTAGGAAACTCAACGATAGAAGGGTCTTGCTCTGATTTACTTTCTTTATCATCTTTAGGCATAAATCGCTTTGGAGCGATTCCTTCCCTATCCAATAAGTCAAGTATATCATTTGCGTTAACAGAATCTTGTGATTCTGATTCTAATTCTAACAGCTTGTGGGAAGCTGTAATCATTTTAATAAGATTTTCAGTAGCTTTGTGAGCGGAGTCTAAATAAGGATGGGGTTTATCACCAGACATAAAAAGGTCTTCCTTGTCTTCTACCATCTCTTTAAATTTCTTAAAAGTGTTTATAGCTTCCTCTCTTTCTTCAATAGACTGGCTATAAATAACCTTAAATATTTCATCTAAGGTTTTACCTTCAAACAAATTTATTTCTTTTAATCTATCAAGACTCATCTTCTACATCCTCACCTAAAGTATTAAATCTATAGTTTTCATCTACTTGCTCTAAATAGTAATCAATTTCCTGTAGTTGACCAATAAAACTTCTTATTACAGGGTCATCGCTGTATATCTCACGCGACATAACTCCTTTTATATTGTCACTAAGTTCTTGCAATCGCCCATACATATCGCCATAAATGTCTTCATAAAAACTTAACCTATTTATAGAACGATAAAGCGCTATTCCAAGACCAATAGTTAATATAATAAATATAAGGGATAGTGATTCAAACATCACATTTCATCATCAAAAGGGTAGTTACTAATGAGTTGGTTTGTATTGTGAAGATACCACCCCCATAATCCACCACCTACAATACTAATTATATAAACAGACAGAACCCAATATATCATTCGCTTGGGGCCTCATACCTTTCTAAAGCAAGTAAAGCATCTTCTGCTGAAGCAAGCCTCTCTACCCACTTATAAATTTCGGACGGCAACTCACTATGCTCACCAACACCTACTGAATTATTAAAATAAGTATCAAGGACAGCTTCGGCTTCCAACTTTTTTCCTTCAAAATGGGCAACCGCAGCAGTAACGTATTTATTAGTCACTCTTCTTTCCTTTCTTTGTAGATTTCTTTTTGGGAGTTTCTTCTTTTTTATTCGCATTTCTAACTTCAGTTTTCCATTGAAGTTTAGAAGTGTAAAGCCAATCGCCGGCTTTCACAAGTTCAACTGCTTTGATATCACCTACACGGCGAATAAAAGATGAGGGTGGTTCATTTTCTTCAATAACCTTTTTAACAAGTGTCTTCATAGGCGTTGCCTCCAACAGTTAATGGTGTTGAGTATATATAAGAAAAAATATAGGTTTTATAAACTATTAGAATAATTGAATCTCTCTATATTTATTGTGTATCAATAACGATACATAATAAAAAAGGAGAGTAAATAAAATGAAAAAAATTGTTGAGAATCTACAGTATTTCTTATTTCTCGGCTCTGTTCTTATCACCGTCCCTTCCTATATAGTGTGGATCACTAGTGTGCAAAACACTATCGTGCAATTACGATGAAACTTAATAATTCATAATTAAAACTTCTTCACCTATACTTTGTGATTCACCTTCTCTAGCACCAGAAGCTTTGACAAACTCTTTTGTTTCCCATTTGTATTTATCTTTGGGGTACATATCACCTAGTTCAGTAAAGTCATAATATGAGAGCGAAAACTTGCCCTTCATGTTGTGGAGGCATTCCATTAGTTCAAAATGTTGTTCTTTACCGAAACCATGTAAACTATAGTAATCTTCAGTGTTCCAGTAAGGTGGGTCACAATAAAAATATGTAGTGGGAGAGTCATACTTTGCAATGACCTCTTCAAAGGACATATTCTCACAAGCAGTGACCTTCTTTAATCTGCGTATGTTGCCCTCATCATTTAGTTTCTTGTGAAAAGCTGCGAACTTAGAACTATTCTTTTTTGAATCATCCGTAAAGGTAGCTTCAACAGCAGCTGCTCCCGAAAAACAATTAGTAATAAGAAAAACATATTGCATTGCATCCATTTGATCTTTTCTACCAGCTTTTATTTTCTCGCCGAACTTCTCACTTATCTGACTATTAATTTCAACTCTTCGCTTTCGTGCAAACTCTAATGCTTCATTTAGGCTCTTACGTTCTTTCTTAACAATAGACTTATCTTCTAAGATTTTTCTCAGAGTGGTTATAGCGAAGGTGCTGGCAAACATATCGTCCTTACATTGATAAAAGAATTGGCGACATTCATCAAGGGGGCTTTTATTCTCTCCCGATTGTAATGGCACATTCTTACTGTCAATAAATTTACTGAATTGTTTGGGGTTAGATGCACATCTATAAAGATTCGTCATATAGGGGTTCACATCATTGTAGATGTGTTGCTTTGCCAGAGGATTATCCGGATCACTTTTCATATAAACCCAAAAAGCTCCACCGAAAACCTCAACATAAGTCTCTATGCCCTTTGGAATAAAACTATGTATCCAAGGAGCCATTCTTTGTTTTCCACCCATGTACGGAACTATGATATCACCTCTTTCTTTATTTAAAACTTTTTATTTCTCTTCTTCTTTATTTTTCTCATCAAACATACTTAATATATCTTCCATAGAATGTAAACTTTGCTTCTCTTCTTTGGACTTTTTTAATTCTGCCAACCTTTCTTTTTGTTCGGCACTCAAACCTTCATCTAAAACAGCCTTAAAATCTTCATCGGGAATAAAAGAAATGAGTTCTTCACCTTCTTCAATATCATTAACACATTCTAAAGCATGAATGTATTCTTCTAAATCGCCAATGTGCTGTAATAACCTTTCATTCCTTTCAATAAGAGTAGATATAATATTAATTAACTTAGCGGCATTATCCATTTTAGATTTCCTACTCATCTTACTCTCCTTATTCTATTAGACAGTTCTCCAAATCAAAATTATCTAATGGCTTCTCTATCTTCATATCTCTTAACTTGTCATTCTCCACAATAAGTTTAGTGCCGCCGGATACATGCTTTTTACCATTAGAATCTTTTTTTATAGTGTATAGATAAAAAGTTGTCTTCCACATTGATACTCTCACTATTCTGCCAGGCCTTCCATCTAAAATAACAATGTCATCATTATTATAATCATTGCCGATAAAAATTATCAGCCCTGCGATTGTTGACTCTATAGTGGTTTTAAAAAATAATACGGCTAACGCCGCTAAAAACATCCACCCATATTCGCCCAACAAAACACTTATGTTACCTTGTATAACATTTTCTATTTGTTGTGCTTCCATTTTTAGATCTCCATCTTGATACTATATACTACAAATATCAAAGAGATGAAGCTCCACCCCTCCTTAGTTACGGCATTCTTTTCCAATTACTAGGGAAATGTTTTCTACCACCGTACTATACTCTTCCGTGAGTTGTTTCTCCTTAATACGAACAAGTTTAAAACCTTCGTTTTTAGCAATCCAGTTTTTCAGCATATCGTTTTTCTTACTCATAAGTATAACATAAGAAGGCTTGCCTTGTGTATCGTGCCAGTATTCACCATCAACTTCTATTAACACTCCGTAATCTACAAGACAAAAATCATAGTATCGCCATCCATGCTGAAACTTCAGTGGCACCTCCCTTTCCCACTCTATTTTTAAATTGTCCAATATATCAGCAACCATTTGCTCCAAGTTGCTCATCGGGCGTTTCTTCCGGTTCATTGGTGGTCGTGAACTTTTATCACGAATCTTGCGCCGAAGACGCTCCACAGCTTTTTTATTATATCTTCGTGGCATTACAGTGTAAATATTTTTTTAGCTCTTAAGTTGCGAAACTCATCTAGCTTTACAACTCTTATACCTAACTCATCACCGTCATTACGGACATAAGCCACTACTCTATCATCTACATATTGATTAATAACCAAATCAAGTTGCCTCATAGATGGAGCATCAACATAGTCACCCCAAATATTTAAAACCCCCACCCCTAGCCCTACACTTTCCTGTCTTGTCAAAGGCATAATATCTCTCTATTTGTTTTCTAATTTTTCTATTCTCTCTTGTAGCATCGCCATTGTTACTTCTAAATTTTGTGCGTGTGTTCTATACTGCATCATCAACTTTTCAGTGTCAACCACCCTTTTATGAATGGCTAATAATATCTCATGCGGTTCCGCTTCATTCGCCATACCAACCTGTTGAGGTGTTAAAATATTACTTTCACTCACTTCCTTCAAACCTTTCCTTAAAATATGACAACATATTATTTATAATTTCATTTTCTTTTTTATTTTTGCTTCCTTTATTTTCATCCTTTTGTTTTTCTTGCTCTCTTCGTTCTTCTATTTCCTCTCTACTTACGACTATATCTTCCATCAAGCTAGTGCTTTTTTTTTCTTGAGTTTCCCCATCATTATCGGAAGGTGGGTATTGATCCGTAATTAATTCAGCTGCGTTTAGTAGTGACGCATTAAGTTCCGAAATATTAGCATTTAATATTTCTATCAATTTAAGAATACGAAAACATTCTGAATTACCTAGAGTAGCAGAAGTGCCGGTTTGTGATAGAGCGATATGTGTATTCTTATCCAACACACCAACTTGGTTTTTTAACATATCTATTTCACCCAACAAACTAATAAATACATCTAATTCTGGTGGCATTGATTCATTATTCATCGTCACCCTCATAGGTTTCGGTTTCCATAATAACCAACTTTATATCTTCAAGTTGGCCAGCACTATTCAGCGTTATATCAATATCATAGTTATTAACTAGACGAGCTATATTGCCCTTACACTTATCAAAAAGGAAATACAACATTCTATTAAATCCTTGGTCAGCTTCATCTCTATTAGCGGCATCATAAATAGAATTGACAATAACCCAGTTTCTAAAAACATTATGTTCTGTTAAATCTTGATCAGTAAGGTTTTGGGGTATTTCTTCGCGTAGCTTCTGCGACATTTGAATTAGGTTTTCTTTAATATAATCTATACGATACTTTAGCTTTTCTTCATCAACATCTAGTAATTCTTCCATTACTTCACTCATAAAAAACTCCTTATAAAAAAGGGTTAGCTCCAAACACTTTTAAATTAATGTTGGATAGAAACCATTTTGGGAGATAAATCCAACTCAAAAATGCTCATAGCTAACCCACATACTTTAAATATTTTCACTCTCCGGACCCTCTTCAGCCATACTATCCGGTGAAAAAACATATTTTTTTAATTCAGTATCTATTTCATAAATAGATAGTTCTTTAGTTTCCTTACTATCTTCCTCTACACTAAATTCCAGTATATCAATATCCTCATTACACTTTTGTATAATATAGGGAATATTAAGTGGAATGAAAAAATCATGGGCATTAGGGTTAACTATAACAGTTTGTATAGGTGTGTTTGTTATTTGATGCACCAAGTGTTGTGGCCCCATTGAAATTTGAGTAGTCATATTGTTTTTCATAATTTCATCAATCTTATGTAGTGACATACTAACCAAAACTACTTTGGGTCCAAAACTCTTTCTCACTTGACGAATAATATCTGACCTATTAATATAGTTACTCGCAATATACTCATCTGTAAAAGATACAATAGCTTTTTCTTCATTACTTAATGTGACAGTATAAAGCTGATTACCATCTACGTTTCCAATAAACCACATTTGAAAGTCATTTTTAACTAACCTATTAAAAACTATTTGAGCTGCAAGTCTGCCAGGTTGACTTTCTATTTCTTCATTAGTCCATTTGCGTAAATCTTCTTTAAAAGATAACATTACAATTCTCCCTATGAGACATAATAAATATCACCCTAACTTAGTATAGTTCTTGTTGTAACTTTAATAGATTATCTTCTGTCAATAAACTATTACGATCCCATGATAAACTTCTACCAAAATTGTCAGATTTCAATTTGACAACTATAATCTTACCAGGCACCAATTCATCTTCGCAATATTGCAATTTATTATGCCACACTCTAAAACTACTTCCATCTTCTGCCCTTACATTCGCATAAGGTTTGCCCTTCTTTGTCTTTAACTTTTCTACCGTAGAAATCTTTGTCCAACAGTGTGGAGGGTTTTCTTCTTCCTCATCATACTCAGAAATGTGTTGAAACTCTAAATGGTTTACAATCTCCGTCATCATCTTTAATCTCTCTACATTTTCTGATACTCTGAAACCCACATACTCTAACTCAAAATTAATCAACTCTTTTTCTGTATACTCTTCCGCAGAAACCTTGAAAGCATCCAATAATGCCGGTATATACTTACCCGAAATCAAATCATTAAACTGTATTTCCTCATCATCAAATAGTTTAACCATTAATGTTTTAAAGTTCTTCTTGGTTTGTAATGCAAAAGTATTATACACATCCATAATCTCGCATAATGTTTGGCGTGTATACTCTTTTCCACAAAAATACAAACCATCAAACAAACCCAACTGAATCAATACTTTCAGACCATTGTGAGGAATCATCTTTAATTCCAAATTGTCTTCAAAAAACTCTGTAAAATCAATCCAACCACTGGAAGGTCTATTCTTTTCTATCTTGTTTAATACACTGTCGCCTAAACCTTTGATGTTCTTTAGGCCAATCGTAACACTTTCTTCTGTTACTGAAAATTGCTTTGAGAAAGTATTGATGTCTCCCAAACTTACTACAGGGTTGTCCAACAACTTTCTGCCCATCGTAAGACCCAAAGCAATTTCTTCATGTTGACCTGTGTGACTATTCAACATTACTTCCGTAAACTCTGCCGGATGCTTTGCCTTAAAGTAAGTAGTCCAATAAGCTAATATACTATAACTAATCGCATGAGACTTGTTAAACAAATAACCTGCGTTGTCAATCAGCTTCTTGGCTACCGCTCGTGTTTCATCTACCGACAAAACCATCTTGTCGGGATGAGCAAACAAGTGTTCTTCCAAATACTCATTACACTTTTTATGATCCATACTTTCAGCTATCTTTCTCAGAATATCGCCTTGACCAAAATTGAGGCCAAGCAAATTAAACATCTGAATAAACTGCTCTTGGTAGATCATAATGTTTTCAGTTGGCTTAAGAATATCATCAAACAACGGATGATGGTCATTAGTAGATTCTTCTTGCCCATTCCTTCTACGAAGAAACGCTTCCGTAGCTCCCAACTTAATAACGCCAGGACGATAAATAGCATTTACAGCTGCAATGTCTTCAACATTACGAGGAACCATCTTCTGTAAGCATCTCGTTATATTTGCCCCACCAAACTGAAACACTCCGTATGTATCACCTTCACACAATAACTCATACGCCTTATCATAATTCTTTTGTTCTTCTTCATCTAACAAATCTTTATCAATCGGCATTGTATAAAGATCTTCAATTGACATACCAACCTTCTTCATCACTTCCATAATAACCGATAAAGTAGAAAGCCCCAACATATCAATTTTAAGAAACTTCATGTTTGCTAATTCATCTATTTGCCATTCTGTAACCAAATCACCTTCTTTTGATTTACGTAATGGCATCACATCATATAGTGGTTGTGTTGATATAATAACGCCACCACCTGCGATAGTCTGGTTTCTGAGATTACCAATCAATGTATCAATGGTAGTGACAAAATCATTAGCTTCTGTTGGGTCTAATGAAGAAACAAACTCTTTTACTTCTTTGTTGCTGTTCATCAAATCAGTAAAAGTTGTTAAATCTTTATTTAACGAAATATGACCGCTAATAGTTTTCGCAATCTTGTTAGAAAGCTTGAAATCAATCCCTTTGTCTTTCGCCAAATCACGAAACAAAGTATTAACAGAATAACGGGAATAGGCACAAACAGAAGCGATATTAGCGTCACCCCATTTAGAGGCCACATAATTTTTAACATCCGATCTACGGCTGTCTTGAAAGTCGTTGTCAATGTCAGGCTCCTTAATTCTTTCGGGGTTCATAAACCGCTCAAAGAATAAATCATACTTAATTGGATTTAGATGCGTAATACCCAACAACCAACAAATCAATGACCCACTTGCACTACCACGCCCAGGCGACATTAGTATATCATTCTCATATGCCCATTGTGTAAAATCATTTGTTATGAGGAAATAATCTAAATAACCTTTATCAGCAATCAATTCTAATTCTGTTTTAAGTCTTTCTACATAGACAGGTATTTGGTCTTCGGGAATAAGCTTGCTCTTTACTTTATTGGTCATTCCCTGTTGAAGAAGCTCCAACATATATGCCTTACTATTTTTATAGCCATTAGGCACAATAAACTTAGGCTCTTTTAATGTTTCCACATCAAGTCTTGCATTACATCTATTCGCTATAACCTTTGTGGATTCTATAGCCTCTTCCAAATATTCATCACCAATAATATCTGCATGACCATTGTTATGCCACAACTCTCTCATCTCATCTTCGCTTGCCATGTAGAGAGTTTGGACACCGGCCTCATCAAACCTACCGTTTGTATTTAATCGCCACAAAAAGTTATGAGTATCATTATGTTCCTTTCGCACATAATGCACATCATTCGCTAAAACACATTTAAACCCTTCATACTCTTTACGAAACATCTCAATCAAAACTTGGTTATACTCTAACTGCATATCCAAATCATGGGGGTGCATTTCTATAAACAAATTATCTGGCCCAAAAATACCAGCTAAATCACTAAAGAAGCCTGTCATCTTATCTACTTCTTTATTTTGAAAATAACGAGCCATGTTAGAAATAACACAAGTAGTTGTTGCTATCAAACCCTTAGAATACTTCGCCAGCAACCTCAAGTCAATACGAGGCTTACCATAAAAACCTTCTGTTGCTGCATAATAATTTAACCGATAAAGGTTCTGCAGCCCTTCATCTGTTTCTGCTAATAACAATAAGTGGGGCGATCTTAGTCGCTGTTTATTTGCCTCTCTTGCTTCTGTAGGTGTTAAGCCTTCTCGTTCCTCTTCTGTTAATCCTTGGCGAAACCTATCTTCAACACAATACATTTCATTACCAATAATTGTCTTAATACCGTATTCATCACCGGCTCGTTGAAATTCATAGGCTGAAGCCATACTGCCATG
>Ga0181371_1000250_pt1 | contig 12487 bp, 13 predicted proteins | sample LowvirmetaG_6_FD_130087 | JGI IMG/M metagenome (GOLD analysis project Ga0181371, IMG submission 130087) | Marine viral communities from the Subarctic Pacific Ocean - Lowphox_07 viral metaG | ecosystem: Environmental > Aquatic > Marine > Oceanic | place: Subarctic Pacific Ocean | collected...
GGAGGGGTCGTCCTCGACGCCGCAGCCGGGGGAGGGGGAGGGAGGCCGCGGCGGTGATGGACAGGTGGTTTCCCCCCGCCCCCCTTTCAAGCCGTCAGTCGTCCGAAACGGAGGCGTCCGCCTGTGGCGCGTTGACGCGGGGCGAAGGGCGTTTGCGCGACAGGGTTTCCTCGCCGTCCGGATAGGGCTCGCCATCGCCCGACATCAGGATGGCGATCCAGCGGCTGCCCTTGAACTCGGCCAGGATGGCCATCATCAGCACCGCCAGCGGCGTCGACAGGAACATGCCGATCACGCCCCACAGCTTGCCCCACAGGGCCAGGGACAGCAGGACGACGACCGGGTCGATGTTCTGGTTGTCGCCCTGCATACGCGGCTGGATCCAGTTGCCGACAATGAACAGCACGGCCTGCAGGCCGATCAACAGGATCAGGGCCTGCCAATAGCTTTCGAACTGGACGAGGGCGAACATCGGCGGGGCCAGACCCGCGACGGCGCCGCCCAGGATCGGAATGAAGCCCACGACGAAGATGACAAAGGTCCAGAACTCGGCGTTCTGCAGGCCCACAGCCCGCATCAGCACCCAGGCCACGGCGCAGATCATGATGCCGGTGACCGCCTGGACCCAGAGATAGCCCTCGACCCCCGAGCGGATACGCTGAAATACGGCGCGGGCCTCGTGCCGGGTTTCGCGCACCGGGAACATGCCGACGATCTTGCGCTGGAAGCCTGCCTGGGCCGCGATCAGAAAGCCAAGATAGACGAGGACGAAGAAGGCGCCGCTGGCGACGTTCTGCACCTGCAGGGCAAAATCGGCCACATAGCTGCGCAGATCGATGTCGCCGATCAGGTCCATGGCCGTCGGCGGGCTGGCCACTCCGAACAGGCCCGCTACATCATGAATGACCTGGTCGATCCGGGGGCCGAGCCGGGTGGAAACACCGGAAGCCTCGCCGAAGAAGCCCGCCGCCCCGTCCACGATGATGGCGATGGAGGCGAAGAAGCCCAGAATGACCAGAACCAGCGCCGCCACACCGGCCATCCGGTCGCTCAACACCGTATTGTCGGCCACGAAGCGCTTGATGCCGTCGATCATGATCAACAGGAAGATGGCCATGGCCAGCGGGGTCAGGATGTCCCGCAGCCAGAACAGGGCCGCGCCGCCCGCCACGGCGGCCAGCAGCACCAGCGCATTGCGCGCGACAGCGGAGGTTGGGACTGCCAGGGCGGACTTCATGGGCCGGTTGTCCGGCTTCCGGGCGTTCCCGTCAATCGCGGTCTGGTCTATGTCATGTGACAGACATTGCGAGGGCAGGGCATGAGCACGACGGACGGGCTGTTTCTGGGGTGGACCGAGGACGATGGCGAGGCCCATGCCCGTCACCTGCGGTTTGATCGCGCCAATCGCCACGGGGTCATCGCGGGCGCCACCGGCACCGGCAAGACGGTGACCCTGCAGATTCTGGCGCAAGGGTTTTCCGATGCCGGCGTCCCGGTGTTCTGCGCCGATGTGAAGGGCGACCTGTCGGGCATAGCGGTCGCCGGCACCCCCAATGAGAAGCTGGTCGCCCGGGCCGAGGGCATGCAACTGGCGCTGACCCCGCGCGCGGCGCCGACGGTCTTCTGGGACCTGTATGGCGAGGCGGGCCACCCGGTGCGCACCACCGTCAGCGAGATCGGGCCGGTGCTGATGGCCCGCATGCTGGGCCTGAACGAGGTGCAGGAGGGCGTGCTGTCGGTCGTCTTCCACGTGGCCGACACCGAGGGCCTGCTCCTGCTCGACCTCGACGACCTGCGCGCCCTGCTGGTCCATGTGGGCGAGAATGCCGAGCGCATCGGGCGCGAGGTCGGCCATGTGGCCCCCGCCTCCATCGCCGCCATCCAGCGGTCGCTACTGCAGCTGGAACAGGAAGGCGGCAAGGCCTTCTTCGGCGAACCGGCGCTGAGGCTGGAGGACCTGATCCGCACCAGTCTGGACGGGCGGGGACAGGTCAATGTGCTGCACGCGGCCCGACTGATGAACAGCCCGCGGCTGTATTCCGCCTTCCTTTTGTGGCTGCTGTCAGAGCTGTTCGAGCAGCTGCCCGAGATCGGCGATCCGGACAAACCCCGGCTGGTGTTCTTTTTCGACGAGGCCCACCTGCTGTTCGACGATACGCCCAAGGCCCTGGTCGACAAGGTCGAACAGGTGGTGCGCCTGATCCGGTCCAAGGGGGTCGGCGTCTATTTCGTCACCCAGAACCCGGCCGATATCCCCGACAGTGTGCTGAGCCAGCTCGGCAACCGCATCCAGCATGCGCTCAGGGCCTATACGCCCTCGGAACAGAAGGGCCTGAGGGCCGCGGCGGGCAGCTTCCGGCCCAATCCGACCTTCGATACCAGCGAGGCCATTCCGGCGCTGGGCGTCGGCGAGGCCGTGGTCTCGACCCTCGACGAAAAGGGCGCGCCCGCGATGGTCGCCCGCACCAGGATCCGGCCACCCGCCAGTCTTCTGGGGCCCGCGACCGACGCCGAACGCGCCGCCGTCATGGCGGCCAGCCCCGTGCGCGGTGTCTATGACACCCCGGTCGACCGGGAATCAGCCCACGAAATCCTGACCGCCCGTCGGGGTGAGGCGGATCAGGCCGAGGCCGAGGCCAAAGCCACTGCGGACAAGGCCAAGGCCGACGCGCTGGCGGCGAAGGAGGCTGAGAAGGCCCGCATCGCCCGCGAGAAGGAGGAGACCCGCATCCGCCGCGAAGCCGAGCGAGAGGCCCGCGCCCGCGCCCCGGCCCGTCGCTCGAACCGGGAAACCCCGCTGGAAGCCGCGACCAAGTCCGTCCTGCGCACCGCCGGCTCAACCCTGACCCGAGAGATCCTGCGCGGCGTGCTGGGCGGGATGCGGCGGCGGTGAGGGAAGAGCCCGACATCAGAATCGGACCCCTAGACATCTGGGTCACCGGTCGCCCCTTTGAGGAGGCGGGCGACTACTGGGATGCGAACTGGCTTGACGTCCGGGCCGAGGTCCGCTCGAGCCGCTCGACCGTATCGTGCGAAGGTACGCTCCTCCGTACCGAAGACCTTCAGCGCTTTCTGGATCAGCTGGCATCAACCCATGGCGCGTTGGCAGGCGTCGCCCGGCTCGACTCTCTCGAGCCCAATCTGAAGGTCCAGGTGGTGTTCCGGTCACTCGGTAAAGCCGAGCTGATAATCGATATCACTCCGGACCACCTCGGCGAGCAACACCGCTTCCACGACGGCACCGACCAGACCTATCTCCGCGAAACGATCCACCAGATCAGGGCCGTTCTTTCCGAGTATCCCGTTGTGGGGACGCCTCCCGGAAAAGCCGGAGAGTCATCGGTGTCAAAGTTGGCCCGCATCGGATCGGTATTGGCCGATGCCGTGTTCGGCAAGAAAGACCCGACCTAGCGCGGCACCAGCCGCCACATCCTGAGGGGGTGGCGCACCGCCCCGGCTTCCTCGCCAGCCGCATCGCCCCGGCCCATATAGAGGTCGGCGCGGACCGGGCCGCGAATGGCCGAGCCGGTGTCGAGCGCCATGACGAGGCCGCGATAGCTGGCGCGGGCGCCGATCAGATTGCCGCCATCGGCCTCGATCCAGACCGGCTCGCCATAGGTCCAGTGGGCGGGGTCGACCGCAATGGCGCGGCGTTCGGGCAGGGGAATGCCCGCCGCTCCGGCCGGATGGCCGCCGTCGTCGGGATCCATCCGAAAGAAGATGTAGCGCGGGTTGAGCGCCATCACCGCCCGGGCCTCGGGCCCCCGGTGGTCGGCCAGCCAGCCCCGGATGGCGTCGCCCGATGTGCCGTTCGGCGGCAGCAGGCCCTGATCCGCCATGGGCCGGGCGATGCCGACGAAGGGATGGCCATTGTCGGCGGCATAGGCGGCGCGCGCCCGCGATCCGTCGGCAAAGGTCAGATAGCCCGAGCCCTGGATCTGCAGGAAGAACAGGTCTTCGGCCCGCATCCAGCCCAGAATCTCATAGGATGACGCATTGGCCTCGATGGTGGCACGGTCGGCCAGCCGGTCGCCGCGCTGCCATCCGGCGGGCCGGGCCAGCACCGGGGCGTCATAATCGGCGTCGGGGGCGCGGCGCGCCTCATATTCCGGGGAAAAATAGCTCGTCAGCAGGGCGCGGGACGGCTCGGGGGCAACAGCCTCGACCGCGACGAATCGGCGTTCCAGAAAGGCGCGGGCCTCGCTGGGCGTGGGACGCCTCGCCACAAGGGTCCGCGCCTCGGCACAAATAGCCTGCCAGATCGGGTCGCGGCGGGCGCTGCAGCCCGTCGAATAGGCGATCAGGGCTGTCAGATGGTCTTCCTGATCCCAACCGGGCAAGGCCGCGACCGGCAGGCTTTCCGGTCTGGGAGGGGGCGGCGGATGCGGGAACTCAAACTCGCTGACCGGGGGAACCGGAAGGGGCGGCGCGTTCGGCTCGGGGGCGCTGGCACAGGCCGAGACGAGGGCGGCCAGCAGAAGGGCCGCGACCGCACCCGCCCGACCGGCCGTCGCCATCATGCGGAGGCGGGCTCCACCCGGGCCAGCACCCAGTTGGGATCGCTGGCATTCAGGGGGCGCTCGAAGGTCCACAGTTCGGCGGTGCGACGCTCTTCGACACGCGGCTCTGCCTCGTCGGCGCTGATGGTCTGCTTCAGTTCCGACAGGAAGCGTACCTTGGCCACGGCCTTGTCGCCCTGGACCGTCGCCAGTTCCAGATCGGCGCGGGGGACGTGGGGAAACTCGACCCGTTCCTGTTCGCCGCGGGCCTCGCGGTCGGCCATCCCGGCCTCGAACGAGGTCATGACGACCGGGGTCAGCAAAGGCTTCAGGGCCTCGCGGTCGCCTTCGGCATAGCCCCGGACGATGGTCTCATGCGCCTGGCGGGCGCCGTCGAGGAAGCGGTGGGGGTCAAAGGCGGGATCGCGGGCCTTCAGACCGGCGATAGCCGCAAGGGTCGCGGAATCGAGGGCGGGTCCCGCCGCCGCCTGCCCGGCCTGCGGCGCATCGGCCGCTTCAGGCGCGCCCTTCGGCCGGGCACGGGCATCCTCTTCCGGCTGGCGGCCGACCTTCTTGCCCAGCACATTGTACAGCTGGAACAGCACCACGGCCGCGATCACGGCAAACAGGATGATCTGGAATTGAGGATTCACGTCGGGTCCGGGTCTGGCGCCACCGAAGGTGCGGCGCTTGGCCCTGAGGATTAGGGATTGCCGGGGCCCCATGCAAGGCGGCCCGGCCTCGCGCCCCTGCACCGCTGCCCCCCGGGGGTGCGTGACATTGCCGCCCCGCGCCCGCCATGCTAGTCGCCCCGCCTTCAAGCCGCCGATGCGGCCCGAGCTCTCATCGATCCAGGAAGACCTGTCCGCGCATGACCGATTCCACGCCTCCCGCCCCCAATGGCGACACCCCGAACGGCTCGACCGAAACGCCGGTGCAGCCGGGCCAGCCCGCCCTGCCGGGCTTTCGCATCATGGCCCAGTATGTGCGCGACTTCTCGTTCGAGAACCCGCGCGCGCCGGAGAGCCTGAAGGTCGAGGGTCGCCCCAATATCGATCTCGGCGTCGAGATGAACGCCCAGGGCCGTCAGGACGGCCTGTTCGAGGTGGAGCTGAAGCTGTCGGTCAAGGCCACCAGCGAAGACAAGCCGGTGTTTCAGGTCGAGCTGGTCTATGGCGGCCTGTTCCAGCTGATGAATGTCGCGGAGAAGGACATCGAGCCGCTGCTGCTGATCGAGTGCCCGCGCTATCTGTTCCCCTTCGCGCGCGAGACCATCGCCAAGGCGACGTCGGACGGCGGCTTCTATCCGCCCTTCCTGATGGAGCCGATCGACTTCACCGCCATCTATACCCAGCGTCAGGCCCAGGTCGCGCGCGGCGCCTCGACCCCTCCCGGTCAGGCCTGAGCCCTTCTGAACGGAGCGATCAGGCCTTCAGCCAGAGCGCCTGATCCCCCAGTTCGGCGGCGACAAAGGCCGCATGCGCCTGAACCTCGGCGTCGGTCAGGCGCGGTGCAAGCGGCGTCGACCGGGACCCGTGGCGACGGGGGCCGTCCGGTCCGCCGGTATCATCCGAGTGCGCGACCAGCTCCAGCGAGCGGGCCTTGCCGCCTTTCAGCTCCAGATAGACATCGGACAGCAGGCGGGCATCGATCAGGGCCCCGTGCAGGCTGCGCTCGGTCAGGGAAATCTTGAACCGGCGACACAGGGCATCCAGCGAATTGGCCATGCCGGGAAAGCGCATCTGGGCCATCTGCAGGGTGTCGATCCAGCGTGCCTCCTCGATCAGCAGCTGGCCGCACAGGCCCAGTTCGTGATTGATGAAGGCCCGGTCAAAGCTGGCGTTGTGGGCAATCACCGGCGCATCACCGATGAATTCCAGCAGATCGGCCGCGACCTCGGCGAATTTCGGCGCGTCGCGCAATTTCTCGAGGGTAATGCCGTGGACGGCAATGGCGCCGGCGGGAATGTCGCGCTCGGGATGGATCAGCCGGTGAAAGGTGCGGCCGGTCGGCAGCAGGTCATCGATCTCGATACAGCCGACCTCGATCATCCGGTCGCCCGTCCGGGGATCAAAGCCGGTGGTTTCGGTATCTAGAACGATTTCGCGGGCCATGGCCCTTGATGCCGCGCTTCGCCCCGGGCTTCAATCCGTCGAGGGTGAGGTCAGGCGGTCCATCAACAGGGCAACCTGGTCCCGGGCATGGGGAATGCCCCGGCCGGTATCGATGACGACGTCGGCGCGGACGCGCTTTTCCGCATCCGGCACCTGGCGGGACAGGATCTGGCGGAACCGGGCCTCGGTCATGCCCGGCCGGGACAGGACGCGCCGCCGCTGCTCGGCCTCGGGGGCGCTGACCACCACCACAGCCGTGACCCCGGTCCGGTCGGCCCCGGTCTCGAACCAGAGGGGAATGTCCAGGACCACGACCGTCCGGCCCTCCTCGCGCGCCCGGGCGACAAAAGCCTCCCGGTCGGCCCGGACCAGCGGATGGACGATGGCCTCGAGCGCCGGAAAGCCTTCGGGAGACTCCTGAAGCCGGGCCGAGAGCCGGGTCCGGTCGACGGCGCCGTCGACGACCACGCCGGGAAAGGCCGCCTCGACGGCGTCCACCGCGGCGCCGCCCTTTTGATAGAGTCTGTGGACGGCGGCATCCGCATCCCAGACGGCAGCCCCCGCCTCTTCGAACAGGCGGGCGGTCGTGCTTTTGCCCATGCCGATCGAGCCCGTCAGTACCAGAACCTTCATGGCTGTTCTCCCAGCACCCGCAGGGCCTCGGCCCGGACATCGACGTCGGGCGGTCGGACGCCGAACAGGGTCGCAAACGACGGCTGCGCCTGGCCGATCAGCATGGCCAGTCCATCGACGACCGTGTGGCCCCGCTCCGCACCGGCCCGCAGAAAACCGGTCATCAGGGGGCGATAGGTCATGTCCATCAGCACGGCGTCGCGGGCGAGCGTTGTAAGGTCGAGTTCGGGCGGGACGCTCAGCGCATTGACGACGAGGGCGGCGTCAGCTGCCGCGTCGCCGAGGGTCAGCCGCGCCGGGCAGTGGGGCTGGACAGCGGCGATGAGGGCCTCAGCGCGGGCAGCCGTCCGGTTCAGAACACGCACTTCGGAAAAGGTTTGGCCCAAGGCATGGACGGCGGCCCGGGCAGCACCTCCCGCACCCAGCACGACGGCGACCCGGCCCATCCCTTCCAATGCCGTTGCCTGTTCGGTCAGCGCCGCCCTCAAGCCGTAGCCGTCGGTGCTGTCGGCCCGGAGCACCCCGGCGTCCTGCCACAGCAGATTGGCCGAGCCACAGGCGCGAGCGGTCTCACTGACCGTATCCGCCAGCCCAAGCGCGGTTTCCTTATAGGGCGCCGTGACATTCAGCCCCCGAATGATGCCGTCGCGGACCTGACCAACGAGCTCCCGGAAGCGATCGTCGTTTTCCGCCCCGAACGCTGCGTAGTCGGCATCCAGACCGGCGGCCCGGATCCAGGCCCCGTGGATCACCGGACTGAGCGAATGGGCGATCGGCCAGCCCGCGACCCCGGCCCGGATCGTCATCGGTCGATCACGCCATGATCCCGCAGGGCCTCCAGCACCGCCCACAGCGGCAGACCCAGGACGGTGAAATAGTCCCCCTCGAGGCGCGCGAACAGTTGGGCCCCGGGCCCTTCCAGCCTGTAGCCCCCGACCACGCCAGTCAGGGCCGCGCCCTCGGCCTCGAGGTATGTGGCCAACCAGGCCTCCGAGAAAGCCCGCACGGTCAGAGCGGCGGTGTCAACGTGGCGCCAGACGACCGCTCCGTCCCGGGCGAGCGCCGCGCCCGAGTGCAGATGGTGGGTCCGGCCCCGGAAGTCCCGCAGGCGCGCGGCAATGGCGTCAAGACTGTCGGCCTTGGACACGATCGCGCCCTGGTCCTCCAGAATCTGGTCGCCACCCAGAACCAGCACTCCGGGGCGCATCCGGCTGACCACGACGGCCTTGGCCTCGGCCAGGCACACCGCCATGTCCGCCGGCCCGAGGTCGGGATTGGCCAGCCTGAGGCCCTCCTCATCCAGATCGGCGGGTTGGAGATCGACCGTCAGACCCACCCCGGCCATCAGGGTCCGGCGGGCGGCGCTGGCGGAGGCCAGCACCAGCGGCTGACGCTGAAATCCCGCCCTCATGACGGCATGCCCGGCGGGCGGCCCGCCTTGCCCGAGCGGCGCTCGCTCAGCAGGTTGACGATGGCCGCGGCGGTTTCCTCGACCGAGCGTCGGGTCACGTCGATGACCGGCCAGCCCCGGCGTTCGAAGGCCCGGCGTGCCTTGATCGTCTCGTCGCGGACCGCGTCGTGGTCGATATAGGATGAACTGCGGCCCGCATTCAGGCCGTCGAGGCGGTTACGCCGGATCTGCACCAGCCGGTCGGGCGACACCGTCAGGCCCACGACCAGCGGCCCGTTCAGCTGCGTCAGGCGCTCGCCGTCCTCCTGGCCGGGGACCAGGGGCACATTGGCCGCGCGAATGCCCCGGTGCGCCAGATAGATGCAGGTCGGGGTCTTGGAGGTCCGGCTGACCCCGCACAGGACCACATCAGCCGTCTCCAGCTGTTCCGTCGTGCCCTGACCGTCGTCATGGGCCATGGCGAAGTCGAGCGCGCCGATGCGGTTGAAATAGTCGGTGTCGAGCGCGTGCTGGGCTCCGACCCGGGTTGAGAGCGCCGCGCCCAGATAATGGGACAGGGCGCCGACCAGAGGATCCAGCGCCCCGATCTGGGGCATGTCGAGCGCCCGACAGCCATCCTCGAGCTGCAGGCGCAGACCCTTGTCGACCAGGGTGTGCAGGACCACGCCCGGCGCCGCAGAGACTTCCTCGAGCACCCGCTCCATCTGTTTGGGCGAGCGCACCAGGGCATAGATGTGCTCGATCGGGATGACGCCGTCGAACCGGGCGGTGACCGCCTTGGCCATGGCGTTCAGGGTCTCCCCGGTCGAATCGGAGACCAGGTGGACATGGAAATAGGTGGCCAGCCGGCCGGAGCCTGAGCGTGTCGGGGTCATGTCCTGTCATCGTCTGAAGCGGCGCAGGCGTCAAACCTGTTCGGCCCTGGCAGGACTCCTGCGGAGCGAATCCGGGATTCCTGTGGATGAGGGGCCTCGCCAGACGGGGATCAATCGGCCCCTCATGCGGGCAGAATCCCGGATGAGGGCCGTGGGGCGCAGGCATCGGGGATGAATGTGAAGATCCGGCGACAGTTCGGATCCATCTGTCCCAAGGGAGGAACCGGCCGCCGAGTACCCTGGGGAAAGGTTAATGAGACGTTAATCCGCAAACAGATCATCCCCTGACGGACGTCGGCGTGCGGGCCCGCGTGTTAAGGTTTGATTAAGGATTATCCCCGGTTTCTACAGGCATGACCGGCGGCCTCGGTCCTTGCCACCCATCCCTGTGAAAAGGTCCTGTTCAGGCGCCGGATTCGGGTCAACTGTCCCCGTCATCCCCGGCCCTACCTTCTATCTTCACCTTCAATATCTCTATCGAGAGGAAGAGAAGCAGAGCGAGGCATTTCGCCCGCTTGAGCTCTCGGCCCGCCCGGCCTAAAGCCGCTCCATGACGGATATGCGCTTGCTCAAGGCCCTGAGGGGCGAGGTCACCGACCGGCCCCCGGTCTGGTTCATGCGTCAGGCCGGGCGCTACCTGCCGGAGTACCGGGCTTTGCGCGCCCAAGCTCCCGACTTCATTGCCTTTTGCCTGAACCCGGAGATGGCCGCCGAGGCCACGCTTCAGCCGATGCGGCGCTTTGGCTTCGACGCGGCCATCGTGTTTGCCGACATCCTGCTGATCCCGCAGGCTCTGGGCCAGAAGGTCTGGTTCGAGGCCGGAGAAGGTCCGCGACTGGGGGCCCTGCCGGATCTGGCGTCTATGCAGGCCTTGACCACGGGGGCGGGTAACGCCCTGTCGCCGGTCGGGGAGACGCTCAGCCGGGTTCGGATAGCACTGGATCCCGAGCGCACCCTGATCGGCTTTGCCGGGGCTCCGTGGACCGTTGCCACCTATATGCTGGACGGGGAGACCCGCTCGATCGGCAAGGGCGAACGGGCCCAGGCGCGGACCTTCTATTATCGCGAGCCGGAGACGGTCCTGGCCCTGCTGGACATTCTGGTCGAGGCCACGGCGCATTATCTGAAGATGCAGGCCGATGCGGGCGCCCAGGTCCTCAAGATCTTCGAGAGCTGGGCCGAGGGCCTGCCCGACGATCTGTTCGAGGTTCTGGTGCTTAAGCCCCATCAGAAGCTGGTGGCCCGGGTGCGGGAGCTGGGCGTGACCGTCCCCCTGATCGGTTTCCCGCGCGGATCGGCGGCGTTGGCCGAACGTTATGCCCATGAATGCGATGTTCAGGCTGTGGCGCTGGATACGGCTTGCCCGCTGGTGGTCGGCCAGAGGGTGCAGGCGATCAAGCCGATCCAGGGCGCGCTGGACCCGCTGTTGCTGCGGGTGGGCGGCGAAGCGCTGGATCGCCGCGTGGACCAGTTGCTGGAGGCTTGGGGCGAGGGTCCGTGGATCTTCAATCTGGGCCATGGAATCCTGCCCGATGTGCCGATCGCCCATGTCGAACAGGTACTGAAAAGGATCGGCGCCCAATGAGCACTGCGCAGGACAGTCAGGGCCGCCGGATCGCGGTGGTGCTGTTCAATCTGGGCGGGCCGGACGGACCGGACTCGGTAAAGCCCTTCCTGTTCAACCTGTTCAATGACCCGGCCATTATCGGCCTGCCGGGCCTGTTCCGCACTGCGGTGGCCCGGCTGATCTCCAGCCGCCGGGAAAAGAGCGCCCAGGCCAACTATGATTATATGGGTGGGGGTTCGCCCCTGCTGCCCGGTACCCGGGCCCAGGCCGGGGCGCTGGAGCAGGCCCTGTCCGACCGACTGCCGGCCGATGACATCAAGGCCTTCATCTGCATGCGCTACTGGCATCCGATGACGGAGGCCGTGGCGGCCGAGGTCGAGGCGTGGGCACCGGACGAGATCGTCCTCCTGCCCCTCTATCCGCAGTTTTCGACCACAACGACGGCCTCATCGCTCAAGCTGTGGCAGGAGACCTATCGCGGACCGGGCGCCAGCCGCGCCATCTGCTGCTATCCCCGGGCCGAAGGCTGGGTCGAGGCCCAGGCTGGGCTGATCCGCGAGGGCCTGACCGCCGCCGGAGACCAGCCCGTTCGGGTGCTGTTTTCCGCCCACGGCATCCCCGAGTCGCTGGTGACGAACAAGGGCGATCCCTATGCCGAACAGGTCGAGGCCGGGTGCCGGGCCGTCGCCGAGCGGCTGGGGCTGACCGACTGGGGCCTTTGCTACCAGAGCCGGGTCGGGCCGATGAAGTGGCTGGGCCCCTCGACGCCCGAGGCGCTGGAACAGGCCGGCAGGGACGGCGTCGGGGTCGTCTTGGTGCCGATCGCCTTTGTCTCCGAGCATATCGAGACCCTCGTCGAGCTGGATATCGAATACCGCGAACTGGCCGAGGAGCACGGCATCCATCCCTATATCCGGGTCCCGACCGTCAGCGTGACGCCGAACTTCATCTCCGGTCTGGCCGAGGGTGTGATCGCGGCGCTTGATCGGTCGGGCACGGCGCCGTTCGGGCCGGGGTGTCAGGCCGACTGGAAGGCCTGTCCCTGTCAGGCGGAACAGCGGCAAGGGGCCGCCGCGTGAACCTGTATGATTTCGCCCGGGCCCTGCACATTCTGGCGGTGATCGCCTGGATGGCGGGATTGCTGTTCCTGCCACGCCTCTATGCCTATGACGCGGAACAGGCAGACAAGGCCGAGCCCCTGCGCAGCGAGATGCGCGAGCTTTTGCGGACCTGGCAGCGGCGCCTGCTGAAGATCATCCTCAACCCGGCCATGGCGGCCGCCTGGGTCTTTGGCCTGTGGCTGTTCTGGTTGCGCAGTGGCGGCGGCACGGACTGGAGCTTTGCCCACCAGCCGTGGATGCTGGCCAAGATCGCCGGGATCTTCGCCC
>Ga0181371_1000251_pt1 | contig 12474 bp, 10 predicted proteins | sample LowvirmetaG_6_FD_130087 | JGI IMG/M metagenome (GOLD analysis project Ga0181371, IMG submission 130087) | Marine viral communities from the Subarctic Pacific Ocean - Lowphox_07 viral metaG | ecosystem: Environmental > Aquatic > Marine > Oceanic | place: Subarctic Pacific Ocean | collected...
AGGATCCGGCGATGGCGGCGCGGACCGCTCAGGGAGAGGATTAATGAGTCAGTTTTTCCAGATCCATCCGGAGACGCCGCAGAAGCGTCTGATCAATCAGGCGGTGGACATTCTTCGCCGTGGTGGGGTGATTGTTTACCCCACGGATTCCGCCTATGCCATTGGTTGTCACCTGGGTGACAAGCAGGCGGCGGATCGGATCAAGCGGATTCGCAGGCTGGATGACAAGCATAATTTCACGCTGGTGTGCCGGGACCTTTCGGACATCGGGGTCTATGCCAAGGTGGACAACACCCAGTACCGGTTGCTGAAGAATTTCACTCCCGGCCCCTACACGTTCATTCTGGATGCCACCAGTGAGGTGCCTCGGCGACTGCTCCATCCGAAGCGGCGTTCAGTGGGCGTTCGGGTGCCGGATAACGCGATTGTGCAGGAACTGTTGGGTGAGCTTGGTGAGCCAATCATGAGCAGTACCCTGATTCTGCCGGGCGAGACGGATCCCATGACTGATCCCTACGAAATTCGGGATACTTTGGAACATGAGCTGGATTTGATTATTGATGGAGGGTTCTGCGGCATGGAAGCTACCACGGTGGTGGACTTTACCGGGGATGCGCCGGTGGTCACCCGGGTTGGTAAAGGAGATCCGGCGCCGTTCGAGGTCTGATCGCCGTTATTTGTCTTGATGTCAGGCCCGGGCGTTCAGGTTGAAAGCGTACGCCCGGCTATTCCCCGCTGCTTCCATTTGCTCGGCACTGACCGAGCGCCGCATGGTGTCGTAACGGTGTACCAGGTCCTGCAGACCATTGAACTGCTGGTTCTCGCTGATCAAAGTGTCCAGTAGCGGGTTGTTCACCCCGTAGGCCTGGTTCAGTTTGAGGGCATTGTCCATAAAGTGCAGCGTTGGCTCGTTAACGCTGAGGCGATTGAACGCTTCCTTGAAGTTCTTGTTCACGTTCAGGTCTTTTTCAATCTGGGCACGGGTGTTGTCCGCGATTTTCCCTTCCACCGCAACGCTGCCGTTTTCATTTTTGCTGACGTTCAATGCGGTTGCCGGGTGAAGGTTGTATTCGGCAAGTTTGTGCCGCAGTGTTTCCCGAACGAAGGCAAGATCCTGCCCCACAGTCTGCTTGTAGTCTGTCATGGCCAGTCGGCGAGCTTTCAGGCGAGCGATGTCAGACTGGCTGTTTTCCGAAGGGGTGAAGCGGTCATCGCCAGGTGTCGCCTCGGTCTCTACAGTGTTCGTCTGGGTTTTTCCAGGCGCGCCGTCCGGCCCTGTAGGCGGGGTCTGGCGCTTTTCCATGGCCTGCTGGAACTGGGTGCTCGCCCGGATCAAAGAGGTCAGTAGGGACATGGATGGTTTTCCTCCTTCGGCCAACCGGTGTGGGGTTTCCGAACAATCTGCGATTGGAATAGCGGATACTTACCACCCTGCGTTGCAGCTTTCAGGCCAACTTCAACGAGTCTTTATCATGCCACTCGGTTTCCTCTCTTTGGCCATGGGAGACTTTTCACGGATCTGATCTAAGTCAGGAAATAATTGACGCAAATCTATAAAGTTTGGCGACACTTAACCGTCATTATGAATCGTCAAAACAATCTTCAAGCCGCCAGAAGAGCGGCCTCTGCGTCGGGTTACCATGAAAAAACACTACTCCATCCGCTTCCTGTTGCTTGCTGCCCTTGCGGCTGCTTTCTCCCTGGTGCTCGTGTTTACTGTGCTCTACAGCGCGGACTCCCAGCGTGATCATCTTGAAGAGTTCAGCCACAAATACGTGGACGGGCTGGCTAAATCCTATTTCGATGGACTGAACACCATGATGGTCACAGGCACCATCGGCAACCGGGATGTGCTCCGGGAAAAGGTGATGGCCTCTGAGGATGTGCTGGATGTCCGGGTGATTCGCAGTGACCATCTGAACCGCACCTTCGGGGCCGGCAATGCATCGGAGCAGAAAAGAGAACCGCTGGATGAGACAGCGCTGGCTGGTGAGCGGGTGGAATCCTACTCCAGTAATGAGGATGGTCGAGTCTACACCCTGATTGAGCCGGTGATCGCCATGGAAAACTACCAGGGCGTGAACTGTCTTGGTTGCCACCAGGCCAGTGAGGGCGATGTTCTTGGTGCCATACGGGTGGATTATTCTCTGGCGGAAAGCGATGCCCGATTGCAGCAACAGTTGCTGACCAGTGGCGGCATTCAGGTGGCGATTTTTGCTGCGGTGTTTTTTCTGACTGCTGCCGCTTTGAGTCGACTGGTGTTTTCCCGCCTGCGACGACTCCACGACCGTATGGACGAGATTTCCAGCAATTCTGACCTGACCATTGAGCTTGAGGTCACCCGCAACGACGAAATCGGTTCCGTCTCCCGGGCATTCAACCGGATGATGGCGAAGATCCGCGACAGTATGAATACCGTTATGGACAACGCCGAACAGGTTGAGCAGGCGGCCCGAAGCATTGCAGGCAAAGCTGACACCACAGAGCGGGAAGTGCTTGCCCAGCGTGACAATACCGATCAGGTGGCCAGCGCCACCACCGAGATGGCTGCTTCTGCGGTTCAGGTCCGCGAAAACGCCATTCATACCACCCGTAAATCGGCAGATACCGCGCAATCTGCCAGCAAAGGGGAAAGCCTTGCCCGCAATGCGGTTGAAGGCATCGAGGCATTGAACAGTGAAGTTCAGAGTGGTGCACAGCGCATTGAACAACTGGATCAACGCACCGGCCAGATGTCTGACATGCTGGAGGTGATCTCCAACATTGCCGATCAGACCAACCTGTTGGCCCTCAATGCCGCCATTGAGGCGGCTCGGGCTGGTGAGCAGGGGCGCGGTTTTTCGGTGGTGGCCGATGAGGTACGGGCACTTGCCTCGCGAACCCAGGATTCCACAGAGGAAATCCGCAAAACCATCAATGGATTGAAAGGCGAGGTTGTCGATTGTGTGGCCACCATGCGCCACGCCTCGGAGATGGCAGAACAGCAGGTTTCAGCGATTCTGACCGTGGAGTCGGAATTACAGACCATAGCCGCTGCCGTGCGCGAGATCACCGATCTCAATCAGGAAATGGAGAGTGCCGCCAACGAGCAGAGCGATGTCTCCGAAACCATCAATCACAACGTGATTGAAATCAGTCGTTCAGCGGAGCAGACCTCCGGGGATGCCAAGGAAACGGCCCGAATCGCCGGAGACTTGCTGGCCATGGCAGAGACCCTGAGAAAGACCATTGAACAGTTCCGGCTAAGTCAGGAAAGCCGTCACTAGAAGCGCGGAGTGGGGCTGGCGATATGCTCAGCCCCGGTGGTCGGAGACAAACGGGTTGGTGGCGCGCTCCTGACCAAAGGTGGACATCGGACCGTGCCCCGGTATGAAGGCAACTTCGTCTCCCAGCGGGAACAGCTTTTCGCGGATGGAGTGAATCAATGTCGCGTGGTCGCCCTTTGGAAAATCCGTGCGCCCAATCGAACCGTGGAAAAGCACGTCACCCACCAGCGCCAGGCCTGATTCTTTGTGATAGAAAATTACATGGCCAGGTGTGTGGCCGGGGCAGTGAAGGACCTCCAGGGTCTGGTTGCCCACAGTGACCTGCTGCCCATCTTCCAGCCAGCGATCCGGGGTGAAGACTTCCGGCGCAGGAAACCCGAACATCTGGGCTTGCTGGGGCAGGCCGATGATCCAGAAATTGTCTTCTTTATGTGGCCCCTCCACCGGAATGTCCAGCGCCTTTGAGAGTTCGGCGGTGCCGCCGGCATGGTCAATGTGGGCGTGGGTCAGCAGAATTTTCTCAACCGTTACACCTTCATCATTTACTGCAGCGCGGATCCGGTCGAGATCCCCGCCGGGATCCACAACGGCGGCTTTGCGGGTTTGCTCGCACCAGATCAGTGAGCAGTTCTGCTGGAAAGGCGTTACCGGAATGATTCTGTACTTCAGTGACATACGCTTGCTCGAAAACAGGGTAAATGACTTGACCGCTTAGCTTACCACGCCAGCCAGATAACGTGGCGGGCACCCTTGCCGGGTCGAAGCGCTCTTACGGTAACTGGCTCAACAGAAAATCCTGCCCGTCGCAGCCTCTCGGTGAAGGAATGTTCCTGGCCGGCAGACCAGTAGGCGAGGATCCCGTCGGGTCGCAGGGCTTTCTGGGCGGCAGCAATGCCATCCGGTGAGTAAATCCAGTTGTTTTCTTTGCGGGTTAGTCCTTCCGGACCGTTGTCGACATCGAGAAGAATGGCATCCCATTCGCCGTCGCCGTTTCTGAGTAATTCTGCCACATCACCAATGTGAACCCGGGCTCTCGGGTCGTTCAGCGGGTTGCCCGCCGCAGAGCCCAGAGGCCCGCGATTCCAGGCTTCGACTTCGGGAACCAGCTCGGCTACCGTCACCTGCGCATCGTCGCCCAGAGCGGCCAGCGCTGCTGCCAGAGTGAACCCCATGCCCAGGCCGCCGATAAGAACTCGGGGAGCAGGCTGATCGGCAATCCGTTCGCACGCCAACGTGGCAAGAGCATCCTCCGAGCCGTGGATCCGGCTGTTCATCAATTCACCCGTGGTGCCGGCGATCTTGATGGAGAACTCCTCGTTGCGCTGTAGCAGACGCAACTGGGTTCCTTTTCCGGGAATGATTGCGGTGCCGATTTCGGTGAAGCGGGCCATGTGGGGTTCCGGGTTGAGAGGTTGGCCGGCAGTTTAACCCGGTTCATTTCCGGTGAATACAATAGCCTGGGAGGGAAATGAAAAACACGTCTGGAACTTGATCTACCTGTACTCTTATATTTGAAGAATTTACTAACGAGAGTGTTTGAGAAGGGCATCATCAATGGAATTTTTCAGTAACTACATAGGACTCGAACAGGACATTGAGGACCTCTTCAAGTCGACCTTCACTGACTCGGAAGGCTCTGAGGAAGGCGCCCTTATCGCTGAACTCGTCCGGAACCTGTTTATTGACACGGCACCTGATGACATCCAGGTTTTTCTTGCCAGAGCAGAGAATGACCTGGTTGGAGCGGCTGTTTTCACCCGGCTGACCTATTCAAAGGATCCCAGGGTTGTCTTTCTGCTATCGCCCATGGCGGTGGCAACCCGGTGGCAGGGTAAGGGCGTTGGTCAGCGCCTTCTGACCGAGGCTCTGGCTTCACTCCGTGAAGCGGGCGTTGATGTGGCGATCACCTACGGCGATCCAGAGTTTTATGGGAAGGTCGGGTTCAAAACCCTTACTGAATCGATTGCCCAGCCGCCTCTGCCACTGAGTCAACCGGAGGGTTGGATCGGGCAGTCACTCACGGAAGCGCCCCTGGCCGCACTGAAAGGTTCATCGACTTGCGTGGCGGCGCTGAACGATCCGTCTTTCTGGTAGCGAGATGTTCGGTGTTTGATGGAATAGGGGAGCTGCTGTTGCGGATATTGATACAGGGTAAGGTGGTACCCCCGGCAGGACTCGAACCTGCTACCTTCCCCTTAGGAGGGGGACGCTCTATCCAGATGAGCTACGGGGGCATTATCGCGAGAAGGGCGGTATGATAGCGGGCTAAGCCCTGAGGCTCAAGGTGCGGCCCGGTTTCGGTGATTGTCACGGAGTTTGTTTTGCCAGACCCTTTCTCGTTAAGCGTGATTGTTCCAGTGTGGATGGAAGCGGCAGGTGTAACCGACACCCTGCGCGCCCTGCAACCGATTCGTAACCGGGGGCATGAGGTGGTTGTCGTTGACGGCGGCAGCACCGATCGAACCGGTGAGCTGGCTCGGCAGCTTTGCGACAGGGTTATCGTGTCAGAGAAGGGGCGGGCGCTTCAGATGAACGCCGGTGCAGCGGCAGCAAAAGGCGATCTTCTTCTGTTCCTTCATGCCGATACGCGCTTGCCGGCAAATTCCCTCGAGCACCTCGCAAGTTTCGTCCATTCGAACCGCCCCTGGGGGCGGTTCGATGTTCGGCTGAGCGGTGAGCGGCCGCTGTTCCGGGTCATTGCCTCGTTTATGAATCAGCGCTCCCGCCTGACCGGTATCTGTACCGGTGACCAGGCCATGTTCGTGCGTCGGGATGCCTTCGAGGCCCTGGGTGGTTTTCAGCCCATGCCGCTGATGGAAGATGTGGAATTTTCACGGCGCCTTTGCCTGGTGTCCCGTCCTTTCTGTATAAAAGAGCCAGTTGTTACCGATAGTCGCCGTTGGCAAAAACACGGTGCCTGGCGAACGATTTTTCTGATGTGGCGGCTGCGCTGGCGGTACTGGCGTGGTGAATCGCCGGAGTCTCTGGCCCAAATTTACCGATCGGATGTGCGCAATGCCTCAAAGTAATTCTTCCTCGGCGGTTTTCCTGCAGTTTGCTAAATGGCCGGAGGCCGGTCGGGTCAAAACCCGGCTAATGCCCGAACTAGGCGCGCTGGGTGCACTTGATGCTCATGTTCGACTTACTCTGGCGGTGCTGGATAACCTGTGTGCGACGGGCTATCCGGTGGAATTCTGGTGGGACCGACCGGTGGATGACCGACCCGGGGAGGCCGAATCCATCGTTGAAGAACTTGAAGGTGCAGGTCTGCATCAGGGAGTCCAGCAGGGCGGGACGCTCGGGGAACGGATGCACCGCGCTCTCAGTCAGTCTCTTCGCGATTACGACCGGGCGCTCATTGTTGGCAGTGACTGCCCGTCGGTGGACCCGGATTATGCCCGTAAGGCGGTCGCCTGTTTGGCGGACTATGACGTCGTGCTTGGCCCCTCTGACGATGGTGGCTATGTTCTGATCGGTGCTTCAAGAGTGGCTGAAGGGATGCTGGATGACATCGCCTGGGGCACGCCGGAGGTTCTTACCCAGACCTGTGATCGCTTGAAAGAATCGGGGCTCAGCTATTGTTTGCTTGAGCCCCGCTGGGATGTTGACGAGCCCGAGGACTGGGCTCGCTTTCTACGGACCTGCTAACGCTTTCAGCTGGCGGGCACCGGCGGCAGCTCGGTGAGCCTGCCGAGGGCCCGGCTTGCTTCCAGACCATCACCACCGGTAACAACCTGGAGGCTCTGGGCCCGCTCACGAACCGTCTTTCGGAATGTCTCAAGCAGTTCCTGTTGGCTGACCTGCTCTACCGCGTTGGCCAGTTGCTCCCGCGAATCGAAGCTGTCCATGCCACGATCAATCTCACGCCAGTAGCGGCTGGAAATCTCGCCGAGCTGGCGGTCACGCTCAAGAAGCTTGCTGATCACAGCCTGCTTTTCCCTATCCAGGCGCTCCGGTGTCAGCGCTGTCAGGGTTTGCTCAAAGCTGTTCGAGAATTCCTGAACTGCTCGATCGATCTCCGCCCGAGTGGCAGATGGCGACTGCACAACAAAACCGAGGGCGGGCGTTTCCAGCATTTCGAAAGCCGTCGCGTAGACGATGTAGCCCAGTTGGCGGTTGGTACGGATCTCTTCATAGAAAGGGCTGCTTATGATCTGGGCCAGCAGACGGAATCGGGCCCGTTCTTCAAAGCTGGTGTTGTCGCCCTGCATGTAGAGTGTATAGCCGGTGTCCGGGTGATCTACTTCAATGGAAACCTTTGTTTCATTCTCTGGCAACTGACGTACCTGACTGCGCTCTACCTCGGTCAATTCACTGTTGCCCAGCACAATAGCGTCGATCTGTCGTGCCAGGTTCAGGGCCGAGGCTTCGGTGAGGTTTCCATGGGCCAGCATAACCGGGTCAACTTGTGAGAGCAGGGCTTCAGAGAAGGATTGTAGTTCATCAAAGGTAACTTCCCGGGCGGCCTTCAGCTTGTCGTCGGTAGGCCAGGCGCCTTCGATCAAGGACGTCTGTACGAACTCCGAGGTCTGTTCCACCGGGCGATCCTTGGCCTTGTTCTGCAGGCCATCAATCATTTGTTGCCGGGCGATCTCGAAACGTTGCTCGGTCAGCGCCGGTGAGGCCACCTGAAGCAGTATCCGGTTCATCAGAGTGTGGAGTTTGTCGTTATAGCCGCCAACACGAACCGTGATACCGCGGAGATGAGGATAAACGCTGTAATCCAGACCCGCCAGGCTGGCGGAATAGGCCCAGGCATTCAGGTTGGTATTGATGGCGTCGACCAGAAGCTGGGTGAGCACGTAGCTGCGGGCGGAAGCGCGGGCGGCTGGCGTTCGGAGACCCACAAACACGTTGGCTTTCGGAGTATCAAAACGGGTGTCCCGGGCAAACCAGACATCCATCCCCTCAAGTGCGCCAAGACTTGTGGGCTGGTCCATGGTTTTCCCCGATACCATCGCCAGATCTTCCGGCACGAACGGGTTCTCAGGTGGCAGGCGCAATTGAGCCGCGAGCTCTGGCAGGGGCTGTGCCCTGAGCGCATCTGGCTTGAGAGCTTCCCGGGTCCAGGCGGCTTCATACCAGTCGGTGCGATTCGGATTCTCCAGTTCTGGTTCCGGTGCCAGAACAAAGGCAAGGAGGTTGTCCGGCGTCAGCCTGTCCAGAATGTCTCGGTACTGCTCCGGCGCAAAGCGCTCAACCAGCCAGGGCGCTCTCAGTACGTCTTCCGGGGGATAGTCCTGCAGGTAGCGAGAGAGGCGCATGGCTTCGTGCAGGGGGTTGCCCTGCTCGCGGAATCGGAAATCAATGCGTGCCAGGTTCTGCATTTCGAGGAAACGCTGCTCGCTGATCCCTTTCTGGCGAACCTTTTCAATGTAGTCAAACACCAACGGCAGAATGTCCTCGTGGCGCGACAGCCCTTCCGGTGTCAGGGAAATACTGATTTCCAGGGTGGCGTTCTCGCCGGTGTCCATGCCCAGGCCTGCGGACAGGCTCTCCGCCAGGCCGGCCCGCTTCAGTACATCGAACAGGCTGCCGGGGCCTTCGTGGCCCAGCAGGTTGGCCACGTAGCTGGCTGGCTTGGTGCGGTAGTTGTCTTCCTGGGACGCAATGGGGAAGGTGAGCGACAGGCTTCGAACATCCTTGAGTGCTTCCGCCGTTACCTTGGCTGGAAGATCCTCCGCCCGGTAGAGGCTAGCCACATGGCGTTTGGTCTCAAGGTTGCGGTTTTCGATGGCGTTGAACCGGCCGCGTACCATGGATTCCAGTTCGTCCAGGGTTTGCGGCCCGTAAACCGCCAGACTCATGATGTTTGAGGAGTAGTGCTGCTTCCAGAACTCGATCAGGTCTGGCCTGAGGGGATTCTCTTCTGTGTTCTCCAGGGTGCTGAGGTTGCCCACGGCAAACTGGTTGAAGGCGTGGTCCGGGTTACTGACGGCTTTTTTAACGGAATAGAATCGGCGCCCATCTTCTTTCTGTTTGGCGCTGAATTCCGAGTGCACGGCGTTGCGCTCACGGTCTACCAGTTCGGCGGTAAACAGGGGCGCGGAGAACTGTTGTGCGAACCGGTCCAGTGCCGGTTCCAGAAATTCGGCCTGAACATCGAAGAAATAATTCGTGTCCTGGAATGCGGTGAAGGCATTGTGCTGGCCGCCATGGCTCTTGATGAACTGCTGGTATTCGCCCGGATCGGGGTATTTCTCGGTCCCCAGGAACAGCATATGCTCCAGGAAGTGGGAGAGCCCTTCCCGATCCGCCGGATCATCCCCGCTACCGACCGCAACGTTCATCGAAGCAGCTGCCTTATCGGCATCCTGATCAGAAACCAGAATGACCTTCAGGCCGTTGTCCAGTTCGATGAACCGGTACTGGTTGTCGTCATTGGGGCTCTTCTCCGGAATCTGGGCTGCAAGAGCGAGGGTGCTGAACAGCACAAGTGTCAGCAGGGAAAACAGGCGTGAGATCGGGTTCTGCATTGAGTTCTTCCTGACGGTACGTGTGTTCATAGGCTCTCTGTGATTCGGAGAAGAGTTTCGCGCATCAGTGCATCATTGCGTTGCGCGTGCTCTCTGGTTGCTGGTCGAGTGTTTTACGAGCCAGATCGGCGGCTTTCTCACTATCCAGCTGGCCCGAGGCGATACGCTCCAGAACCGTGGCCATGATGGCAACGGACTGGCGATAATCCGCGAACTCGGCCTGGAATGCCTGGTCGATGGCCTCGTAGACGGCCTGAATCTTCTGTTCCCTTGAACCGGCATTATCAGCTGTGTCGTTGATTGCCTTCAGACAGGCTCGGGCGATGGAGATATAGCGTTCCGCGTTGGGATTGTCTTTCTGCATAGTGGGGATTCCGAAGTTCGGTTTTCCAGTGAAAAGAAGAGATGCCAAAAGGCGCGATAAGTTCCCGATTATGTCATTGCTGGCAGGCGCTTTCATTGCTTTGTGGTAATCCGGAAATTGGGCATGCATGGGGCAATTCCTGTGCTAGTCTCAAAAACATTGTGTCGGCGAACCGGACAGGCCCGTTCAGCGTGCGGGAGCGGAATTTTAGAGTAATGGCTCTATACAAAACAAAGGCTTACAGAGTAAAAGCTCTAAAAAAGTTCGATACATGAAGGTTGCAATTAAGTACAATGCCGGCGTTTCCGGAAAACTCTAAGACTTTAGTCGTATGGGTGCCGGCATGGATAGACAACAACAGAGCAACAGGCAGGGTGGAAGATCGATGAATTATTTCCTGACGGGTGGCACCGGATTTATTGGCCGTTTTCTTGTGGAGAAGCTTCTGGCGCGTGGTGGTACTGTCCACGTTCTGGTGCGCGAACAATCCCAGGGCAAGTTGGACAAGTTGCGCGAGCGCTGGGGCGCGGATGAAACCCAGGTGAAAGCCGTAATTGGCGACCTCACCAGTAAGAACCTGGGCATCGACGCCAAGACAATGAAGGCCCTGAAGGGAAAGATTGACCATTTCTTCCACCTGGCCGCCGTGTACGACATGGGCGCCGATGAAGAAGCCCAGCAGGCTACCAATATCGAGGGTACTCGGGCCGCGGTCAATGCCGCAGAGGCCATGGGCGCCAAGCACTTCCATCACGTGTCTTCCATTGCGGCTGCCGGTCTGTTCAAGGGCATTTTCCGCGAGGACATGTTCGAGGAAGCGGAAAAGCTGGACCATCCATACCTGCGCACGAAGCATGAATCCGAAAAGGTGGTTCGGGAGGAGTGCAAGGTTCCCTTCCGGATTTACCGCCCCGGCATGGTGATTGGCCATACCGCCACTGGCGAAATGGACAAGGTGGATGGCCCCTACTACTTCTTCAAGATGATTCAGAAGATTCGCCACGCGCTGCCCCAATGGGTGCCGACCATTGGTGTCGAGGGCGGGCGTCTGAACATTGTGCCGGTGGATTTCGTGGTTAACGCCATGGATCACATTGCCCACCTCGAGGGTGAAGACGGTAAGTGCTTCCACCTGGTGGACACCGATCCGTACAAGGTTGGCGAAATTCTCAACATCTTCAGCGAGGCGGGTCACGCTCCCAGGATGGGGATGCGGATCGATTCCCGGATGTTCGGCTTTATCCCGCCGTTCATACGTCAGAGTCTGAAGAATCTGCCGCCGGTGAAGCGTCTGACCTCTGCCATTCTCGATGACATGGGTATCCCGCCCTCAGTGATGTCGTTCATCAATTACCCCACCCGGTTCGATGCCCGTGAAACCGAGCGTGTTCTGAAAGGCACCGGCATTGAAGTGCCTCGTTTGCCGGACTACGCGGCGGTGATCTGGGATTACTGGGAGCGTAATCTGGACCCGGACCTGTTCAAGGACCGCACGCTCAAGGGCACGGTTGAAGGTCGGGTGTGTGTTGTTACCGGTGCTACCTCTGGCATCGGCCTGGCCACGGCACAGAAACTGGCAGACGCCGGCGCCATCCTGGTGATCGGTGCTCGTAAATTGGAGCGCCTGAAGGAAGTGACCGCGGAGCTGGAGTCTCGAGGCGCAAGCGTGCACGCCTATCCGTGTGACTTTTCCGATATGGACGCGTGCGATGAGTTCGTGAAGACCGTTCTGGATAACCACGGCCATGTGGATGTGCTGGTTAATAACGCCGGCCGCTCCATTCGTCGGTCACTGGATCTGTCTTTCGACCGCTTCCACGATTTCGAACGCACCATGCAGCTGAACTACTTCGGTTCCGTGCGATTGATCATGGGCTTTGCGCCCAAGATGCTGGAGAATCGCCGAGGACATGTGGTGAATATTTCCTCCATCGGTGTGTTGACCAACGCGCCCCGATTCTCGGCTTACGTGGCTTCCAAGTCAGCATTGGATGCCTTCAGCCGCTGCGCCGCGTCAGAATGGTCGGACCGCAATGTCACTTTCACCACCATTAACATGCCGCTGGTGAAAACACCGATGATTGCGCCAACCAAGATCTACGATTCTGTTCCGACGCTGACGCCGGACGAGGCTGCGACCATGGTTGCTGATGCCATTGTCTACCGGCCGAAGCGAATCGCTACCCGTTTGGGTATCTTTGCCCAGGTGCTTCATGCCCTGGCGCCCAAGATGGCCGAGATCGTCATGAACACCGGTTACCGGATGTTCCCGGATTCACCGGCCGCCGCCGGTAGCCGGTCCGGGGAGAAGCCGAAGGTGTCCAGCGAGCAGGTGGCTTTCGCCGCCATCATGCGGGGCATCTACTGG
>Ga0181371_1000252_pt1 | contig 12460 bp, 10 predicted proteins | sample LowvirmetaG_6_FD_130087 | JGI IMG/M metagenome (GOLD analysis project Ga0181371, IMG submission 130087) | Marine viral communities from the Subarctic Pacific Ocean - Lowphox_07 viral metaG | ecosystem: Environmental > Aquatic > Marine > Oceanic | place: Subarctic Pacific Ocean | collected...
ATCAATGTGTTGCCCTGGCTGTTGAGCTCCGAGGCAATGGCTTTCATGAAACCGGTGCTGTCCCCGTAATAGGTGGCCGGGGAACTGCTGCCCGAAATCTTTTTGAAGGCCGCGACCGAGCGGTCTACTTCATAGGCGGTGTCTTCCATCACATATTCCACCGCGTGGCCATTGATACCACCCTGGCTGTTGATCCAGCTCGTGTAGTCGGTCAGCCCGGCGTGGATGTGAATACCGGCGAAAGCAAAAACACCGGAGAGCGGAATGGAGCCGCCAAACACGATGGGCTCCTTATCCTGTGCCATCGCCGGAGCGGCGACTGTCAGCGCAGCGACCAGGCTACCCAGCCCGGCAAGCCGGCGACCTTTTTCGAGGATGTTTCTGAACATGTTTCTTCTCCTTGCTGCTTCTTGTTGTTGGTGGTGCATGGGCTCTGGGTACCAGGCCCGTTGAAACACGGTTAATTCTTGAATGGCCACAGGCGGAAGAAACGGCGGATACGGTGCCAGATCTCCGCCAGGCCATGGGGTTCAAAGATCAGAAAGCCCACGATCAGGGCACCAAAGATGATTTCCAGCATTGGTGACATGAACACGGGGGCGTTGGGATAAAAAGGCGTCAGCGCGGCGGTCAACAGTTTCAGCGCTTCCGGTACCAGGGTCATGAAGGCGGCGCCGAGAATGCCACCCAGCAGATTACCCATGCCGCCGACAATCACAGCCGCCAGATAGAAAATGGACATGGAAAGCGGGAAGCTCTCCGGCGTGACTACCCGATAGAAATAGGCAAACAGACCGCCGGCAACCCCTGCGTAAAAAGAGCTCAGCGCAAACGACATCAGCTTGTAACGCAACAGGTTGATGCCCAGGATCTCCGCGGAGATATCCCGGTCGCGGATGGCGATAAACGCCCGGCCGATCCGGGTTCGGAACACGTTCCTGGCCGCCAGTACCATCAGCACCGCCAAAGGCACAATGATAAAATACATCATGAAATCGCTCTGGAATGTGAGCCCGAACAGGTTCGCCGGCTCCAGGCTCAGGCCGCCCATCCCCCCTGTGACCGATTCCCACTCGGCAAAGATGAAGTGCAGGAACACGCTCGCCGCCAGAGTAGCAATGGCCAGGTACAACCCCTTCACACGCAGCGAGGGCAAGCCCACCAGAATACCGACGGCGGCGGCCATCAGGCCGGCCAGCACCAGAGTCACTGGGAATGGCAGTGCGGTATTAATCGACAGCCAGGCTACGGTGTAGGCCCCCACACCCATAAACCCTGCCTGGCCCAGGGAAATCAGTCCGGTAAAACCGGTCAGGATGTTCAGGCCCGTGGTACTGATCACGGCGATGCCCACCAGGCACCCCAGGTACAGCAGATAGGAGTCCACCACAAAAGGGAATACCAGCAAGATCAGCAGGAAGAATCCCAGCCACAGTTTCTGGGTCTGGCTGGTCCAGATTGCCTCATCGGCCTCGTAACTCTGTTTTGCGTCACCGATGCGCATCTTACACTCGCTCTATTTCGTGGGTGCCGAACAGGCCGTAGGGGCGGATCACCAGGATAATTGCCAGCACCAGGAAAGTTGCCGGCATCCGGTACTCGCCGCCGAGATAGGCGCCCGCCACGGTCTCCAGCCAGCCAATAAAGACACCAGCCACCAGGGCGCCGAGAATGCTGTCCAAGCCTCCAACGATCACCACCACAAGAACACTCAGGCCGATGATCCCGAATTGCGGGCTCAGCCCCCCGGTGGCCGCCACCAGCACACCGGCCAATGATGCGGCAAGCGAGCCAAACACCCAGGCCATGTTGAACACCCGGCGCACATTGATGCCCATGGAATAAGCTGCCGCCTGATCCGAGGCAGTGGCTCGCAGGGCCACGCCGCCCCGGGAGAACCGGAAATACAGCAGGTAGATAATCAGCAGGGCGGAACCAATGAGAAAGCCGTAGGCAATTTTGGGCGCCAGATACAGCTCACCGATAAACACCGGTTCCCGCGGCAGGAAATTGGGCAGCAGCTGGGGATCGGCCGTCCAGATGAACTCCACCAGGCCCACCAGGATGCTGGCAATACCGATGGTCACCATCACCACCGAAATTGGCGACTCGCCCAACATCGGCCGGATCATAGTCTTTTCGATGACGCCCCCAAGAATACTGCCGCCGATGACCGCCATCGGCAGGGCAATCCAGGGTGACAGTTCCATGCCACCGGCAAAGGCCAGGAACAGGTAGGCCGCGAACATCATGATCTCGCCGATGGCGAAATTGATGACCCTCGTCGCTTTATAGATGATGACAAAGCCAAGGGCGATCAGCGCGTAAAGCCCACCCATGGCCAGACCGGCCAAGCTGATTTCGCCGAAGAACAACCAATCCATCAGGCGGCCTCCCCTTCGGCATTGAGCTTCTTGCGCAGGCTATCGATGTCGCTGTTGCCGAGGTACGCCTTGATGACTTCGGGGTTGTTCTGAACATCCGCCGGCAGGCCCTCGGTAATCACCTGACCAAAGTTGAGAACCGCGATATGGTCGGAAATGTCCATCACCATGCCCATATCGTGTTCCACCATCAGTACGGTAATGCCCCACTCCTCACGGATGTCGAGAATAAACCGGGCCATGTCCTCCTTCTCTTCCCGGTTCATACCTGCGACCGGCTCATCCAGCATCAGCACTTTGGGTTGCATGGCCAGCGCCCGGGCCAGTTCCACCCGTTTCTGAAGGCCATAGGAAAGGCTCGCCACCGGCTGACGGCGAATATGGTCTATCTCCAGAAAATCGATGATCCGCTCTTCCACCTCCTTGCGGACGTCCATTTCCTCACGCCGGGCCGGGCCAAAATAGGCTAGCGCGCTGAGCAAGCCGCTTTTCATATGCACATGGGCGCCTAGCTTGATGTTGTCGAGTACGGTCATACCCCGGAACAGGGCAATATTCTGGAAGGTTCGGGCCAGGCCCAATGCGGCTCGTTTCGGCGGCTTTATACTGCCCGGCAGCGGCTGGCCCTGATAGCGGATGGTGCCCTGCTGGGGTTTGTAGAAGCCGGAGATGCAATTGAATAGCGAAGTTTTACCAGCACCATTCGGGCCGATAATGGTGGTTACGGTGTTCTCAGGCACCCGGAAACTCACGTCCTGCAGCGCCTTCACACCACCAAACGACAGAGACAGGTTGCTGATTTCAAGGATGCTCACACTACCTCCCGGCACCCCTGGCGCCGGGTACACAGGTACGTGAACACGCCCTGCCGATACCCATCCCACGCCCGAAGATGATTGTATTTTTTGTTGTTTCTTATCGCCGGGGGTTAGCCCCGATCAAGATTTAAAGTAGTCCATTCAGGCAACATTAGGCAAACAGCCCTATCCTGTTACCTGACAAACGACAAAAATCATTACGCAGGTTTCGGATCTTCAGACCTGCGGTATCGGGAGGGCAATTGACAATGGCGGAAACACTGGTAACAACCGCATTTGATACCGAAACCGGTGTGGCCAGATTAACCTTCAATCGCCCGGAAGCCCTGAACGCGATCAATGTGCCCCTGGCCGAAGCCTTTCTCGAGGCGGTTAAGGAAATCAAAATGCTTGCCGGCGTTCGTTGTATCGTTCTGACAGGTGCGGGGCGCGCCTTCATGGCCGGTGGTGACGTATCCAGCATGGCCGGTACGTCGGAACAGGCGGGTGCGGCCATCAGCGCGATCCTGGACGCCGTTAATCCTGCCATCCTGCTCCTTCGCAGTATGGATGCCCCGGTGATCGCCGCGGTCCGGGGCGTTGCCGCCGGCGCAGGGCTGAGCCTCACCCTGATGGCAGATCTGGTGATCGCCGAGGAAAACGCGAAATTCCTGGTGGCCTACAACGGTATTGGCGCGGTTCCGGATTGTGGTGGCAGCTGGGCCCTGGCTCACAAACTCGGCGCTGGCCGGGCGGTGGAACTGATGTTGCTGGGGCGCACCCTGAGTGCCGTGGAAGCGAAGGACTGGGGCATGGTCAACGACATTGCCCCTGACAGCGAATTCGAGAAGCAGCTGAATCGTATGATCGAAAAAGTCGCCCAGGGGCCAACCCTTGCCTATGGTGCTTTTCGCCAACTGATTGATCGGGCCAACGGTGATCGGCTGGCCGACCATCTGGAGGCAGAGCGCGCGGCGTTCCTGGAAATGACCCGGACCGAGGATTTTGCCGAAGGCGTGTCGGCGTTTCTGGCCAAACGGCCGTCAGGGTTTCGCGGCCGCTGACGCTGGCACAAATACAGCGCGGTTGCGGCCGTTGCGTTTTGCCCGGTAAAGGGCTTTGTCCGCTGAAACCATGATGTCCTGGAAGTTGCCATGCTCCTGTGTAAGAGAGGCACCCCCGATGCTTGCAGACAGGTGGACCGGAATACCATCGACTTCTCGGCCAGCCTCAGAAATTCGTTGCAACAGACGCTCGGTTACGGCCTCGATCGCCTCACGGCTGTTGTTGCGCAGCACGGCAGCAAACTCCTCCCCGCCCACACGTCCAATGATGTCGTCATCCCGGAGTTCGGCTTTCATCCGATTCGCCACGATTCGCAGCACCTCGTCGCCAGTAGCGTGCCCCCAGCGGTCGTTGATCTGCTTGAAGTGGTCCAGGTCTATCATGAGGACAGTAATCTGTTTTCCCTCTTCCCGGGCTTTTTCAAACGCCAGGTTGCCCTCCCGGTAAAACGCCCGGCGATTGAACAGCTGGGTAAGCCCGTCCCGCTCCGCCAGCGCGACCAGAGCCTGTTCGGCACGGGTAAACGCCAGCAAAGGAAGCGCCATGGCCGTAGCGCTCACCAGCAACAGGTGGTTAACCAGAATCAGTTTCAGCAGCCCCTGAAGGTCCAGCTGCGTGCTTCCGCTAACGGACACTGCGATCACCAGCACCTGGGCCATCATCAGCGTGCCGTGAATGCCGAACAGTATTTGCAGAATCCGCAGAGGCAGCCGCGGCTTTCGTTCAAGGGAAGCCAGGCGATAGATCGCCAGGCTGAAGATCAGCGCTGAGAACAGCGCCGTCAGGAATCTGGCAGCAACCGGATCCCATCCTGTACTCACAACCAAACCGAACAGGTAGAGAAGCGACGCTCCGTACAAAAAACGGGAGGAACCGCTGGTGCCTGCCATTGGCAATTGCATCAGGGCATGTATCCCTGCGAGGAGCAACAAGGGAGACCCGCCAAGCGCCAGATGAACCGTAAACTGAATGAGCCCGGGCGCTTCGGTTATCTCATTAACTACCGCTAAAGCCGTGCCCGCCACAAAAGTGAGACAGGCCAGTGCCCAGAGCAGGAAACAACGTTCAGGCTGGCGAAGATAGTAGATTGCCCAGAGCATGCCGCCGATCAGGAGGTTAATCATGACCGAAGTGAGCAGCAGCGTTGGCAGGTGCATGTTCAGATCCATAAAGGCACAGCGTTCCAGGCTATACAACGGGATACGTCAGGGTATCAGCATCCCGCCCAGGCCTGCGCACGTGCCGTGTAGCGTTTGGTATGATAATTGTCACAGATTGGCGCGACATCCATGCACTCACTGCGAGACCCCATGAATCCAACCATAGAACTTCTTAAATCCCACCGCTCTATTCGTAAATTCACCGGTAAAAAAATTCCGCACGAAATGCTCAGGGAGCTGATTCGCGCCGGCCAGTGCGCCGCCACCTCGAATCATGTGCAGGCCTACTCGATCATTCACGTGATTGATCCGGACAACCGCCGTAGAATCGCCGAACTGGCCGGTGGCCAGAGCTACATTGCTGACTGCTCCGACTTTCTGGTGTTCTGTGCCGACATGCGGCGCTCCACCGACGCGGCGGGTCGTGCCGGGGCCGACGTGGTGCGCGGGATGACCGAACAACTGCTGGTTGCCACCATCGACACCAGCCTGATGGCCCAGAACGTGGCCATCGCAGCAGAGTCCGAGGGGCTCGGGCTGTGCTATATCGGGGGCATACGGAACAACCCGGCGGAGATCAGCGAGATACTGCGGCTGCCGGAGCATGTCTATCCTGTGTTTGGTATGTGCCTGGGGTACCCGGACCAGAATCCGGAGGTGAAGCCGCGACTGCCGGTTGAGGCCATTCTCAGGGAAGACTATTACTCCGACGCCCGGGACGAAGAGCTGGTCGCCGGGTTCGATCGCACCATGAACGAGTATTACCGGGAGCGAACCGGCGGCAACAAGGACACTACCTGGTCCGAGCAGCTCAAGCCGCTGTTCACCTCGAAACTGCGACCGCACATGCGCGACTTCCTGCGCAAATGCGGCTTCGAGATGAAATAACCACTACGGAACGGCTTTCGGCCTGGTTACCCGATCCACCAGATATACCAGGCCGTGGTAGTCAATACCGCTGTGCCGGCTGAGCCCGATCTCGCAGGTACGGCTGGTGGATATGCCTTCCTCACAGCCGGTCGTCTGCTCTGCCAGTGTTTTCAGAGAATGGGCGTTGAGCTCGGGCACGTTGAAGCCTTTATCCCCGGCAAAGCCACAACAATGGATGCCCTCGGGTACCACCACCTGAGTGCTGCAACGCCGGGCGACATCGATCAGCCCGTCCGACTCCCCCAGGTGCTGGGTGCTGCAGGTGACGTGCACCGCCAGCGGGGTCTGCTCCGGCTCGAAATCCAGGCGGTCGTAGAGATGATCACGAATGAACCGGACCGGATCAAACAGAGTCAGGCCAGCTTCTTCGGCGGCTTCGCGGATCTGCAGGGTGCAGGGGCTGGTGTCGCAGTAGATCGGATCGACGCCATTCCGACTCGCCCGCAACAGCGCCGAAATCAGTTCGTCTTTCTTGGTAGCCGCCTGGTCCGGATAGCCTTTGGAGGCAAAGGGCTGGCCACAACACAGACTGTCCAACGCCTCCGGATACACCACCTGGTAACCGCCCTTCTCCAGCAATCGTCGGGTTACCTCAATCAACGGCTCCTGTTGCTTGTCTCCCCTGGCCGGGCCCATGGTCCGGGACACACAGGCGGCCAGATAAACCACCCGTGGCCGACCATCTGAAGGATCCTGCGCCGCGGGCGAAACAAAACGCACCGGCTGGGGTAGGCTCGGATCCCACTGGGCCACCCGACCACCAGACACCTTGCGAACGCCAGCACTGAGGCGGGTCAGCAGCGGCGCGCCCAGCAGTCTTTCCGCCGTGGATGCGCCGGCCAGAACAAAACGGGTCGCTTTCAAAGCGCCGGCAAAATGCTTCGCCAGCTGATTGGCCACAGACTGGCCGGTGGCCTCCTCGCTGCGCAGCTTGCGCACCAAATCACCGGTATTGATGCCCACCGGGCATCGCTGGGCACAGAGGCCGGTCGCGGCACAGGTATCCAGGCCGTGGTACTGATAGGCTTTTTCCAGTTCGGCAGTGTCTTCACCGGCACGTCGGCGGGCCTGGATGTCCCGCCAGATCACGATGCGCTGGCGCGGCGACAGAGTCAGCCCCTCCGACGGACACACCGGCTCGCAGAAACCACATTCAATGCACTTGTCCACCAGTGGATCGGCCTCGGGCAGTGGCTTCAGGTTCTTGAGATGGATCTGTGGATCTTCCGAGAGCACCACGTCCGGATTGAGCAGGTTCTCAGGGTCCAGCAGTCGCTTGATCTGCCACATCAACTGCCAGGCATCATGCCCCCATTCCAGCTCCACGAAGGGCGCCATGTTGCGACCGGTGCCATGTTCCGCTTTCAGAGAACCGCCGAATTCCACGGCAACGAGTTGTGCCACATCCTGCATGAAGGCTTCGTAGCGAGCGACTTCCGCGGGGTCGTCAAAGCCCTGGGGGAACACAAAGTGCAGGTTGCCCTCCAGGGCGTGGCCAAAGATGATCGCGTCGTCATAACCATGCTTGACGAACAGCGACTGGAGACGGGTGACCCCCTCGGATAGCTGATCAATCGGGAAGGTCACATCCTCGATGATCACGGTGGTGCCGTTCGGTCTGACTGCCCCCACGGCAGGGAAAGTACCCTTCCGAATGGCCCACAGCTGATCAGACACTTTGGCGTCACGGGTGAAATCCACCTGCTGCTCAAGCGGGAATTCAGCGAGGCACGCCCTGATTCGGGTCAGTTGTTCATCCAGAATCTCCGAAGATGACGCCCGGGTCTCCACAAGCAACGCGCAGGCGCTTTCCGACAGAGCATGAATCCAGTCCGGCAGACCCGGCTTGTCCTGCACCGAACGAAGGCTGCGCCGATCCAGCAGTTCCACCGCCGCCACAGGCTGAGAGCGCAGCGCCGACGCTGCCCGGCAGCAGCTCTCCGCATCTCGGAACACCAACAGGGCCGTGGCTTTGTCAGGATATTCGGGAACGGTGTTGTAGGTTACCGCGCTGACGAAACCCAGCGTGCCTTCGGAGCCCACCATCAGGTGCGTCAGGATGTCGAGTGGGCAGGTAAAATCCACCAGGGCGTTCAGGGACAGCCCGGTGGTGTTCTTCAGCCGGTATTTATGGCGAATGCGCTCCGCCAGCTCCGGATTCTCCCGGGTGTTAATGGCCAGCTTTTTCAGGGCCGCCAGCAAATCACCGTGGCTGTTGCGAAACACCGAGACGCTCGCCGGGTCCTCGGTGTCCAGCACCGCACCATCCGCCAGCACCAGGCGCATGCCGGCCAGGGTGTGGTAGCTGTTCTGGGCGGTACCGCAGCACATGCCACTGGCGTTATTGGCAACAATGCCACCAATCTTGCAGGCATTGATGGACGCCGGATCGGGACCGATCTTGTAACCCCGTGGAGCCAGCCAGGCGTTGGCCTGTGCGCCGATCACACCGGGTTGCAGACGAATCTGGCGGCCTTCGGCGCGGATGTCGTGCCCGTTCCACTGATCGCCCAGGACGATCAGGATCGAGTCGCTGATGGCCTGGCCAGACAGGCTGGTTCCGGCGGCCCGGAAAGTCACCGGCACCTTGTGGTTGCGGGCGATGGCCAGAAGATCGACAACCTCTGCCTCATACTGAACCCGCACCACCACCTTGGGAATCAGCCGGTAAAAACTGGCGTCGGTTCCGAATGCGAGGGTAGAAACCGGATCGTTAAAAACCCGATTTTCGGGAATCCGTTGCCGGATATCTGCCAGCACTTCCGGGGTAAAAGTCATGCGTCCTCCAGAACCAGCACAATGAGCTCACGGGGGCCGTGGGCGCCATAGGCCAGCACCTGTTCGATGTCCGCGGTCTTGGACGGGCCAGAGACCAGCAGAACATTCGTTGGCAGCCCGGCCGCCCAGTCCTGAGCCACCATCATGTCATACAGATTGTCGTGAATCTCGCTGGCCTTGAGCAGGGCAATGTGTACCGGCGGCACCAGGCTCATCAGCCGCGGTTCGTGGCGATCCGGCCAGAGCACGAGCGTGCCGGTAGCGGCGATCCCACCCAGGGTGCCGGTCAGGCTGGCATCCACATTCCAGAACAACTCTTCTTTCCAGGCTTCCACCGGCTGATCATAAGCCAGTAACTCGACCTTCTGCTCCGTGGCCTCGAAGTGAGCCTGCAGCGCCCGGCCATGTTCTTTCGCCGGCGCGCACAACAGGTTGGTGAGGTTGCGTTTGTTCAGAAGTTCGGCCACCAATTCCGGCCAGTTGTCAGAACGGCACTGATGCACTTCAGTGTGAACCGCTTCCATCAGGCTACGCAACCGGTCGATCCGGTCTTCCGGCGCGTACCGCCAGGGAGCCGTAACCAGCCGCTCATTAAACTCGTCGGGTCGAGGCGTCGTGCCGGCGAGGCTGTTTCTCAATTTGCCAAGGATGTTCGCGCGGGCGCTCATGATGGCCGACCTCCGTTCTGGTCAAGGTGCCGGGCCGCCAGATCATGCAGGGAGCGGCGGGCGGGCACCGGTGCGCTATGATTCTCGGTCCAGGGGCCAGCCTTTTTCGGAGCCAGCGACCGGAAGCGGGTCGCGGCCCAGAGAAAACTGCGATAAAGCGCCGGCCGGGTGTTGAGCATCTGCCAGCCACGCCAGATCCACCGCTCCGCCCGGGAATACTTGGCGCCGCCACCTTTCACCTGCTGCGGCTGCTCTGGATCCTTCACATTTTCCTGGCGCAAGCGTTGCAACAACTCCGGGATCGGGATTTTCACCGGGCACACGTCACCGCAGGCTCCACACAGAGAGGAGGCGCTTGGGTGGTCCGGGACCTTGTCCAGCCCCGCCATGTGCGGCGTGATGATCTTGCCAATCGGGCCTGGGTAGACCTCACCGTAGGTGTGGCCGCCCACCCGTGTATACACCGGGCAGTGATTCATGCAGGCACCGCAGCGGATGCAGTTCAGGGTCTGGCGCATCTGGGCGTCGGCAAAAGCCCCGGTTCGGCCGTTATCCAGCAGCACCAGGTGCACCTCTTCCGGACCGTCCAGCTCGTCGGGCTTGCGGGGACCGGAAATCAGGTTCACGTAGGTGGTAATAGGCTGGCCGAGGGCCGAGCGCGTCAGCAGGGACACCAGGGGCACCACGTCTCTCAGGTTCGGCACCACTTTTTCAATGCCCGTTACCGCAATGTGCACGGGCGGCGCCGTCGTGCTCATGCGCCCGTTTCCTTCATTTTCCACCAGCAGCAGGGTGCCGGTTTCGGCGATGGCGAAGTTCACTCCGGAAACACCCACATCCGCTTCCATGAATTTCCGGCGCAGGGTCCGGCGACCAATCTGGATCAGTTGGTTAACGTCTTCGGTCTCCGGCTCACCCAGCTTGTCGTGGAACAGCTTTGACACTTGCCGCGCGTTCTTGTGGATCGCCGGCATAATGATATGGGAGGGCTTTTCGTTATCGAGCTGGACAATGTACTCCCCCATGTCGGATTCCAGGCATTCAATGCCCCGCTCCGCCAGGTAGTCGTTCATCTCCATCTCTTCGCTGACCATGGACTTGCCTTTCACCACCTGGCTGCCCTTGCGGGCTTCGATGATGCCGTGCACCAGGTTGTTGGCTTCCTCGACGGTCTCCGCCCAGTGAACCTTGACGCCGTTTTCAGTGAGTTTCTGTTCAAGCTGCTCCAGCAAGTCCGGCAGACGGGACAACGCACCAGCCTTGATACGATTCCCCAACTCCCGCAGGCCTTCGCGCTCGTCGGCGTCCGGAAAAGCGTTGGCCCGCTTGGTCATCAGCGAGTCCATTGCCACCCGGAAATTATTGCGCAGCTGCCCGTCCGCAAGGGCTTCTTCCGCGCGGCCACGGAAGTCCGGGGTCAGTTCGGTAACCGGAATACGCTGGCTCATGCCACCTCCCCTGCGCTGGCACCATTGATCCGCTCCCAGAGGAAACTGGCCAGATGCCGACCCCGGAAGCTCTGTTTCTGTTTCTCCAGGGAACCGTTGATGTTCATCAGACAGCCACCATCGGCGGTGACCATTTCGACCGCACCGGAGTCCATCAGCGAGCGGGTCTTGTCTTTGACCATGGCTCCTGAGACTTCCGGCATCCGCACCGAGAAGGTGCCGCCAAACCCACAGCATTCGCTTTCATGGTCGTGATCGACGCGCTCGACCGCTTCAAGCTGCTGCAGAAGCTCGCGGGCATGCAGGTGGGTATTCATTTCCCGGCGCGCCGAGCAGGAGGTGTGCAGGGCGATCCTGCTGGGAGCGCCCCGGTCAGACAGCTGCACCCGGCAAACTTTCAGCAGAAACTCGGTCAGTTCGAAGGTGCGCTCGGCCAGCGTTTCCACTCGCTTGAGCGTGTCCGGCTCGTCGGCAAAAAGCGCCCGGTAATGATGCCGGAACATACCGGCACAGGACCCGGACGGCACCACTACCGGCAGACCTGATCGATCGAGAATATCCAGCTGTTTGCGGGCCACGGCTTTGGCCTCATCCCGGTATCCCGAAGTCCAGGCGGGTTGCCCGCAACAGCTCTGCTCTTGCGGGAAATGCACACGCACACCTTCCCGCTCCAGCAGGCGGATGGCGTCCAGCCCGGCTTCCGGGAAGAACAGATCCACCACGCAGGTACCGAACAGCGTGACCGCTTCCGGCTTCTCCGGGTACTGCCGGTCCGGTTCCCGTTCGGGCGATACCCGGGTGGCATTGGGGGCGGCATCGTAAAACAGCTGGCTCATTGATTGCGCCTCAAGACAGTCTCAGACAGACAAACTTTAAATTGGTAAGACCAATTGACATTGCATAATAACCAAGGTATTCGAGACCGGCTGCCGATGTCAAAATTTTTCACAGAGGACTTTACTCTGAGCATCGAAAATACGTCGGCGCTTGGCCTCGGACTTGCTCTGTGTTATTGGTATTACCAATAAATTCTGAGACAGGAAATTCTTTCTTATGGACGTCGGGCATATCGCGCCTCGCAGACTCGCGGACACCATCGTGGAACAGCTGGAAACCATGATTCTGGAAGGCGCCCTGCAACCGGGCGAGCGGCTTCCCCCGGAACGGGTTTTGTCAGAGCAATTCGGGGTGTCCCGCCCTTCCCTGCGGGAGGCCATTCAGCGGCTGACC
>Ga0181371_1000253_pt1 | contig 12437 bp, 9 predicted proteins | sample LowvirmetaG_6_FD_130087 | JGI IMG/M metagenome (GOLD analysis project Ga0181371, IMG submission 130087) | Marine viral communities from the Subarctic Pacific Ocean - Lowphox_07 viral metaG | ecosystem: Environmental > Aquatic > Marine > Oceanic | place: Subarctic Pacific Ocean | collected 2015-12-04
GAAGACTCCCTGAGAAAAAGCGCCCGATTGCTTAAGCCTAGGCAAATTAGAGGAAAATCAAATACCTCTTATTGAATACACCTGGCTGATGGTTCGGTCAGGTACACGCTGTCAGCCCAGACTGACAGCGTTTCCGCTTGAATCGAGCGGGAGGTAATTACTGATATGACCGAGGCGGATCGACTCCACCATCATGGTCAGCGGCTGCTGCGCTTCGTCAGTGGATGGAGGCGTACCCCCGCGGCCGGACATGGCGGCAACGAACACCACATCCCAGGCTTGGCCGGTGGCACGGGATTCTTCGTGCAGGACATCGAAATCCGGTGCTTCATCAGGGGTTTTGTCGACGCAGACCACCGGCGTCAGGGCGCCGCCTTCACCGCGCTCAAAAGCGGCTTTTTCTTCCGGGGAGGCCTCATCCGGCAACTCCGCACGGCAAAACACGAATAGTAGACGCTGGGGTTCCTGCTGGCTGTGGGAGGCCTGAATCAGGTCACTGTAACTGCTGATCATCTTGGTGAATCCTTACTGGTACCGGGCCGCTGCGGATTACGCCTGGCGGGCAATGAGCTGGTCGGACGAGGCGAGCCTGCGAACTTCGTCGCAGACTTCTTCCACGGCGTCTTCGCCGTAGCTCTGTCCATAATGTTTCTTGAAGCCGAAGTCGTAGAGCCGGACATGCTCATCAGGCTCAACACCGATGTTCTCGAGGCAGGCCCGGGCACAGTGCAACGGGCAGCCATCAATAACCGTGATCGGGCGGCCGGATCTGGCGGTTTTCACCAGGGACGGCACCTTGCCGCCGACGCCGGAGATGCAGGACATCTCGAATTCGCCGGCATGGTCCAGCCTTACTGCCACGTTGTTGGCCAGCTGCGCCACATCAGAGCAGCCGGAACATGAGTAGATCAGTGGGCGTTGCTTTCTCGCGGTCACGTATCCTCCTTTCCAAAAAGCCTGGAGGCTTGAATGTAGTCAGTTACTGGCTGATCTCAATCAGGCGCTGGGGGTCTGAAATAAACAATCGGCTTCGGTTAACCCGAACCAGGCCGTTGGCTTTCAGATCCGCCAGAATCCGGGAGAAGGTTTCCGGCTGCATGGCAAGCCTGGAGGCCACCAGGCACTTGGGCAGCGGCAACTCCACCTCTCCACCCTCTTCCGCGCCGTTGGGTAGCAGGTCGATCAGGTAGCGGATCAGGCGGTCACGGGCGTTCTGCACGGTCATGATTTCCAGGTCATGGAACCGGGAAACCGCGCGTTTGGCATAATGCCGCAGGGCTGCCTGGGCATATTTCGGGTTGCTTTCCAGCATGTCCTGGTAGGCCTTGACGGGGATCATCAGAACTTCGCTGGATTTCAGCGCTTCGGCGTAGCAGGCGTAGCGTGGCGGATCAGCGTAGATCATGACTTCGGCGAAGCAGTCGCCAGGGGCGATGCTGTCGAGGGTTCGGTCGATGCCGGAGGAGTCCAGGCGGTAAAGACGCAAGCGACCGGAGATCACGAAGAAGAAATGGTGCGCCGGCATGTCCTGGCGATAGAGCAACTGGTGATGGCCAAGGCGGATTCTTCGGGATTGCTGGATCAGGTGCTGCAGGTCTTTGCCATTGAGTTCCGAGAACAGTGGATGGCTGCGCAGGGCCTGGAGGCCGTCTTCGTCGTCAAAGGGTTTGTTGATGGCGACGAGCACGGGTTTGGTGTAGCGGGTTTCGGCCGTTTGGGTCAGTGCCATTGGTGTATCCTCTCTGCATATTCATGCATGCGAAATCATGATTTAAATAGTAGAAGGATACTGGGGGAAAATCGCTCCCCCCATGGGGGTAGTTGGGGGGTTATTCGGGAGTAATTGATCTAACTCAAAGTGTTTTTTGCTAACTAATTTGAGTCGAAAAGGCTACCTCTAAGCTTTGTTCCTGGCGCTTTTAGTATGGAGCATAGACTGGCAGGAACCCCCTTTCCAAAACACGCTCCTTGCGGCACATCCTTGTGACGCTTGGCTGCAGCCATCCGTGGCTGCAGACAGTTTTGGAAAGGGGGTTCCTGCCAGTCTCCAGGCTTTGGTCGCGCGCCTTTTACTGCATTAGTGGCGAGTCGGGCAACTCCAGATCTACTCCTTCTACTCCAGTTTCCGCTGCCAGAACCTGCAGGTACTGACGGAAGGCCCGTCGGGTTACGCTCTCGCTCAGGTACTGTCGGATCTGGGGTTTGACGTGCTCATACGGGAGCTGCTGGCCGTCAATTCGTTGGTCAACGCGAACGATGTGCCAGCCGTAGCGGGTTTCGATCAGTTCCGGGTTGAGGCCTTCCTCCAGGGACAGGACGGGGCGCTCGAATTCGTCCACTGTCTGGCCCTTGCTGATCTGGCCGAGGCTGCCGCCCTGGTGGCGGGATTCGCAGGCGGAGTATTGTTTGGCCAGTTCGGCGAATTGGGAGCGGCCGTCGATGAGGGACGACAGTAACTGTTGGCCGGCTTCTTCCTGGCGGATGCGTTCCTGGACGTCGTCCGGGGCAGCAGCGAGGAGGATGTGGCTGACGGCCATCAGCGTTGGGCTGCGGAAGCGGGCCGGGTTGGCGTTATAGAAGCGTTCGCAGTCCTGTTCGGTGGGGTCCGGGACGTTGAGTTCGAGCTCCAGTACCCGGGCGATGCGGTCTTCTTCGTCGGCGATGTCGTCGAGCTTGAGGCGGCTGGCCTGTTGCAGGAGGAGCTCGCGGATGACGAGGCTTCTGGCAGCGTCGTGCCAGGCTTCAGCGACTTCTTCTGCCGGGTGGTGCTGCATTTCCCTTGCGATGTCGTCTTCGCCAATGAGGGTTTCACCCACGGTGACCGGCGGGAACTGGTTTCTGGGTTTTTCAGCGTCGCCAACGGGGATCAATTGCATGATGGTTACCTTTTGATCTGGTTGTCGGATTACGCTTCGCTAATCCGACCTACATTTGTGCTATCGGGCTCGGGGATGTGTCAGATTACGGCTTCGCCTAATCCGACCTACATTTCGTCTTTCGGGCTCGGGAATTTGTCGGATTACGACTTCGTCTAATCCGACCTACGGTAGGTCGGATTAGCGTGGCCCCGCCACGCGTAATCCGACACCTTCACCGTCACCTCAATTCACACCATTACGCCCGCTTGCGAACCACCTGGTACTTCCGACCGAAATACTCCACCGGCACGCTGAGCATGTGCACCAGGCGGGTGAACGGGAAGAGTACGAAGATGGTCAGGCCCAGGAAGATGTGGGTCTTGTAGATCCAGTGCACGTCGGCGATGTAGCCGGCCACGCCGCCCTGAAGGGTGACGATACCCTGAGCCCAGGCAGAGAACTTGAGCATGGTGCTACCGTCCAGGTGGCCCATGGTGGGCAGGATGGTGAGCATGCCCAGGACCAGCTGGACCACCAGGATGATAATGATCATGTTGTCGGCGAAGGTGCTGCTGGCCTTGATACGTGGATCAGTGAGCCTGCGCCATGCGAGCATGCCGCCGCCAATTATGGCCATGATGCCGGCAATACCACCGACCACGATCGCCATCACCTGCTTGGTACCGGGGGTCATGAACGGCTCGTAGAGCGCGTGCGGTGTCAGCAGGCCCACCAGGTGGCCGAAGAAGATCACCAGTACACCGACATGGAACAGCACGCTGGCCATCACCATGTTTTTCTTGCGCAGCATCTGGCTGGAATGGGCTTTCCAGGTGAACTGGCCCTGGTCATAGCGAGCCCAGGTGCCGATCACGAGGATCGCGATAGCAATGTAGGGATAAACCCCGAACAGTAGTGTATTGAGATAGGACATCATTTCCGTTTCCTCCTGCGCCCTCAGGCGCGCCCTGCCTGACGGGGGGTTGCGTCCGTCATCAGCTGATCACTCAGGTGAATGGTCTGGGTCTGTTCCAGTTCGCGGCGGCGTTGGCCTACAACACTGCCGGTACTGCAGGAGCTGCCCTGATCATCAACAAACTTCACCATTTCCTCTTCCCAGACCTTGTCCAGAGCCTCCGGGGTGTCGTCGCGCTCTTCCGAGGCGACGATCCGGGCCAGTTCCTGGCGGTTTGCCGCACGCCCGGAGAGGGTCAGCAGGGAGTCCATCACCACGTGATAGAAGCTTTCCCGCTGGTACAGACGCTCACCCAGCAAGCCCAGAATGTGGTGGATGTCCTCCAGCCAGTTCCGGATCTCGTCCCACGGACGGGTGGAGAGGTATTCCAGGAACAGCGGCAGGTAATCCGGCAGTTCCCTGGCATCGATTTCCAGGCCGTTGCTGCGGTATTCCTCCATCAGGTCCACCATGGCCTGGCCACGGTCGCGGGATTCCCCGTGGACGTGTTCGAACAGCAGCAGGGACGTGGCCCGGCCTTTGTCGAACATGCCGACGTAGTTTTCCTGCACGTCCAGCAGGTCGCCATCGCAGACCATTTCCACACAGCGCAGCAGTTGCTCCTTGTTCTGCCTCGGCAGCCGGCTGTCCTCAAGGACAGCGGCAATCAAAGCATCTTTGGAGGCCTGGAGTTCTTCGGTCGGGTACTCGAGCACCCGGGCCAGTACTTTTAAGAGTTGCATCTCGGCCTCCTTATTCCTGCAGCTGTTTCGGGTCAACCTGCTTCACGGTCGACAGCTTCTGGACCATGCTGGTGGTCTGTTTGCGGCCACCGAACATGTTGAATTTGCTGTCGCCGTTGCAGCCTTCACCGAAGCTGAAGCCGCAGCCGTTGCGTTCACCGTGGGCGGTGGCATCGGGGAAGGCTTCTTTCGCCAGCTCGCGGTGGCTGGTGGGAATCACGAAGCGGTCCTCATAGTTGGCGATGGCCAGGTAGCGATACATTTCGTCCGCCTGGGCCTTGGTCAGACCGGCTTCCTCAAGGGCGCGCAGGTCTTCCTTGCCTTCAACGGTCTCGGCACGCTTGTACAGGCGCATGGCCATGATCCGCTTGAGGGCCCGTACAATCGGCTTCTCATCACCAGCGGTGAGCAGGTTGGCCAGGTACTTCACCGGGATCCGCAGGCTTTCGATCTTCGGCAGTATGCCGTCGAATTCGACCTTGCCGGCTTCCGCCGCGGACTGGATCGGGCTCAGGGGCGGCACGTACCAGACCATGGGCAGGGTGCGGTATTCCGGGTGCAGAGGCAGGGCCAGTTTCCAGTCCACCGCCATCTTGTACACCGGGCTCTGCTGGGCAGCTTCGATCACATTCATCGGAATGCCATCTTTCTTCGCCTGCTCAATCACTCTCGGGTCGAACGGGTCCAGGAAGATTTCCAGCTGCTTTTCATAGAGCTCATGCTCGCCCGGAGCGCTGGCCACTTCTTCGATGCGGTCTGCGTCATACAGCAGCACACCGAGATAGCGAATCCGGCCAACACAGGTTTCGGAGCACACAGTGGGCATGCCGGCTTCGATCCGCGGGTAGCAGAAAATGCACTTCTCGGACTTGCCGGTTTTCCAGTTGAAGTAGATCTTCTTGTACGGGCAGCCGGAGACACACATCCGCCAGCCACGGCACTTGTCCTGGTCGATCAGGACGATGCCGTCTTCCTCACGCTTGTAGATGGCACCACTCGGGCAGCTGGCAACACACGCCGGGTTCAGGCAGTGCTCGCACAAGCGCGGCAGGTACATCATGAAGGTGTTTTCGAACTGACCGTAGATATCCGCCTGTACCTGGTCAAAGTTCTTGTCTTTGCGGCGCTTGGCGAACTCGGTACCCAGGATTTCTTCCCAGTTGGGACCCCATTCGATTTTCTGCATGCGCTGGCCGGAGATCAGCGAGCGCGGCCGGGCAACCGGCTGGTGCTTGCTGTCGCCAGCGGTGTGCAGGTGCTGGTAGTCGAAATCGAACGGCTCGTAGTAGTCGTCGATCTGGGGCAGGTCCGGGTTGGCGAAGATGTTCGCCAGTACCCGGAAACGGCCACCGATCTTCGGGCGGATCTTGCCGGAGCTGTCACGCATCCAGCCGCCCTTCCACTTGTCCTGGTTCTCCCACTCTTTCGGGTAGCCGATACCGGGCTTGGTCTCGACGTTGTTGAACCAGGCGTATTCCATGCCTTCACGGCTGGTCCATACGTTTTTGCAGGTGACTGAACAGGTGTGGCAACCGATGCACTTGTCCAGGTTCAGCACCATGCCGACTTGGGAACGGATCTTCATTTTACAGCCTCCTGAACAGTGTCATTGCCTTCACCGTCGAGCCAGTCGACGTTGTGCATCTTGCGAACCACCACGAATTCGTCGCGGTTGGAACCTACGGTTCCGTAGTAGTTGAAGCCGTAGGAATACTGGGCGTAGCCGCCGATCATGTGGGTCGGCTTCGGGCACACCCGGGTGACCGAGTTGTGGATACCGCCACGGGTACCGGTGATTTCCGAGCCCGGAATGTTCACGATCCGCTCCTGGGCGTGGTACATCATCACCATGCCGGGCATCACCCGCTGACTCACAACCGCCCGGGCTGCAATGGCGCCATTGGCGTTGAACAGCTCGATCCAGTCGTTGTCCTCAATGGCCAGTTCTTTTGCGTCGTCCTCACTCAGCCACACAATCGGGCCACCGCGGGACAGGGTCAGCATCAACAGGTTGTCGCTGTAGGTGCTGTGGATACCCCACTTCTGGTGCGGCGTGATCCAGTTCAGCGCTTTCTCGGCGTTGCCGTTGCTGCGCTGGTTGATCATGCTGCTGACCGTCTTGGTGTTGATCGGCGGGCGATACACCAGCAGGCTTTCGCCGAAGGCACGCATCCACTCGTGATCCTGGTAGAACTGCTGACGACCGGTCAGGGTGCGCCAGGGGATCAGCTCATGGACGTTGGTGTATCCGGCGTTGTAGGACACATGCTCGTCTTCCAGGCCAGACCAGGTCGGGCTGGAGATGATCTTGCGCGGCTGCGCCACGATGTCCCGGAAGCGGATTTTTTCCTCTTCCTTGTTCTTTGCCAGATGGGTGTGATCCAGGCCGGTAAACTCGGACAATGCCGCCCAGGCTTTTACCGCCACCTGACCATTGGTTTCCGGGGCCAGGGTGAGGATCACTTCTGCGGCATCAATAGCACTCTCGATCTTCGGACGGCCGGCGTTGGCTCCGTCGATGTGCTTGTAGTTCAGATCACCCAGGAACTTCACTTCCTTCTCGGTGTTCCAGTTGATGCCCTTGCCACCGTTACCCAGCTTGTCCATCAGCGGGCCAAGGGAGGTGAAGCGCGCGTAGGTGTTCGGGTAATCCCGCTCAACGGTAATGAAGTTGGGCGCGGTCTTGCCCGGGATCAGGTCGCACTCGCCCCGCTTCCAGTCCTTCACATCGAACGGCTGGCCCAGCTCGGCCGGCGCATCGTGCAGCAGCGGCAGGGTGACCACGTCTTTCTCGACCCCCAGGTGGCCTTCGGTGGCCTTTGAGAACGCCTTGGCGATGCCCTTGTAGATCTCCCAGTCACTGCGCGCTTCCCAGGCCGGATCGGTGGCTGCGGTCAGCGGGTGGATGAACGGGTGCATGTCGGAGGTATTCAGATCGTTCTTCTCGTACCAGGTGGCCGTCGGCAGAACGATGTCTGAATACAGACAGGTGGTGGACATGCGGAAGTCGAGGGTCACCAGCAGGTCGAGCTTGCCTTCCGGCGCCTCATCATGCCACTTGACCTCTTTCGGCTTGGCGCCACCTTCGTGGCCCAGATCCTTGCCCTGCAGACCGCTCTTGGTGCCCAGCAGGTATTTGAGCATGTACTCATGGCCCTTACCGGAGGACCCCAGAAGGTTGGACCGCCAGATGAACATATTGCGCGGATGATTCTGGGGCGCTTCCGGATCCTCACTGGCAAACGCCAGGGAACCGTCTTTCATGGACTGGGCGACGTAGTCAGCCACTTCCATGCCTGCCTTTTCGGCCTCGGCAGCAATACCCAGCGGGTTGCGGTTGAGCTGCGGAGCAGACGGCAACCAGCCCATGCGCTCGGCGCGAACGTTGTAGTCAATCAGGCTGCCGCCGAATTTTGACTTGTCCGCCAGCGGCGACAGGATCTCGTCGACACCCAGTTTCTCGTAGCGCCACTGACCGGAGTGAGCGTAAAAGAAGGAGGTGGAGTTCATGTGCCGGGGCGGACGCTGCCAGTCCAGACCAAAGGCCAGGGGCTGCCAGCCAGTCTGCGGACGCAGTTTTTCCTGGCCAACGTAGTGGGCCCAGCCACCACCGCTCTGGCCGATACAACCACACATGATCAGCATGTTGATCAGGCCGCGGTAGTTCATGTCCATGTGGTACCAGTGGTTCATACCGGCACCCACGATGACCATGGAACGGCCCTTGGTCTTGTCGGCGTTGTCGGCAAACTCACGGGCAATGCGGATCACTTTGTCGGCGGGGACGCCGGTGATCTTTTCCTGCCAGGCCGGGGTGTAGGGCTTCACTTCGTCATAGGAAGTGGCACCGTCATCCTCGCCCAGACCACGGCTGATGCCGTAGTTGGCGACCATCAGGTCATAGACGGTAACCACGCGCCCTTCGGAGCCATCGGCCAGCTGCACCTTGCGGGTACCCAGCTTGTGCTTGAGGATGTCCTTGATTTCCACATGCTTGAAGTGGTCGTGCTCGATACCACCGAAGTACGGGAAGGCAACGTCCACAACGTCATCGTGTTTCTCGACCATGGACAGCTGCAGGTTGACGTCGGAGCCCTTGGCGGTCTGCTTCAGGTTCCACTTGCCCTTTTCACCCCAGCGGTAGCCAATGGAGCCATTGGGAGCCGTCAGTTCACCGGAAGCCTCATCAATCGCGATGGTTTTCCACTCGGGGTTGTTTTCTTCACCCAGCCCGTCAACCAGATCGCTGGCGCGCAGGAAGCGGCCCGGCACGAAGCTGCCGTCGTCCTTTTCGTCCAGCATGACTAGGTAAGGCATGTCCGTGTAGCGACGCACGTAGTCGGTGAAGTACTCGCTGGGCTTGTCGACGTGGAACTCTTTCAAGATCACGTGGCCCATGGCCATGCCGAGAGCCGCATCGGTACCCTGCTTGGGGTTCATCCACTCGTCGGATAGCTTGGAGACTTCGGCGTAGTCAGGAGTAATGGCGACGGTCTTGGTGCCCTTGTAACGCACCTCGGTGAAGAAGTGGGCGTCCGGGGTACGGGTCTGGGGTACGTTGGAACCCCAGGCAATGATGTAGCCGGAGTTGTACCAGTCGGCGGATTCCGGCACATCGGTCTGCTCACCCCAGGTCTGGGGAGAGGCCGGCGGCAGGTCGCAGTACCAGTCATAGAAGCTCATGCACACGCCGCCGATCATGGACAGGTAACGGCTGCCGGCAGCGTAGGAAACCATGGACATGGCGGGAATCGGCGAGAAGCCGATGATGCGGTCCGGGCCATGCTTTTTGGCGGTATAGACGTTGGAGGCGCCAATCAGCTCGTTGACTTCGTCCCAGCTGGAGCGCACGAATCCGCCCATACCACGGCGGGGCTTGTACTCAGCGGTTTTCTTGGGGTCTTCCACGATAGAAGCCCAGGCTTCCACCGGGTCATTAAACTGCATGCGCGCGGCACGCCAAAGCTTCATCAGATGCTTGCGCATCAACGGGTACTTCAGGCGGTTGGCACTGTACATGTACCAGGAATAGCTGGCACCACGTGGGCAGCCGCGTGGCTCGTGGTTGGGCAGATCCGGACGGGTACGGGGATAATCGGTTTGCTGGGTTTCCCAGGTAACCAGGCCGTTCTTGACGTAAATTTTCCAGCTGCAGGAGCCGGTGCAGTTTACGCCGTGGGTGGAACGCACGATCTTGTCGTGCTGCCAGCGCTGGCGGTAGCTGTCTTCCCATTCGCGACTGACTTCGTGGGTTTCGCCATGGCCGTTGGAGAACGGCTCGCGCTTCTTCCTGAAGTAATTCAGTTTATCGATCAAATGACTCATGGTCTCTCTCTCCGTCTGCCGGATCGTTTCTCCGATTTGAGACCATTGTGTGTGAGAAAAACCGCGAAATCTGCGTGGTTACTACCTCATAACCCGTTTCTACCACCCTGGTGGTAGGCGGCTTATATCCCCGGGTGGAGAAGGTGTTCACGCTCGTGCCGGCGACTTTCCCGGGCAAACAGGAAAAGACAGCCCACAAGCAGCAGAAAGAGAATCATGAAGACCGCACTGCGGATACCCAGCCAGTGGTTAACGCTGCTGAAAATCACCGGCAGCACAAAGGCTACCGAACAGGCGCTCACCAGAAGCAGCCCGGCAATAAAGGCCGCCACCGAACGATTCTCAACAATAACCAGCCGCTGGAGGCTACCCATGGTGCAGCCCATGGCCAGCCCGAGGGTAACGACAAATACACCCTCTACTTGCATGGGCAGGGCAAATTCAACGCGGATTGTGGCGTCAACGCCCTGGATAAACAGGGTCATGGGCGGGTAGGACAAAACAAACAGCGCCATCAGACAGACCATCAGAGCACGACTGACAACCCTTGCACTGCCGAAGCGGTCGGAAAACCCGCCTCCCACGATCTGGGCCAGGGCTCCGGGAATAACAAACCATTGAGCCAGCCGCGCGCCGGAGTCCACTGGCAGGTCAAACTGCGAGGACAGATAATCCGGCAGCCACAAGGCCAACGCAAAGAAGCTGCCGGCGACAACGCCAAAATAACCACAAAGCTGACCGGCCCGCTTCGTCTGCATGCGGTGTAGCAGCACCCGGACTGAGGTTTCGGCGGTCGGGTCCGCCTCAGCGTCTTCCGGATCGGTGAGCATGACCAGCAGCGCAAGCAGCAGTAACAGCACAATTAGATAGGCCAGCGGCACCCCATGCCAGGAAAAGGCCTCATGGAAAAGTGGCACCAGGTAGTAATTGAATCCCGCGCCGGTCACACCAGCGCCAAACACCCCAAGCACAAGACCCAGGCGCCTGGATTCACAGTGCCCTGTCACGAACTGCAGCCCGGCACTGTAAAATCCACCCGCCAGCCCAAGTCCGCCGGCGGCAATCAGGTACCCAGGGAAGGTATCGGTGGTCAGGAGTATCACCATGCAGGCTGCGAGCCCGGCCAGACAGACCAACATGATCCGGCGGGCACCGAATTTCTGCGCCGCCAGGCCAGCAGGAACCGCCAGCGCCGCGCCAACCGCCATCGGCATCGCCAGCAGGAACCCAAACTGCAAGTCGCTGAGATCCAGTTCCGAACGTAGATGGACCCCAGCCACCGCAAACAGGGTCCAGCAGCCGGCGGCGACAACAAAGCCAGCCACCGCCAACGGCAGTACCACTGCCAATGACGCCAGCCGGTCATCTGCACGATCCGTTTCGGTCTTCATTGCTGTCGCTCTTTTGGAAACCTGTTTTTCAGTTTCATCTTTTGATCATAAAAGGGTCAAAGATTATGATGGGTTAACACCCATTGGGGTAATTGACTATCCTCAAGGAGGTATCACGGAATCCTGGTGCGGGGCATAATTCACTCTGTCCCGCCAAACGCATTGATGCGCACGAGATCGAATGAAATCCAGAAGCCCGCTTGTAAACCGAATCGCCATCGTCGTTGGCGCCGTGGTGGTGACAGCCCTTGTCAGCATGGCGACCACGCTTGCGGTGTCTAAAAGCATCGAAGGCAATGCCACCGCGATCAATCTGGCGGGCGCCCTGCGCATGGGGGCCTTCCAGTTGCTTGCCCGGAGCGCGGGGCCTGTTGCGCCAGAATCCGGAGAGGACTCAATCGGGCAGATGCTGGAGCGCTACGATACCAAGTTGGGTGACGCCAGCATTACCAATGCCATACCCGAGAGCCGCGACCATCCACTGGCCGCCCAGTACCAGAGTATTCTTCAGTCCTGGGAAACCATGCTCCGGCCTGCCCTGCAGGAACACGACCAGAGCACCCCCGTTTCCGCGGCCATGCTCGCTTCAACGCAGCAATACGTTGATCACGTAGACCAGCTGGTGAAGATGCTGGAACAGCGAACCGAAGCCCGTATTGACCTGCTGCACCTGATCCAGATCATCAGCCTGGCTTTCTCCATCCTGATCATCGTGGCGCTGTTCATCGATCTGAAGAACCGTATTTTACGGCCATTGCGCAAGCTGGTCAGTATCGCCATCGCCGTTGGCGAACAGGATTTTTCCCGCAAGGCCAACCTGAGCGGCTCCGACGAGCTGGCACAGCTTGGCCAGGCATTTGACCAGATGACCAGCGAGCTGGCTCTGACCTATTACGAGCTGGAAGAAAGGGCCCGCCTGAAAACGGAAGAGCTTGAGAGGAGCCACGCGGCCCTTCAACTCCTGCATTCCGCAAGCCGGGACCTGTTTGCCAAACACGATCTGTGCAATGGGGCGATCCCCATGCTTCAGGAGCTTGAGCAGCTACTGGGCATTGGCCCGATCCGCCTCTATCTCCACGATAAACAATCCACGGAACCAGTACAGGCGATCACGACAGCCAGCCGGGAACGGCCATTTTACTGCCGTGATCACCACTGCAATGCC
>Ga0181371_1000261_pt1 | contig 12248 bp, 12 predicted proteins | sample LowvirmetaG_6_FD_130087 | JGI IMG/M metagenome (GOLD analysis project Ga0181371, IMG submission 130087) | Marine viral communities from the Subarctic Pacific Ocean - Lowphox_07 viral metaG | ecosystem: Environmental > Aquatic > Marine > Oceanic | place: Subarctic Pacific Ocean | collected...
CTTCCAGCCGGGGCCCCGCATCGAACACCGGGCGCGCCAGGCCCGATCCGTCCGCCGGGCCCCAAGGGGAGGATGCCGCGGCGCCGTCCCGCTCGGACCCGTCGATGATCCCTGGCCGGACGCCCGGCATGGTCACGGATCCCGCCGCGATCAGCGCGGCTGCGGCGCCGGCCATGACCGAGGCCGGGCCGCGCCCGTTCTGGCCGAGGCCGAGGGTGAAGCCGGACATGACGTCCCGGCCGACGTTCATCATGACGCGCGAGGGCGAGCGCGTCTGGGTGACACGCCGGGTGGTGGCCTCAGGTACGCGGGCGACCTCGGCCGTCGCGGCCTGGACCGCAGAGCGCCTGCCCCGGATGCCCTGGGCAAAGCCGTTCATCGCATCCGCGCCCGCCTTGAGCAGCTTGCCGGGTAAATCGGCCAACCAGCTCCAGAGATCCGCGAAGGCCGATTTGAACGCGTCGAGCGGATTGAAGGCCCGGATCACATTCCTGATGGCATCGATGCCGCTTGAGACAGCGCCCTTCACCCGAGTCCAAAGGCCAACGACAAAGCCAGAGATCGGACCCCAATTGCTGATGATGAAGCCGAGCGGCGTGAACCGGACGAGCAGCTGCCCGATGGCCTCGAGGCCGTATTGGACGGTCGACCGGTAGCGGTCGAAGGCCGTCAGCAGAAAGCGCGAGATCGCCTCCCAATTCCGGACGATGAAGCCAAGCGGGGTGAAGCGCAGGAGGCCCTGCCCGATCACGGAAAGTCCCTTGCCGACGACGGCCTTCGCGCCGGCCCAGACGCCGGCAATGTGACCGGTGACGCCCGACCATGCCTTGCGGACGTAACCCATGGGGGAGAACCGGGCGAGCAGGTATTTGGCATAGTCGAGCCCGAGGCCGACGGCTTGACCGGTCAGGTTCCACAGCGCGCGGACGAAGGCGACGATCGGCTGCCAGTTCCTGATGATGAAACCGAGCGGGGTGAAGTTGAGGATGTAAGCCTTGATCAGGCCCAGCCCGCCGCCGACCGTGCGGGTGATGCCGTCCCACAGGCCCTTCAGCCATGGTCCGATCCGGCCCCAATTCCGATAGATCACATAGGCCACGGCCGCGACGGCCGCGATGATCAGGGTGGCGATCAGCACCATGGGGTTTGCCAGCAGGGCGGCGGTGAACCGCCAGACCCCCATGGTCATCAGCTTCAGGCCGGTGAGGACCGGCCCGAACAGGACCGCCGTTTGTGTCAGGGTCAGCTGCAGGAGGGCGAAGGGGCCGAGGACGGCCGCCGCGGCCATGGCCAGCCCGCCGAACACGACGAGGCCCGCCGCGAGAACCGCTACCAGGGTGCCGACGACCTTGATCAGCCCGGGGTGCGCCTGGGCAAACACCCGGAAGCGGTTAGTGGTGTCGCGCACCCACATCGCCCCGGCCTTGATCTGGGGCAGAAAGGCGGTCCCGATCTCGACGCCGATTGCCTTGATGGCGTTCTTGCCGAGCTGGACGGCGTTCGACGCGGCCTTCGCGCGCGACTCGAATTCCTTTTGCATCGACCCGGCGTAGAGGCTGCTGTCCGCCACCTTGCCCAGGTTCTCCTCGAGGAGCTCGAGGTTGGTCAGCATGGGCGCGATAGCGCCGACCGATTCCGAGCCGAACAGCTGGGTCAGGATGGCGCTCTGGCGATCGGGCGCGAGCTTCGAGATCCGGCCCAGCACGTCGAGGATGGTGCCGCCGGCGTCCTGTTGCATCTGCCTGGCCACAGTAACGGCGTCGAGGCCCAGGGCCTTCCAGGCCTGGCGCTGCATGCGGGTGGCAGCCTCGCCCTTGGTCAGCGCCAGCACGGTGTTCTTGATCCCGGTCGCGGCGATCTCATCACTCAGGCCCATGCCGGCCATGGTCGAGCCCAGAGCCGCAATCTCGCCCGCCGCCATGCCGGCGACCTCCCCCAGCGGCCCGATGCGGGTCACGATGTTGGAGATCTGCATGGAGGTGGCCGGGCCGGTGTTGCCCAGATAGTTGATCTGATCCGCCAGGCCGCGCACTTCGGGCTGGGTCATGCGGAAGGCCGTCCGCCAGGTGGCCATCATCGACCCGGACTGCTCGGCGGTCGTATCGAAGGCGATGCCCATCTTGGCGGCGTCTTCGGCGAACCCCAGCAGTTCCGCGCGCGGGATGCTGGCCTGTCCGGCAGCGGCCACGATTGCGGTCAGGCCCTCAGTCGCAATGGGAATATGCGTGGCAAGGTCGAGGATATCATTCGACATTTGCCGGAACTGGAGCGGTGTCTCGAAGTCGACGACCTTGGCCACGTCCAGCATGCCGTCCTCGAAGGACATGGCCTGACGCCCGCCCATGAACAGGGGAGCGGCCAGGGCCCCGCCGGCGGTGACCGAGGACATGCCCGCGCCCTGCATGGTGCCGGCCAGTTTCTGGGTGTTGTCATAGCGGGTGCGCGCGGCCGACAGGCGCTGCTGACGGGCGGCGACGGCCTCGAGCTGGCGGGCCTGCTCGCGCAGCTCCCCATTGGCTTCGCGCAGTTCGCGGCCGAGGCGCATCTCGTGCGCGCTGAGGTTTTTGGTCGAGATCCCGGCCTCGGTCAGGGTGCCGCGCAGATCCTGCAGTCCGAGACGCCGGCGCTGCTCCTGCTCCTGGAGCCCCCTCACCTTGTCGCGGGCAATCTCGAGGGCGCGTGTCAGCTGGCGGGTCGGACGGTCGGCCGAGGCGTGAGCCTGGCCGAGCCGCTGGGCTTCCTTCTGGGCCTCGGCCAGCCGCGCCTGGGTCTGGCCCAGCTCGCCCTGCAGGCGCTTGTAGGCGGCGATGTTGCGGACGCTCTTCTGCAGATCCGTGACGCGCTCGCGGGCGGCGCCGAGCGCTTTGGACGTCCGGTCGCTCTCGCCCTTGACGCCCTGAAGAAAAGTCTTCGCGTTTCCAGCGGCTTTGAAGATGAGGTTGAGGCGAAGATTACGGTCCATGCGTCATTCGTCCTTCGGGCCGTTGACCCGATTCCACAGGGCGATCGCGCGCTCCCGCTCTTCTGAGAGGTCGGCCAGGTCGAGGGCTTCAAGGGCTTCCCTCGACCAGCCATGCATCACGAACATGATGTCCGCGAAGGCGTCCTCTACTCGGTCAGGGAGGCCTCCCGCCGCTGCGACTTCGTCAGCAAAAAATTGATCACCTCGCCGGACAGCTGGGCGATGTCCTCGCCGTCCATGTCCATGAATTCCTGGCGGTGGATCATCGGCTCGCTGATGCGGGGGATGACGATCGACATGGCGACCACGTCGGCCGCATAGAGCTCGGTCAGCTTGGTGCCGCGCAGATCCCCGCCGCGGGGCTTGCGGACGGTGATGTCCACAATCTCGGTCCCGCCGCGATCAAGGGGATTGTCGAGGGTGACCAGCGCCCACGGGCGACCGTTCTTGTCGACGCCAGAGCGAGGCTTTTCGACGGCGTGCGACGTCGGGACATCTTCGCCCGGCGTTGCGATGTCGGGGGTATGTTCAACGGCCTTGGTCATTGGAGGGGTCCCGGCGAGTGCGCCGCGTCAGCGCGGCCATGAATCGGTCGAAGTGGCGATCGGCGGCCTGACGACTTGCGATATCGTCCTGGCGCTGGCGCTCGAGCGCAGCCGCGATCGGGGGAAGGGAGCGCCCCGCCGTCATCAGTTGATGATGCGGCGCAGTTCGGCGCGGCGGTCGACGCCGTCGACGATGAAGGTGCCGGCGATCATGTCGATCTCGAACTCGACGCGGCCGTTGCGGGTCTGTTTGTAGAAGACGCAGGCCGTCTTGTACTTGGTGCCCGACTTGGCGCCGACTTCATCCGTGCCGGAATCGATCTCCATATGACGGCCGCGGACGACGATCTGGACGTCGTCATAGCGGCCGGTCGCGTCGTTCTGATAGGCGCCGGCGAAGCGCAGCTGGCTGCCGTCGATGTCGGTCGAACCGAATTCGCGGTTCAGTTCGGGCATGTCGCCGCCGTACTCGTGTTCGACCTCGAGCCCTTCCAGACCCATGTCCAGCTTGACGGTGCCCAGCATGCCGGCGCCGCGATAGTCCTCGGTCTTGATGACCAGCTTCGGCCGGGTGAACTTCCCCGCCTGACCGGCGAAGGAGTTCGCCGCATTGAAGACGTTCATGTCCTTGAGTTGACGGGGCAGTTGCATGGCGGGAGTTCCTGGAAGGACGGTTAGAAGGGCTCAGGGGCGAAAGGGCTTGGGATGACGGGGCCGGATCAGGCGGTTCCGGCCAGCTCGGCGAAGTCGGCGTAGAATTCGTCCGTGATCTCGGGCCCGATACCGAGCTCCTCGAGCGGGGCGCAGGGGGTGAAGCGGTAGCCGATGCGGAGCTTGCCGGCGGCCAGCAGCTCGGGCGTGTTGCCCTCGGCCAGGAAGGCCTCGAACCCGATCAGACGACCGGCCAGGACCTCGCGCCGGCCGAGCGCATTCAGGCTCTCGATGATGTCGATCGCCAGCGACTGGCGGAGCGGCTGATCGATGTAGGGGAAGACGCCCTCGGCAATGGTGTCACGGAGCACCTGGTCCGTGCGGACGGCGCTTTCGAAGGCGTAGCGCGGATCATCGGAGCAGGTGCGGTTGCCCCAGAAGCGGAAGCCGTTGCGCCGGATCAGGCCGGTGACGTCCGCGCCGTTGATCAGGCCGATCTCGGTATCGGCCGACTGCAGATCCCAGGTGCGGGGATTGGTGAGACCCAGCACGCCCGGCACGGCCACATTGGAGATCGTCTTGTGATAGCCGACCTCGCGGTCCAGCCAGGCGCGGGCGCCCACAGCCCGGGCGGCGGCGAAGCTGACCACTTCGGCCTCGGCCAGGGCATCAAAGGCGTTGAAGTCGCCATCGATCAGCATCAGCTCGCGCGTCGAATAGGTCTGGCGGTAGGTGTAGATCTCGGCCGGGGTGGCGCCGATGGCGCGGGCATAAGCCATGGCCCGCAGCTGGGTGGCGACGACGCCCATAGCCGCGGTGACGGCCGCGTCGTCGAGACCGGGCGCGGCCAGGATGCGCGGGCGCACGGCCACGGCCTGCTCGGCCACCAGCAGCTTCTGAAGCCCGGCAATGACGTTCGCCGCCTGGTCGGCCGCGATGTCCTCAGGGTCGGCCCCCTCCCCTTCATCGACCAGGATCAGGACGCCGGTCGAGCGGCCGAAGTCGGCGATGGCGCGAAGCGCGCGCGAGGCGGTCCCGGCCTCACCAGTCGCGGCGATGGTGGCCTCCAGGTCCTGGACCAGGATCGGAGTGTTGAGATCGAGGCCGACCGCGTCCGGCGCCGTGGCGACGATGCCCCAGACGGACAGGGGATTGACGAACAGGGCGACCGCGCCGAGAGCGGCGGCGGTGATGGCGACGCCGTGGGTGCGAGGGGTCAGGGCCATGGGAGTTCCTTCAGGTCGGGCAGGAGGCGATCAGGGCGATCAGGCGGCGGACGGAGCGGGGTGAAGCGGATAGGCGAAGTCGAAGCCTTCGGGCCGGGGCAGATCCACGCGCCGGCCGAGGATGCGCAGGTGAAGGGCGCCCGGGCGCGGGCGCTCGAGCGTCACGCGCGTCAGCTGCACGCGAGGCTCCCACCTCAGGAGCGCCATAGCCGTCGCCGCATAGATGGCGAGACGGGTGCGCGGGTTGTCGGGCTGGTCGACCAGGTCGGGCAGGCGCGAGCCATAGGGGCGCAGCATCACGCGGCTGCGCTCGGGCGTAGTCAGGATGTCTCCGATCGACTGCTCGAGGTGTGCAGCGCTGCGGCTGTCGAGGGCGCGGCCCGTGGTGCGCGACATCCCGGTCATACCGGTGCCCCCGTCTTGCCGGAGATCGTGCCGCCGGTGTGGACGTGCGACTTGAGGCTCTTGGGCGCGCCGGCGACGTCGACGACGACGTCCTCCTTGGCGGTCACCTTCTTGTCGACCGCGGTGTTGCCGGTGATGGCCGTATCGCCATCGATGGAGACGTTGCCGGTGATGGTGGTGTCGCCGATGATGGTGACGCCGCCCGGGGCGGTCATGGTCATGCGGCCGGGCGTCTCGACCTCGAGGTGCTGGCCCTCCGGATCGTAAGAGACCTGGGCACCGTCCTGAAAGCGGATGGCGTTTTTCAGGCCGAGGAACAGGGGCGCGAAGGCCGAGGACGGCAGGCCGTTCAGCACCATGCCCTGCTCGATGTCGCCTTCCGGAGCGATCACCAGGACTTGCTGGCCGAGTGTCGGCGGGATCCAGATGGTGGTGTCGCCGACTGCCATCAGCCAGTCGAGCGGCGGGGTGGTTTGTTCGCCCATCGTCACCACGACCTTGCCCGCCTCAAGATCAACCGACTGGACGATGCCGACGCGCAGAAGCGAGCCGATCAGGCGATCGGAGTCAGCGGCTGGACGTGTGAAGGCGGGGCGGGTCATAGGCTGCGGACGATGGCGTAGCCCGCGCAACATCGCAGGGGCGCGGTGTTGTCAGCACCGCACGGCACAAAAGGCGGTCAGCCCGTAGTGGTCAGGCTTTCGTCGAGCTGGGGCCAGTTGATCGTGTGCGGGAAGCCCGCTTGATCCGGCACGTCGCGCAGATCCTGAACATGCTGCAGGACCCCTCGGTAATCCTCGGCCGTCAGGGTGGTGGTGATCCCGAGCGCAAGCTCGTCCCGATGCCGGTCGACCAGCCAGCGAACCCGGGCAATGCGCCTTGTCCGGTCGGTCCTGACCGCGTGGGCCAGCAGGGCCTCGTCGGGCTCTATGTCTGGATCATCGTCATCGGTGGACGCGGGTCGAACCGTCCAGGTCCCATCCTGAAATACCGCTTCTTCGTCGAAGCCGAAGGCGGGCGGCGGCTCCCGGGTGGCGTTGGCCGGGATCAGCCAGTGCTCGGGCTGCACCCGGGCCGCCGCGGCCGTCGCATTGGCAAGGGCGGCGTCGCGGATCTGCATGGCCTGCCCGATCGCAGCGTCCAGATCCTGTTCGGCCTGGGCCAGCTGATCGAGCGTCACGCGCGGGGCACTGGCGAAGTCTGCCATGGCGCCAGTGTAGGCGGTCGCATAGGCGGCGTGGGCGGCCGCCGCCAACGGGTCGTGCACGGCGTTTCGCGCCAGCTCGAGCTCCATGGGGTCCGCCTCGGCCATGCCGGCGCCGCGATAGAGGCCGGTCTCGGGATCGTAGTGATAGATCAGCATCGGGCGCCTCAGTAGGAGATACAGGCCAGAAGGGCCTCGTTGACCGGGCGAGCTTCGCTTCCGCCCTCGTAGCCGGTCAGCATGGAGCGGGCGACGCCATCGGAATCGCCGTCCTCGACGTAGTTGTCGTTCGAACCGGTCGAGCTGCGCGAGGCGATGGAGTGCCGGTGCTGCAGGTTCTGGCTGGCCTGATAGCCGCCCGTCCCCAGCGCGCGGCCCGGGTCCAGCCCGCGACCGTTGTCCAGGCCCCGGAAGAACAGGCCGCGCCAGTCCGGGATCTGGAAGGTGGTCGCGCCGTCGCCGGCGCCATAGCGGGTGCCGATCGCGGCAAACAGCCGGGCATAGGTGGTACGCGAGACGACGGTGCCATTGGCGACCAGACAACGGGTGCCGGCAGGGACAGTCGGCGTGTCGAAAAGGTGCTGCTCCCCGGCCGGCCAGACCAGATCGAGCAGGTCGGTGATCCTGGACGTCGACAGGTTCGGGATGCGCGCGACGTCGAAGACGCCCGAGGTGACCTTCGACGCATCGAGCGACGGGATGCGGGCGGGGTCGAAGGCACCCGTGCCGATCTTGCTCGCGTCGAGCGCCGGGATCCGGGCGGGGTCGAACGTGCCGCTGGTCGTTTGACTGGCCGGAAGGCTGGGCAGCCGCGCCAAGGCGACTGTGCCCGTGGTGATGTCCGCGCCCGAGTGAACGTGCCCGGTGTCGGACTTGCCCGCCAGCGCCGCGACCAGACCGGTGATGGCCGACATCGCGAGCGCGGGGATCCGGGCGGGGTCGAACGTGCCGCTGGTCGTTTGACTGGCCGGCAGGCTGGGGAGGCGCGCCAAGGCGACCGTGCCCGTGGTGATGTCCGCGCCAGAGTGAACGTGCCCGGAGTCGGACTTGCCCGCCAGCGCCGCGACCAGGCCGGTGATGGCCGACATCGCGAGCGCGGGGATCCGGGCGGGGTCGAACGTGCCGCTGGTCGTCTGACTGGCCGGCAGGCCGGGGAGGCGCGCCAGGGCGACCGTGCCCGTGGTGATGTCCGCGCCAGAGTGAACGTGCCCGGTGTCGGACTTGCCCGCCAACGCCGCGACCAGGCCGGTGATGGCCGACATGGCCAGCACCGGGATCCGGGCGGGATCGAAGACGCCGCTGCTCGTCTGACTGGCCGGCAGGCTGGGCAGCCGCGCCAGCGGCACCGTGCCCGAGGTGATATCCTCGCCCGCATGGGTGTGGGCTGCGTCAGCCTTGCTGGCCGGGTCAAAGTTCCCGCTGTCCCAGAATTTCCGCCAGGCCGACCAGGCGCCGCCGATCGACCCGCGATGGAAGACGTCCCCGCTCGATGGCCGCGTGTAGCGCTGCTCGACGGCATTGCCCTGGGCAAGCACCTCAATGATGCCGGCACCGCCGACGGGATAGTTGGCGCCATCCGTGGCGCCGGCATCCAGCGGCTGGCGATAGAAGCCCGGCGTGGTGCAGAGATTGAGGTCGGAGCCCGAGGCCGCGAGCGAGCTGACGAACTGTAGAAGGACCGGCTTGCCAGTGACCTGAGCCCAGTCGTGCGAGTGGATGGCTGCGGCCTTGCTGTTCGGGTCGAAGTTGCCCGCGTACCAGATTTGCTCGAGGCCGATTCGGGGCACCGTCTCGAACGAAACCTGGCCGGTCGCCCGGATGATCGAGAACGGAATGCCCAGATAGGCGCCGTTGTCGGCGAAGCGCATGAACTCGAGCAGGGTGCCATTGTTCGCGCCACTCTCGGCCGAACCGTTCGCCCGGATCCGCCAACGGTCGACAGCGTCCGTCTTGAAGTTGATCTCTCGGCCCGAGCCGGCATTGCCCCGGAGGTCCAGGCGACCGCCCGACGCCACGAAAATGGAGACCGTTCCGGTGAAGGTGGCGCCCGCGAGGCTGGCCTTCTCGGCCAGGGCGGCGGCGAGCCCCGTGATCTTGGACATCGCCAGGTCAGGGATCCGCAGGACGTTGAAGATCCCGGCGGTGACATGGCCCGCATCATGGCTGTGCGCCGCGTCGGCTTTGGTGCCCAGAAGGGCCGTCAGCAGCACCTTGAGCCGCGAGGGCGGGACCGCGACGTCGCTCCGCACACCGGCGTCGACCTCGGGCTGGGTGGCGATCTTGATGACGCCCGCCTGGTCGACAGTCGCCGGCGGATTGATGAAGTCGGTATTGCCGAATTCGATCATGGCCGTGGTCAGGCTGGCCAGCACCACGTCGACCGCCAACAGCATGATCGAGGCCGTCGACTTCTGGACGATGGGCGCGGCCTGGCCATAGACGGCGAAAAGGGTGCCATCGGACAGGATCAGGCCGAAGCCGCGCATCGAATAGGACTGGATCGACTCGTCGCGGATCGTCAGGTGCAGGGTGTCGGCCGCGACCACGTCGCCCGAGAAGGTGGTCAGACGCTTCAGCTCGGTCGGCAGGGCCGTCATGGCCGCGAAGTTCGCCCCTTCCATATTCGAGGACGTCAGGGCGATCTCGTTGATCGTCAGCGCGTTGGTGCCGGTGTTCTGGGCATTGATCAGGGCCGCGCGGCCCGCGTCGGTAATGGTGATCGGCAATCCGGGCATCAGGCGGCCTCAAGCTGCAGGCGGACGTAGTCGGCCACGCGCGCCGCGGCGGCCGTGCCAAGTCCGCCCTGGGCCGAGAGGCCCTGGGTGAAGGTGAAGTGCGCGCGCACGGGCTTGGTCCGGGCGACCTCGTCGATGACTTCCTCGACGAAGCGGGCCGTGGCGGGCTGACCGCCCTCCCCGTTCAAGGTCAGGACCAGATCAAAGGTGTAGGGATCACCGGGAGGGTCCAGCTGCCACCATTCGCGCAAGGCAATCTGGCCGCCGAAGGCCGCAACGACTTCACGCACCGAGGCGGCGGTGCCCTTCTTGCGCTGGATCTCGATGGCGGCCGCCACCACGTTGCGCTTGACGCTCTCGGACCAGGTTGGATTCCAGCTGTCGATCGACAGGGCATAGGCCAGCCAGGGCAGGAGCTCGATCGGGCAGGTGTCAGGCCGCCACAGATCCCGTAGCGGGACCGGCACGTCCTCAAGGCGGCGCGTCAGGCGCTCGAGCGCCAGCTCGAGCGCAGTGGAGTTCTCAGGCGCCAGACACTGGCTGTCTCGGACCAGGGGCATGGCTATTCCCCGAGGCCCGCGTGGGTGACGTCGATCGATGTGCAGCGCGCCGCCTGGGTGCGGGTTACGACGACATTGGCAGCGGGCAACACCAGGTCGACGTCCTGGACGCCTTCGGGCGACAGAGCCGCAATGATGCCCGAACGCGTGACGTCGCGGCCGAGCCGGAAGCAGGCCGCCAGATAGGCGTCGAGCCGCGCCAGCGCCTCGGCGATGACGACTGAGGCGTCGGGCCCCGCGAAGGTGGTCAGGGTGGCCTCGACCGCGAAGGTGAGGACCTCGGCCGCGGCCACGGTGACCTGATCCGTCAGGGGGCGGACATCCTCGGCCGAGACATAGGCCTCGACCGTGTCGAGCAGGGCCTGATCCGGCACGCCATTGCCGAGGCGGGACAGGACGGTGACCAGGACCTGGCCGGGCGACGGGCTGGTGGCGCTGGCATCGAGGACATCGCCGGACGCGTCGAGGGCCTTGGACACATAGGCGCCTTCGGGCCCGGCCACGGAATAGGCCTCGGGCGCCAGCAGCGCACGCCGGCGCAAAGCATCGTCGTCTTCCATGACGGCCGGGACGAGGCCGTCACCGGACGCCGGAACAATGACCAGGCGCTCGACACCCAGGAGGGCGACCAGATGGTCGAGGTCCGACCCCACGGCATAGGCGATGGTGACGGCCCGCGCGGCATCATTGACTCGCTGGCGCAGACCGAGCTCGCGATAGGCGAAGATCTGGATGATCTTGACCAGCGGCTCGGAAGGCAGGGCCAGCACCTGGGCCATGGCGGCGCCCGCCTCCGGGCTGTCTTCGGCCATGGCGTCGATCAGCAGCTGCCTGGCCTCGGCCACGATGACGTCAAAGGACAGGGCCTCGACGACTTTCGGGAAGGGCAGCTTGGACAGGTTGACGGCAGTCGAGCCGCTGGCCTGGCCGGCGAGGACGGACACGGACGGAAACCTCTAGGTCACAAGCGGGCCTCCGTTGTCACCGCCCGAGCGTCTCGCTGGCGACCGAGGGCTGTTGTGCCGTGCGGTGCTGACAAATTACTCCCGGCTTTTTACCAGGGCCGAGAAAGCCTCGAGGATGCTCTCAACAAGTTCTGCCATTTGTTTCAGCATCTCGATGATGGGCTCGCCAGCCAGCGGGCCCTCGTCCGGGAAGTAAATCTCTACTCGCTCGATCACTGGCTTGATGATCAGCTTGTTTGCGTCCTGAGGGTCGCGCCTAAAATCGACAAACATGCCCGTGTCGGAATGTACCGCAATGAGCGCGGTGTGCTTGTCGGCATTGTTGAGGTCGTGAAGATCGCGAAGTAGGTTTCCGCCGCCCCTATAGGGTCGGAAGGAGCGAAGGAGCTCCACCGCGTCATCTCCCGCCTTGGAAAACTTTTGGCCGCTGATCCGGCCTTCTAGGGCCTCTTCGGAATCGGCAACAGGGAAGTACACGTCCTTGTTGCTGCGACCATTCCGTGCTGCGAGATCTGATGCCATCAAATCGAGTGCCGTCCGGAGATTGTGGACCACGTCGCCAACGATCACTCCAGGCAGCAGACCGAGGTTTGCCCACTCTATGTCGAAGGTGTGCTTGCCATCCGAGGTATCGATGGGGGTTATGAGGGGCGGATTCTGATCGACGTGCGACTTCACCAGGCGCTGCAACTCCGCAATGAAGCCGTGCGCGCGCTCCACCTTCAAGCGGGAGGCCGGGAATATCGGCTCCGCCATAGTTATACTCCCGCCTTACGTACCGCCCCGCGCCCCCGAAGGAGTGCGGCGCATGCTGTGACGCTGGTGCATACTCTGACTTTGGTGGGTCAACCATAGACAGCGCGTGAAGCGCAGGCCCCGTTCATAAGTTGGGGCCAAAGCCGGACGCGTTCCGATGGCCGTCAACTCAGTAGCCCAAGGCCTGTAAGGACTGATCGAGCTCCCATGCCAGCTGGCGCATGAGCGCCCTGGCCGCA
>Ga0181371_1000273_pt1 | contig 12036 bp, 3 predicted proteins | sample LowvirmetaG_6_FD_130087 | JGI IMG/M metagenome (GOLD analysis project Ga0181371, IMG submission 130087) | Marine viral communities from the Subarctic Pacific Ocean - Lowphox_07 viral metaG | ecosystem: Environmental > Aquatic > Marine > Oceanic | place: Subarctic Pacific Ocean | collected 2015-12-04
AAAGGTCAGCTGAAGATATGCTTATAGATGAAATGGGAGCTTCAGACTCTCTCTTTGTACCACAAGAACAGAAAATGCAGCCATAGATGGCTAATGGCATATCCATTGAGAAATACTTAGAATACCTAGATCAGCAAAACGCTAGGAATCTAAGTGCTACCTCTACAGCTGGTACTGTACCTTCAGTTTTAGGAGCTCCTTCTCCTGCAGTTGCTGATCCTTGGGCTGCACGTAGACAAAGACTTGGACTTGATGTAGTAGATGAAGTTAAGAGTGACAATGCTGCTCTTGACTTTTTGGGTTCTTTAGCTTGGGGTGGTGTTCATGGTATTACTTGGGGTGCTTCTGAGTTTGTAGAAAAAGCTAAATCCTGGGAAGAAATGAATGACTGGGAGAAGGCTGGCTGGGTTACTGGTGAAGGTCTTTCATTGTTTACACCTTTTGTAGGTCCATTTGCTTTAATAGGCAAAGGTGGACAGGTTGCTACTAAAGCCTTAAGGGGTAATAATTTTATAAGAAAGGCAGCAGCTAATCTAGTAAAGGAAGAGAAGATTGTTGCTGAAGGAATTTTAAGAGAAGCTACAGCTAGAGGAGTTGTCCCTGAGTCTGTATCTAGATCTCTTAAAAGACAATTTCAAAAACAAGTCCCCAAGGCTTTAAAAGATAAGCATTCAGTAGAGAATTTACGTAATCTTACTGCAGATGTAACAACTGCTAGAACTGCTCAGGTAGGATTAAGATCTCAAAGTGAGGGAGTAATAAAAAGAGTACTTGAAGGCTCTGGAATTCCTGTAACTGATGTAGCTGCAAGAGATTTAGCTAAGAGATTTGTAGGTGAATTAGGCGAAGGAAGGTATGTAAATGATATAGGTGAGTGGGTTACCAGATCATTTGGTAGAGGTAATCCAGGAAGAATATCACAATATCTTGGTATGGCAGCTCAGGATTTTCTTTATCTTGGACTGCATGCTCTTGGTACAGAAAAGATAGACTCTTTAGCACATAAAAGATCTGCCGATTATGGTGATATACCTATGCATACTACCGTAATGTCATTAGGCTTTCCACTTATAAGAGGAATAGGAAAAGGTGGTCGTGAATCACTTTCACGTGGTATCAGTAGTTACTTCCAAAGATATAAAAAGATTAATTATAATAAGATAAGTAAAATGCCAAATGGTGAGAGTACTACAAGAGAATTATTGAAAAGTAATGTTAAAGGAGCTAATATAAATATAGTCAATTCTTCAGAGCATGGACAAAAGACTTGGACAGTTCTTGGTAAGTCTTATATGGGTAAGCAGGATATATTGCATCAAGCAGATACAATGCCTATAGAACATGTGGTTGCTCTTTTAAATAAGATGAGACTTTCAGTTTCACAAAATCTGGTACGTAGGTGGAATAGTAATTATTGGGGAGATCTTGCAGCATCTGTACCTCGTATGGGTACAGGTGTATTATTTATGAATTGGGAAGCTTTAAATATGGGTGCTTTTAAAGATATGAGTCCTCAGGAATTATCTTCTCATTTATTTATGGCAGCATTAATGACCAAAGGTAAGGGTGCGTGGGATCATGCTGGCAAGAGAGGTTATATATCAGATGAGTATGGGGAGATGCATCGAGCATTAAACTTTCTCCAGACAGATCATACAAAGATGGATGAGACTATTTCAGTCATGAAGATTAGAGAGATGATTGATAAATTTGGTATTATACATGGGAATAATCCAATTGCTGATGAAATTGTAGATACATTTGATAGTGTCTTTGAGGGTGAGCGTGTCGATTGGAGAAATAATGGAGAATCTATTTCGACTACTAAGTATGGCAAAGTTCAGGAATTACTCAGTTCATATAATGCAATAAAGAAAATGAAGGATAAAGACTTTACTTTTGTGACTATTGATGAGATGAATACTAATGCATTGGATATGATTAAGAGAGATCTGGGAACAGTAAAGATTGGAGATAGGTCAGTTGATGAAATGACCAAAGAAGATCTTCAGGTAGAGTTAATAGGAGAAACCAAAGCAGAGATTATTTCTGATCAGTATGATATACTTGGATTACTTAAGGAAAGATTTGAAATACCTTTCAGCATTGTCCCTGGTCCTGAAGGTGCACCTTTAAAAGGATCTGCAAGAATGATTAAGACTCCAGAAGGACAGAATACTCCTAATATACATGAATATAATAATTTGATAAGAAACTATGGTTCTGTACTGAATATTGATATAATTGATGATCCTGTACTAGCTACTGATCTAGCAAAAGGCAGAAAAATGTCAGTAAGAGATTATGATAATGCTTTGGGTGGGGTTATTCACGAAGCTATGGTTGATATGGAGGGAAGATTTCTTAACCATAATTTATACTTAAAATTTGATGACAATATTTTTCTTAAAGCAATCAAGGATATAAATGCTACCCAGGCAAAGGACGATATATTTAAGGTCGTTACTAATGTTGAGACTAAAAAGAAGAATGTTATCACATTAAGAGATGACCTTGTTAATCTTTTCGGACAGAAGGGTAAGTTTTCTAATAATATATATGATAATGAAGTTGATAAGAAGGCTGGAGAAGAACTTCTTGCTGATCAAAAGATATCTGAAAACTTATATATTATACAGCCAGTATATGATTTGATGAAGAACCTATCATTTGTAGGTAAAACTAGGTCACGAAAGTTGGGTATAAAATCAGGTGATGTTCAGGAAGTTGCTGATAAAGTAACAGATATGGTAAAAAGACTTCCTCCTGACTGGAAAAATAATGTATATGCTAAAGGATTAGAAGAGTTTCAATCTAGAATATTTACTGGAGGTAATAAGTTATCTTATACTGCATTTCAGAGAGCTAAGGATGAAGGTCTTATTGATTTTGAGTTTGAAGGAGGAGTGAGAAAAATAATATTTCCTACTGAAAACTCTATTGAAAATGCACTTGCTGGTGTAGATGGAGCAACAGTAAGGACTGTTAAGGAAGCAGTTCAGGGGGTATATGATATGTTTACTCCTCAGCTGAGAGGTAGGTCTGATTTTGCTCCGAAAGAACATGTAGGAAGTAATGAATTACTTAAGTGGATTGACATTCATCAACAAGTTGCACATAGTAAGGTTAAGGATTTTGTAGAGAACATAAATGATACACTTGGTAACCTTGGTGAGAATAGCATGGTGGTAAAACAGATAGTGTCCTTGAGAGAGCTATCAGATGAAATCCAAGGTGAGATTGTTAGTCCCAAGAAAACACTTGAGCTTGATAAAGTAAGAAAAGCTCTTGCAGAAGCAAAGCTTATTCATGAGGCATTAAAGGCAGAGAAAAATATTGATGAAGATACCAGCAAGAAATTAGGAGGTCTTATTACTGCTCTTGAGCAGGGTATAGCAGAAGGAAAGGAGCAGCCTTCCAGGACTTTTAGTGAAGAAAACTATGGTAAAATGATTGAGTCTTTTGATGAGATGATTAAGTTTGAGATGGAGGCAGATCATGTTCAGAAAACAGAGCTTTCCAAACTTCTTATCAAACTTGAGAATCATCTTACACAAAAAGATCCAAACATAGGTTATAATGATGCAAAAATATTGCTTGAAAATTTAACTGGAGATTTTCATAAACTTTTGGGGAATAAGAAATCAGCTGAAACACCTCTTCAGGAATTGATTGATGAGTTTAATAATACTGGTAATTGGAAGGATGCACGTACTGTCATTGATGCAGTTGTCAAAACTGCAGGTAGATTTAATACACACCAGGAAGTGTATAATGATATAGCAGCTAAGATGACAAATGACCTTCAAGCTGAGAAGTTAAATACTGAAAGACCTGTAAATTATCAAGAGCTATTGACTAAGTATCCGTCAATACAGGATCCTCTTGATCCTAATGCTGTAAATAATCAGTTTGTATCTGATATATCAGATGCATTTAATCCAGCTAAGCCGATAACTGCTAAAGAAGTATTTGAAGAGTATGTTTATAGTGATATAAGAAAGGAGTATTCTTCTGGTGAGCAGGCAATAAAAATAGAGCAATTTAACGACACTGAAGCACAGCCTTTACTCCAGAATATTTTTGGTAAGACTTTTAGAAAAATTATTACGCTAGACCATCATTTGTTAAAGTTTGAAGATAAGCCTACACGTCATTCTCTTTCAACTATTACTCTTGATAGGACATATACGTCAGATCCTCAATATAAGTATGACTATATGCTTTTAAATGGAAGTATAAAGATTGGTGATCGTGTTATTAATATGGATGATACTTTTGAAATAGGTGGTGATTGGCTTATAATGCAGAATTATGTTGACAAAGCTATAACTGTTGACATGAGTGAGATGAAAGATTTGTATGAGCGGTTAAGAGATGTTGATTATGTAATGGATATTCCTAGCATAGAAAGTCTTAAGCCAGTAAAGGATAGTAATAAAGTATACATGCGTTTGAGTCCTATGATGCGTATTGTTTTTCCAAAGCATGAACAGAATATTAATTTACTTAATAGAGATTTTGATGATATATATGTACAGAAGAGAACTCAATATGGAGGACGTGGTCAGCAGAAACGTCTTGCTGCTTTTGAAAAAGGCTTTAAGCATTTATTTAATTCTACTGAGCAGGATAATGAAATCCTAAGATTGAAGATGATGTTTGTGAATTACAATAGAACTATGGGTCCTCAGTTTGATGAGATGATGGGTAAAATGGATCAGGATAGAGGCAAGATAGAGTTTAATAGTTTTAAGAGGGGAGCTTTAGCTGATGGTGGAACAACAACTCATCTAACGAGAGAAGCATTGGAATGGTCTAGAGATTATAATCCTAGTACTTCTGTAAGAGATAAAGCTAATGAGATATTGAGTAATGGAAATATAAAGCTCAGTGTTCTAAATGATGAGCCAGCAAATAAGGCAGATGATCATTTCTTTAGTAATAAAAAGATAATCATGAAACAGTTGGAAGAGAAAATTATTAGTTTGCAGAATATTTCTGGAGGAAAGGACACACAAGAAACAAAGATAGTGAATAGTTTTGTTAAAGATATTACTAAAGGAACATATACCAGTCTTGAGTCTTTCTTTTTAGATGGAGGAAAGTTTTCTGGCACTCCTTTTAGTAAGTTAGTAAGGTCAGTAAAAGGTGGAGGTGATTGGAATGGAGTTAAAACTATCATCATGGACAATGATATGCTTGGCAAGGGATTTACTGTTTATAATCCAGAGATAGCGTATGTATTAGATGGACTAAAGATTGATCTTTTAGTTGGTAAGACTGTTGCTAAAACATTAAATCTAGATAAGGTTCAAGCCTTTAATATTGATCCAACTAAAAGTCTGAAGAGCGGATGGGAAGTTGATCTTATTGATATGGATGCACCTAATTTTATAAATATTCCTTATAAGAATTTTGGTATATCATTTACTACGCATTCTGATGCTGGTGTTAATTATTCTTCATCCATGTTTGATTTTCAGAGTCCAAATCATCTTTTAAAAGCAAAGAAGTTATATAAAATAGATGAGATCATACAAAAGATGGGTACGATCAATAATAATAAAGACTTTGCTAATGGAGATTTATTAAGAGCTCTATATAAAATAAGACAAGAAGCATCAGGTCAGCAATTAACAACTGGTAGTTATACATTAACTGAAGACTTGCTTGCATGGGGGGGTAGAGAATCAAATCCTTTGCTGCAGGCATCATTGCAGAGATTGCTTCAAAGTGATTTTTATAAGATTCTTACTAGCAGGCCAACACGACATGGAGAAGAAGGAATATCTGCTGTTGATGTAGATAATACTCTCAGTAATCCTGTATATGCTCAGTTTGAGGGATTTCCAAATAATAAGACTTCTAATAGTGTTTATCAGTATGGTGGTGGATCTATTACTCAAGCCATGGCTAAGACATTAATTAGTAGAGATGTAGAGGGAGTAGCTGACATTCAGGATGTTCCTTTTATAGCTAGAGATAAGAAAACTGGTTTGGATATACACTTTTCTTATACCGATGAAGGTAAGTGGGAATATTATAGTCCATTTCTTAAGGCTCAAGAACAAGCAAAGGCTAGAAAAGGTTCACGTATCAGAGGGCTGGATCCAGATGAATGGATTGAGGTAAGTAAAAAAGATATCAATAAAATGCAGGAGACATTAGAACATTTACATAAACAAACTCTTGCTATGAAGAATGTTACTTATAGTGATTTAATAGATTTATTGAATGGAAGAGTTTGGGATGTGCCTAAGGATAAACGACATATTAAAGGAAGTCCTATAGGACTTACCAAGACGTTCAGGGGTTTAGCTAATAAATACAATATTCAATTGGGCATGAGTGTGAATGCCATTCCTAAGGTTATGAAGGATCAGCCTTTGATGCGTATTCAGAAGGTTCTTGATAGAAAGCTAAATGGGTTGGCTACTATAAATTCATTTGATTTACGTGTAACTATGCAAAGAGATTTTGATGGAGATCATGTATACAAATATCTAAAGATGCCTATGTCCATGCTCAAAGATTATACTGATGACATGGGAGATATAAGAGATTATACTCCTATTAAAGATGTTGAGTATACTCCAGGAATGAATATGTTTGGATTTAAGAATGGTGTTGCTGGAAAAGAGACTTCTTCTATAGGATTTGATAAGATAGCTCATGATATAGCTAAGAAAAATAGAATTGTTTCTAATGTAATTTCAAGAAAGGGTACTTTAAGTTATCTTTTAACTTCTGGGTTAAAGTATAAAGGGGAGTCTTTTGTATCTGAAAGTTTTAATAAAAAGAATGTAGAACTATCACTGTCAAAAGCATTAGATATATTCCAAAGAGGGGGAGAAATATTTCAGAGTACTTTAGATAAATGGGGAAAGACTCCTAAGATTGCCAGGATTGCTGGGACAAAAGAGAAGCCAAATACAGATGTTGAGGATTATTTTATTTATGGTTTGTATCCTTCAGATCTTGGAAAACCAAGCCCGCATCATAGTACAGAAAGTTTCTTGGGAAAAGGATTTGGCATAACAAGTGACTTTGAGAGAGAAATGTTTAGGATTATGCATAGGACTCTTAACAAATCGAAAGCTATGGACAATGATATTCATGATACTGCAGGACAGAGGCAGCCAACTACAAAAGAATTAAGAGATGCAAGAACTAATATTAATTCATTTTTTGATAATCCAAATAAGTATTTAATAAGAGGATTGCTAGGGCATGCTAGAAGATTAAGAAAGAAAGGTGATGGACTAGGAGCAGATAAGTACATTGAGAATGTACTTGAGTTCTTTTATCCTGAAATTTCAAAAAGTTCTACAAGATATCCTAAGATATATGATGCACTTAAGAAAGGAAATATATCACCAGGGTTAACACCACAATTTACTTTGGACAAATCTCTTAAAATTAAGAGTAGTATGAGTGGACATGTTTTGGATGAGGTTATAAGACATCCTGTTTTTTATGAGAGAGATAACAAAGGTAGGTCAGATAAGAATAGGACTATGTTCTCACATTATAATAACTTGAGAAATAAGTTAGAAATTATAATGTCTTTTGGAGATGTAACACCTGAAAAAATTGATGAAATGGTTCTAACAGATAAAGCCTTACCGTCAGAGATAGTAGGTGGGAAGTCTGTGTTTGATGCTAACTATAGCGGTATAATCAGATTTGTTGCTAATAGCCAGCATGAAAAAGCAGTGAGTAGTTTAAGGCTTTTGAAGAATGAAACCTTTAAAGATATAAATAAAATAGAGAGAGCAGAGGATAGGATTACTGTAACTCAGCATGTTATTGATGCATTGGATCGACAGATGGCTAAACATGCCTTACTTCGTAAGGATCAAGACTTAACTCTTTTTAATATTAAAGCTACCAAGGATGATATTAATTGGGAGTATAGAGATTTTAAGTTGAATGGTAATCTGTATAGAGTTAAGGGTCCAATTAAAAAAGATGTATTAGATCCTAAAAAACATATGGGAGCACTTGAATACATAGGATCAGTAAGAGATGGACGTAAGGAAAGAGTTCGTAGGGGCTATACTTATATTGTTGATAAAAGACCTCCCAAGTTTGTAACTGTTGAGGATCCAGAAGTAAGATGGAACAGAGCTTTTTCACAAGCAACAGGAGTTGGCACCTTGAAGTCAGGTGATGTAGATCCTGAGTATAATCCTGATGTTAATCCTATTCGTGCTACCAGTTTCTTCTCTGCTGTAGAAGCTCTTAGGAGAGGTGTAGCTGATACTTACAGTAAAGCACATGATGCAGCAGATAAGCAGCCAATTGATAAAAATGATATTTATTATTATAATTCTGTTATAACTGATAGGATGATAGGAGAATTTTTTAGAGATTATGGTAGATCAGGGAATTTTGAAAGACTTCTACGATATCTTCTTCAGCCACAGATACAGAGGAATGTATATATAAAAGAAGGTGCTGAAGAGATTCCTTACTTTAAGATGAATACTCACCTTATTGAATCTGTCTTTCATTGGATGAGAAGACCAGCAATTGGTGCAGAGCCAAGTAATGCAGAGAAGTTTGGATTTGATCCAAGAACTTCAATAGAAACTATTATAAAAGACATGAATGCTTCGCATGACCATAAGACTGGTCAGATAGAACTTGTAACTCAGCAATATAATAGGATGAGAATGGAAGGACGTGAAGACTGGAACAGATTAAGAATGTCTACTGGTGATATTCTAATGAGTGATTGGTATGTAAATCCAGTGTTGAGTAATTATGCAAGAAGTTTTATACTGGGAAGAGGAGATTTCTCTAGAAGGAGGGATATAAATGGAAAACAGAGTTACTTTTATGATTATAGAAAAAGTGGTCGCATTGATAAAATAATGGAAAAAATAATGGGATGTAAATAATGAAAGTTAACGAAAAAGTTATCTCATATATATCAAGTTTTCAAATTCATATTAAAAAGGTGCCCTACCCTACACACAAAATTTTGAAACCTTTTAGGAGTAATAATGTCAATAGCTTGTAATGAAGTTCAGTCAGCAGTAGTAAATACTGATTTCAATGCTGAAAGAATGAATGAAATATTCAAGTATTGGATTGATAAGCCTAATATAAAGAAAAGATATACAAGGCCTGATGGAATATTTGAAAAAGAAATGGCTGAAAATGGTTTAAGAAGTTATGCAAGAGATATACTTGATTTTCCATTTGTAAGAGAGCAGAATTTTACTAATAGACAGTTAAAAAGACTAAAGGTAGCTATTGATGGATTTAATAAAGATATTGGAGGTAAGTTTAAAAATATAGCTGGAATTTTTGCAGTTCCAAGAGGATTGGCAAGATTGGATCCATCAGCAAATAAAATGTTGATGGGCTTGGAAAATGCTAAAAATTATGAACGTAATAAGATGAGTCATGTAGAGTTTTCTATTCAGGAAATCAAAGATAAAATATTATCTGCTCATATTGATGTAGGTAAGGGGGGTAAGTTTTTTGGTAATAAGAGCTATAAAGAATATAGAAGTATAAGAGATAAAATTGTAAAGGCAAAAGATGAAAACATGGAGCAGGATATGCATGATGCTGTTAAGGGTTTTTATTTACAGGACAATGGAAAGCTTCTAGGAGAATATCATACTTTAGTCAAGTTGGCAAGTAAACATCCTGAAACAGTTAAATTTAAGAATTCTGAACTTGATCTAGCAATTCGTAACGGATATCTGCATACAGATCCTGTTACAGATGTACAAAAAATGGTTAAATATAATCCAAAGATAATTCAGGCAGTTGAACTCTCTCATACTTTATTGGATAATGTAGGTAGGATTAATATTGCTGCTTTACGTGAAATGAAGAATGTTATTGATTTTAAATATTCCAGGTTTAATCCAGCAAGAACTAATCTTATGGATAAATTAGAAGCTGCAGCAGTTCGTATAGATAAAAGTATGGAAAAAGGAAATTATTTTCCAAAGATTATACTTGAAACTATGTATGATATGAAAGTAAAGCTTGAAAATCTGGTAACAGAATCTAATATGGACACTGCAAATCAATATATGAATGAAATGATGGGTATTACAGACAAACTCTTAAGTCAGATGAATAACTTAGCTCCTAAGAATACAAAAGCAGCAAGCAGAAACTTGAACCTTTTATGGGAATCTGATCCATATGTAATACTGGAGAGATATTCAAGGGATGCTATTCAGTTTAATAAGAATATTCATATACAGAAAGCATATCTTGAAGCATTCAAGACTATTCCTAATGCAGATATTCCATTCTTAAAAGGAATGAAAAGTTTTATAATGGAAGAGTATCTTGTAGCTAATTCTGAAGGAAGAAGTCGACCTCCATGGGTCAATGAATCAGTGCGTATTATAAATAGTTTTCAAACTGGAAGAACTATGGGTCTAAATATAACTGGTGGTATAAAGAATGCTGCTAGTGTGCTGCATTATGTATCAAGGGTAGGTGCTAAAGCAATTATAGATGCAAAGAAATCATATCAAAATCCAGAAATGAGAGAGATTGTTAGAAAAATAGAAACAGAAGAAGGTTTCCTTTTTACTCCAAGTAATAGTGCTATCATGATGGAAGGTCTTGTAGGCAAGGATAAGTATCGTCAAAATGATTTAATATTTGATGAAAGAGTAGGTGATTACTTTTACAAGGGTACAAAAGTAAGAGATCTTATTGATAAGGCAGGAAATAAAACACTTGGTGGATTATTGTTTTTTCATAGAGTAACTGAGAATGCACAAAGAAAGTTTATGTTTAGAACTTCATTTATTAATAAGCTTGAAGAATTAAAAGTTACCAGTGAATCACCTGAAACGGAACAAATAAGATTTGCTAAAAACTATGCTTTAAAGATGGTAAATGGATGGGCATATGAATATGCTCCATTTGCTAAAAATAAGTGGGTAAGAGGTAGTCAGAATATTGAGATAGTAGATGAGGTTGGAGATACTTATATAATAAGAAAAGGAGCTAAGGCTGCAGCTGCTGGTGTTAGTGAAGTAGCATTTCATTTAATGCATTATCCTATGAGTCTTTTAGAAACTCATATAAGCCAGGTAAAGGCAGCAGGACAGTCAGCTAAAGCTGGTAATTGGGATTCTCCAGAAATGAAATATGTTATGCGGTATGCAGGTGTATTTGGATTGATTCAGCTTGGATCTGTACTACTTAATGCTAATCTTAATAATATTTTAGAAAATGAAACTCTTAATAGATTAGGTAGAATTGAAAGAGATTTGCTTGAATATGACAATAAAGATAGAGCCACATTTGGACTATTGTCTGAATTTACAGGTCCTACTATAGGGCATTTAAAGTATTTCAGTATAATGAGTGGTCTTGTAAAGCTTGATTCTCCTACTAAAAAGATTCTTCTTGGTAATGTAGATTATACACAAGACACTGAAGACAGCAGAAGATATACTGATTATCAATACAGTACTGAATTCGGAAGAATAAAGCATAAAATATATCCTGCAGTACGTGACGGACGGAGCATAGACCTAGTTAGGCATTACCTTGCTTGGTATCCAACTACCAGGATCAAAAAGGCTAGAAAACGCTTAGGATTAAAAAAGCCAAGTAGGTCTACATTTACAACTGAGGAAATATTGCACTCCATCCGTCCAAGTGTTTTTCGTTAATTTTAATAAGCTATTCTATTTCAATAGCTAAAGATACTTTTATGTAATTAAATATGTGTATTCTGATGCATGAGGATACATTATTAAGTATAAACATTATAATGAATGGAAATAAGTTTATTCTTATGAATCTCTGCTGTTCGTCTTCTACTTGAGTTTTACCAGTCCAGGCTCCAATTAGACTATTTCCAAGTCCATAGTTTTTATTATCCATTTATCATCCTCCTTTTTTATTGATTCTATCTATAAGTTCTAACCAGTCTTCATAACGTATTACTATATACGTATCGCCTCTATCTTCTTTAACTGCAGTCACATCGCAGGATTCAGGAACTTTAATCCATTTAGCTATCCTTGCCCT
>Ga0181371_1000274_pt1 | contig 12035 bp, 8 predicted proteins | sample LowvirmetaG_6_FD_130087 | JGI IMG/M metagenome (GOLD analysis project Ga0181371, IMG submission 130087) | Marine viral communities from the Subarctic Pacific Ocean - Lowphox_07 viral metaG | ecosystem: Environmental > Aquatic > Marine > Oceanic | place: Subarctic Pacific Ocean | collected 2015-12-04
CCTCCGCCATCTGAATGGCGATACGGCAGAAGTTGCCATGCCCTCTGGCAATCAGACCGTGTCCTTTGCCAGTATCGAGCGATACTGGTTCGGAGAATATCGGGTATTGTGGCGCTTGCCGGAATACCTTACAGGGGACGGTTTTTACAGCAATGGTGGTGGCGAACAACTCTGGATTGGCGCCCGAATGATGGATCTGGCAGACCGGCACAGTAAATCCCGTGCAGAGAGCGACCGCGTTAAACGTATGAACGCGGAAGAGCAGGTTCGCTGGTATCAGGCATTACGGGGGCTCACTGTGGATGGCATTGCCGGCGCTATGACCATCATCCAGATCAATAATGATCTGGAAGCCTCCATCCCTCGCCTGAAGCCCCTGAAGCCGGAAGGTCGAGAGTAGTCATGTCTTACATTCTTGACGCATTGCGAAAATCCGAAACCGAGCGGCGGCAGGGTCGCGTTCCGGACCTCGGCCAACAGGTGCAGTTGATTCACCGGCCGAAGAAAAAGAGGGTGTCACCAGCTCTCTGGGTGTCGCTGGCACTGTTGCTGAACGCCGCAGTCCTGGCCTTTGTGTTCTGGCCGGGAACGCCGTTGCCCTGGGTTGTTGAGTCACAATCAGAGGCTCCAGCAGCCCCGGATAAAGCTACGGTCCCTGAACCTGTGCCGGTACCGACCGCGACTGAAGCAGAACCGACATCGGAAGATCCCGTCGCGGAGACGGGGGCAATCCCGGAGCCCGATCCTGTTCAGGCAACGCCGTCGCCGATCGCCTCAGAACCTCCGGTAGCTGAGAGCAGGGATCGGGCGACGGTTATTGTTCCATCATCCGCAATATCCGAAACCGCGGTGCGGATGGTGGAACAGGAGCAGGCGGGCCGAGTACCTCATCTGGTAGAGTTGCCGCTTTCATTCCAGAAGAGCGTTCCCGACTTGACCTTTAACAGCCATATCTACTCTTCCTCGCCTGCATCGCGCCGGGTGATGATCAACGACACCTACCTTCGGGTGGGCGATACCTTTGAAGGCCTGCGGGTGGACGACATCACCGAAGAGGGTGTGGTTCTGAGCCGTGACGGTCGCCGCTTCCGGGTTGGTGTGGTGCGGGACTGGGTGAGCCCCCGCTGATGGCTCTCACCGACGACATCAAGCAATCCATCCAGCAAGGCTATCGCGATGTGCTTGCCGGCAAGGACATTCGGGCGCGCTATGGTCAGCGTCTGATGATTGCCGAAATTGCCAAGTACATGGGTGATATCACAGAGAACGATGGCCAGAGAACCTCTCCGGCTGCGGCCTGTGTTGTGGAGGCGGGTACAGGTACCGGCAAGACCCTTGCTTACCTGATCGCCGCCATTCCGGTGGCTAAAGCTCTGGGCAAAACGCTGGTTATATCCACCGCGACCGTCGCCCTACAGGATCAGATTGTGCTCAAGGACCTCCCGGACCTGAAGAAGCACAGCAAGATGGACTTCAACTGGACGCTCGCCAAAGGTCGGGGTCGCTACCTGTGCATGTCTCGACTGGAAGCACGCTTGCACGATGAGGGTAATACCGACAGCGATACCATGCCCCTGTTCCTGCTGGATGGCCCCAAAAACGAAGAACCTGGTACCCGGGCGTTCTTTGAAGAGATGCTGGCAAGTTATGGTTCACGGGAATGGGACGGTGACCGGGACCATTGGCCGGAGCAGATTCCGGACGATGTCTGGCGACAGGTGACCACGGACCACCGCCAGTGCACCAACCGCCATTGCAGCTACTTTGACAGCTGCGCGTTTTTCGATGCCCGTAAAGATCTCGACGATGCTGATATCGTGGTAGCCAACCACGACCTGGTGCTGGCCGATCTGGCCTTGGGCGGCGGGGCGATTTTGCCGGAGCCGGAGAATGCCCTGTATATCTTTGATGAGGCTCATCATCTTCCGGACAAAGCGCTGAACCACTTTGCGGCGTCGCTCCCGCTTAACGCCACCCGGCAATGGCTGAAACAGCTTTCCCAGGCGCTTGTTAAAATGCAGCCTTATCTGGCAGCCGGCACCCAGGCCGCCAAGTCCCTGGATCGCATCAGTTCTGCCTCAAGGGAAGTGGATCTCGTGCTGAACCGGGTTTACGAGGAAGCCGAGCAGAATACCGGGTGGGAGTTCAACGAGGAGCGCCGGGCGGCCCAATGGCGTTATCCGGAGGGTGAACTGCCGGTAGCCATGGCAGAGCTATCAGCCGAGAGCCGCATTGCCACCGCCAATATGGTCCGCCAGCTTGGCGTTCTTGCAGACGAACTTCAGGGAGCATTCGACGAGCGCAAGGAACATGAGATTGACCGGGAAACCGCAGAAGCATGGTACCCGGTGATTGGCTCTTTCCACGCAAGGGCCGAGGATCAGTTGAGACTCTGGACCGCCTGGTGCGAGCAGGGCAATGCAAAACCCGCCAGCGAGTCAGAAACAGATTCTGAAGCGGGTGAAGAGAAGGAATCCAGGCCGCGAGTGCAGAAAAGCCCGCCACCGGCCCGCTGGGCTGTGCGTCAACGCTGGGACCATGCCGAAGACATTACGCTTTACAGTTCACCGGTACTGGCGGACAACCTCCTTTACTCCCGGCTATGGTCCCGGGCCTACGGCGCCGTGCTCACCAGTGCCACCCTGACCGCCCTGGGCAGGTTTGATCGCCTGAACGCCCGCGCGGGATTACCCCAGGGCAGCCGCTTCCTGGTTGTTCCCAGCTCATTCCGCTATGGCGAGATGGCGACGGTCGAGGTGCCGGCGATGTCCGCCATGCCGACGGATGACGGTTTTGCTGATGAGCTTGTTAAACGACTGCCGGACCTGTGGGCCGGCGAGAAAGCGACGTTGGTATTGTTCACTTCCCGGCGCCAGATGCAGCAGGTTCGGGACGCTCTTGCCCCTGATTACCCGGAGCTGATCATCACCCAGGACGATATGGCCAAGGGTGAGGTGCTTCGCCAGCATTGCAGCCGGGTGGATGAGGGACGGCCCAGTGTCCTGTTTGGCGTGGCCAGTTTCGCCGAGGGCATCGATTTGCCCGGAGAGTACCTGCACCACGTTGTGATCACCCGTCTGCCGTTTTCAGTGCCCGATGACCCCATTGAGGCGAGTCTGGCAGAGTGGGTAACCCAACGGGGCGGTAATCCCTTTATGGAAATCACCGTTCCGGATGCTTCGATCAAACTGGTTCAGGCAGTGGGGCGCCTACTTAGGACCGAGCAGGATACTGGCAGGGTGACCATCTTGGATCGCCGGATCATTGCCCGGCGGTATGGGCAGCTGCTGCTGGATGCCTTGCCGCCGTTCCGTCGAATTATCGAACGTTAGATCTCATCGACAAACCATTCAGCCATAAAAAAAGAGCCGCCCCCGGAGGGTTGGCTCTCATCAAATGGGTTCTTTCGAACCCGGGCGTCGAAACAACGCGGAACAAGAAATCTGAAGGCCTGAAGTTTCAGAATTCCTGGTGAGGTTTCCCTCACCGTTGGAATAATATTAGGGGATTAAAGGGCGTAGACGGATCGTCCAAAGGGCGTAGCGGGCTTAGATAGTTGAAGCAAAATGTGATGTGCATCACATTTGGGCTCGCTTGGGTGTCAGCCTTCCAGTAGCCCCAGATCCCGGGCCCGGGCCAGTGCCTCGGTCCTGCGGCCGACGCCCAGTTTGCCGTAGAGGTTGCGAATATGAGCTTTTACGGTAGCCGGCGCGACCTTCATTTTTGAGGCAATTTCCTTATTGGCATGCCCCTCGTGAATCAACTCCAGCACTTCCAGCTCTCTTTGGCTGAGTGGTTCCGGTAGTGCTTCCGGATCAATTGCCGGACGTTCAGGCACACTGGCACCTGAGCTTATGCTGCTTTTGAGGTGTATCTGACCAGACTCTCTTTGATCAACAAGCATCTTCCTGACGTTGGCGTTCCAGCTGCCAGGTGAGTTCAGCGCGGGCAGATCCAGCAGTAGGGTACGAAGAGCCGGACTCTCTTCGGCAAACAGCCGCATGAACCCGGCCTCGGAAGCCAGGGTTACAGCACGGGTCAGCATCTGTTCGGATTCGTCTTTCCGCTCCTGTTGTGCAAGGGCCTCGCCATAGACCAACAGTATCTCCACCAGGTGACGGTTGTGGGCATTGCGTTCAGCCGGTTTCAGTAAGGCGCTGAGTATTTCCTGGGCACGCTCTGGCTGGTTAAGTGCCACCAGTACACGAGCTTCGCTGATCCGGCTTTGTTCGAGGTGAAGCGGGTTCGTGAATTCGGTGTCGGGCTTTGAATCCAGGCTGGCACGGGCCTTTTCCGGGTGACCGGCGGCAAGATAGCACCGGGCAAGAAGAGCGGTGCTGGCAGGCGGCTCGAAAACAATCTGCTCGCGGCGCTTTCGGCCTGTCTGGGAAGCGTCTTCCAGGGCCTCAATCGCGTCCTCAAGTTTGCCCTCGCTGAAGGCAAGGTGACCACGAACGTATTGAATGATCACGTGCTGCCCCGGCTCCGTGCCCCGTTCAACATGCTCCAGCAGAGGCTGGAGGTGCGTGGCGGCGAGCTGGGGATGATTTCGCTCCCGGTGGATTTCACACAGGGTGCTGTTCTGCCAGCAGGAGATGAGTCTTGGTTGGCTGGGGTCTGAGTAGTGTCGGTCTACCCATTGCCGGATGTCGGTGCAGGTTTCCAGCGCCAGATCGATATCACCCCTATTGTACTGTATCCACGCCAACAGGCCGCCACTGGATAGCACAGTGCTGGGTTTATGCTCTACCTGTCCGTAACGAACTGCCGACTGGAGCGCGTCCTCGGCGTCGGTAAGTTCACCCTTGCCGTAGTAATCAAGGCCCAGCCCGTAATAGGTCACGGACTTCAACGGGATGCGGGTGTGGTCTATCTCCCTGAGCACCTGTCGGGTGAGGTCGGCGGCGCTTTTGTCGTCCCTTCGGGTTCGGGCTAAATACGAGCGCATCAGCGAGATCTCGCTTTGCAACCCCAGGGCCCCTTCGGCATCCGGATGGGAATCAGCTACCTGCCGGTCCAGCAGATCCTCAAGTGCCGATAGTAGAGGCTCGAGCGTGTCCACCCGATTCGCAAAGAACAGTCCCCAGATCCGGAGCATCTGGAGCTGCGGATGATCGGTTACCTGTTCCTTTGGCAGGGCATCGAGCCAGTCCAGCACGGGCAGGTGATAGCCTCCATGGATGAGATTGTTTCCGTGTTCGGCCAGTACCCGGGCCAGCCACGGCCAGTCTTCCTGACGGACAATCTGTGCAATGGCTTCCTGAACATGGCCGTGGGCCAATAACCATTCCACAGTGCGTTGCCAGAGGCGCGTTGCCTTCTCCGGTTCTGAGTGACTTATCCTTAGCAGCAGTGCATCCCGGAACAGGTCGTGGTATCGGAACCATTCGTTCCGGGTATCCAGCGGAATCAGGAACAGGTTCTGGCTCAGGAGCTTTTCGAGCATCTCCTGGCTGTCGTCCGACTCACGAATTGAGTCACAAAGGGACGCACAGAGCCGAGGACAGCAGGCGGTTTCAAGCAGGAAATCCGCAATATCCCGGGGTTGCTGTTCCAGCACTTCGCTCAGGACATAATCGCTTATATAGCGCTCATCCAGATTTAACTGATTTCCGGATTTGGCTGCGTCCTTCCCGGAAAATGTCGAAGAAAGCGCGGATAGCTGCATGGCGGCCACCCAGCCTTCGGTTTTGCGGACAATGGCATGGACATCCTCGTCACTGATATCAAGCCCCATGGTGTCGCGGAAAAACTGCCGGCATTCGTCTTCAGAAAAGGCCAACAGGCCAGGGTGGATGTCCTGGATCCATCGGCGGACGCGCCAGCGTGCCAACGGCAAGGGTGGCTCCGTTCGGGACGCCAGGGTAATCAGGATCTCCGGCGGTAAATAATCGATGAAATAGCCGAACTGCCTGTGGATGGCCGGGTTTCCGATAAAGTGGAAATCGTCCAGCACCAACGACCAGGCGCTGCCATCCTGAGCCAGAGTATTGATCAGGCCAGTAATGGTCTCGGTAAATGTTTCATCGGTTTGATGCGTGAGCTGTTTACGCAACTCGGCTGCACCGGCCAGTCCGGCCTGTTCGAAGGCGCCGATGACGTACTGCCAGAATCGCCGGGGTTCATCATCGTGTTCATCCAGGGAAAGCCAGGCCGTAGGTGAGGCAACCCGCGAGCACCACTGGGCCACCAGTGTAGTCTTTCCAAAGCCGGCCGGCGCAATCACCAGATTCAGCCGTTTGGGGCTTTGGGGCTCAAGCAGGGCGCTCAACCGGTCACGCTTGACCGCGCGCGAGTCTGACGTTGGCCTGAGAAACTTGGTGGTAAGCAGCATGGATTCCCTGAAAACTGGAGTGTTGAATTGCCCAGACAGGGCATAAAAGATTGTGTCCTTTGTAATCACCAAGTCAAGGGCCATGAAGCCACTTTAATCACGCCAGGGTTTTATCAGAGGCTGCGTAAATGCAATTTTGGTCTAAACTGTGTGAAAGTAGTTGCCTATATTAAAAAAGAATGAAAACCTGTATTTTTATGCGTATTCTTCGACAAGGTCCTTCGATCTCCAGGGAGCAGCAGATTCAATGAAACTACAACAGTTGCGCTATATCTGGGAAGTTGCGCATCACGATCTGAATGTGTCAGCAACCGCTCAAAGCCTGTTTACCTCCCAGCCCGGCATCTCCAAACAGATCCGCCTGCTAGAGGATGAACTGGGGCTGGAAGTGTTTGCCCGCAGCGGCAAGCATCTCACCCGCATTACACCGGGCGGTGAAATCATTATCCGGGAAGCGGGAGAGATCCTGCGGCGGGTTGAGGGCATCAAGAAAATCGCCCAGGAATTCAGCAACCAGCGCAAGGGCGATCTGAGTATCGCCACGACTCATACTCAGGCGCGGTATGCGTTGCCACCGATTATCAGCGGTTTCATTGAAGAATACCCGGACGTATCCCTGCATATGCACCAGGGTACGCCCATGCAGATCTCCGAGATGGCGGCCAGCGGAGCGGTGGACTTTGCTATCGCGACCGAAGGCATGGAGCTGTTTAACGATCTGATCATGATGCCCTGTTACAAATGGAACCGGAGCGTCATCGTGCCCAAGGATCATCCTCTGGCCAAATTACCGGAATTGACGCTACCAGAGCTGGCGGAATACCCACTGGTGACCTATGTGTTCGGTTTCACCGGCCGATCCAAGCTTGATGAGGCTTTCCAATCCCAGGGGCTCACACCCAAGGTGGTATTCACTGCAGCGGATGCGGACGTCATCAAGACCTACGTCAGGCTGGGTCTTGGCGTCGGAATTGTTGCCAGTATGGCATTCGATCCCAAAACCGACACGGATCTGGTCGCGCTTGATGCCCGCAAGCTGTTCCGTCCCAGTGTCACGCGAATCGGCTTCCGGAAGGGGACTTTCCTGAGGGGCTATATGTATGACTTCATTCACCGCTTTGCGCCCCACCTTACCAAGGAAAAGGTGGACGAAGCCGTTTCCCATCAGGGTAGCCGGTCTGAAATCGAGGAACTGTTCAGGGATGTCGAGCTACCCACTCACTAGACGGTGAGCGGGTAGTACGCGCCCGGGTTAGTCCCGGGCGATCAGATTGCCGGCGTGAAGACCACATTCTTTCTGGGTAGCTTCTTCCCACCACCAGCGTCCCTCCCGCTCGTGCTGCCCGGGCAATACAGCACGGGTGCAGGGCTGGCAGCCGATGCTTACGAAGCCTTTCTCGTGCAGCTCGTTATAGGGCGCCTCGGACATCCGGATGTAATCCCACACCTCTTTTGACGTCCAGTTAGCCAGCGGATTGAACTTAATCAGTGTTTTATCATCGGTTGAGAAGGCAGTGTCCTCCTGAACAACCGGCACGTCGTTGCGGGTGCCCGGGCTCTGGTCCTTGCGCTGCCCGGTAATCCAGGCGTCAACCGTCGCCAGCTTGCGGCGCAGGGGATTGACCTTGCGAATGCCGCAGCATTCACTGTGTCCATCCTCGTAGAAGCTGAACAGGCCTTTCTTGTTCACCAGATCCTGAACTTCCTGAGCATCCGGAAACAGAACCTCGATCTCGATGCCGTAATGCTTGCGCACCCGCTCTACAAACTCGTAGGTTTCCGGGTGAAGACGGGCAGTGTCCAGGGTAAAAACCTTCAGGTTGTCGGTCAGTTTGTGTGCCATTTCAATCAGCACTACATCCTCCGCGCCACTGAAGGAGATGGCTATGTTGTCGTACTGTTTGAGGGCGGCTTTGAGAATCGAGCGGGGGCTCTGGTCTTCGAGCTCTTCCCGCAGGGTCTGAATATCGGTCATGGCCCGGCATTGCCTTATCTGAGAGTGCAAGAGGATCTAACTGTTCGAAAAGGCTACCATTAAATGCCTCATACCCTGAAGGAATGACAATCTATATGGTTATTCCGCACTTAAGAGCCCGGGTTTACACTTCTACGATGCAATCACGCCCGGTTTTTCTTATCATACGCTCCGAATAGCAGCACACGGACAAACCGACGTTGCCCTTAACCAATTGAAGCAGGAGATCGTTGTGGAACTGGCATGCCTTGACCTTGAAGGAGTATTGATCCCGGAAATCTGGATCGCGTTCGCCGAAAAGACCGGCATTGAAGAGCTCAAGGCAACCACCCGCGATATTCCGGATTACGACGTGCTGATGAAGCAGCGTCTGAAGCTGCTGGACCAGCACGGCTACGGGTTGCCCCAGATCCAGGAAGTAATCGGGGAACTGGACCCGCTGCCCGGCGCCCGGGAATTTCTGGATTGGCTGCGGGAGCGTTTTCAGGTGGTGATTCTGTCTGACACCTTCTACGAATTCGCGATGCCCCTGATGAAGAAACTGGGTTACCCGGCGTTGCTTTGTCATAAGCTGGAAGTGGCAGACGACGGCCAGATCACCAACTACCTGCTGCGTCAACGCGACCCCAAGCGCCAGTCCGTAAGGGCATTCCAGCTGCTGAATTACCGCGTGATTGCTGCCGGTGATTCATATAACGACACCACCATGCTGGGGCAGGCCGAAGCTGGCATCCTGTTCCATGCTCCGCAGAATGTGATTGACGAGTTTCCGCATTTCCCGGCGGTACATAACTTTGACGATCTCAAGCAGGAGTTCCTTAAGGCCAGCGCGATCCACAGCGCCTGATTTGAAGATTGAAATCGGGGTCAGAAGAACGCTTTCTTCTGACCCCTTGTTCACCTGAACTCACTTCACTCAATAACCAACTCTTCCAGAAACCGCATCAAAGACCCGACTTTTGCGAGCGTCTCCTGATACTCCGCCTCGGGATCTGAATCCGCAACAATACCGCCACCTCCCCAGCACCGAATGGTTCCCTCGCCATCACAGAGCATGGTTCGAATCGCGATATTGCTGTCCAGCGTGCCATCCAGTCCGCGATAGAAGATCGAACCGCAGTAAGGGCCACGCCAGTGGGGTTCAAGCTCGCGGATGATTTCCATCGCCCTGATCTTGGGCGCGCCAGTGATTGATCCGCCCGGAAAAGCGTCAAACAGGGCTTTCATGGGCGTGACACCCTCGGCCAGCTCGGCGCGGATATGGCTGACCAGATGATGAACGTTGCGGTAGGACTCCAGTGCAAAGAGCTTGTCGACTTTCACACTGCCTGGCTTTGCGTTCAGGCTCAGATCGTTGCGGAGCAGGTCGACGATCATCAGGTTTTCGGCAAGGTCCTTTTCGGAGCCTTCCAGTTCAGTGGCGTAGGCTGAATCGCTCTCAGGAGTGCCGCCCCTCGGCCGGGTGCCCTTGATAGGGCTGGTAGTGACAGTCCGGTCGTGTATCTCGAGAAAACGCTCGGGGGAGACCGACAGGATGGATGCCTCTCCGGCGCGGATGAAACCGCTGTAGGGAGTAGGGTTGGCATCCGAAAGCGCCTGGAATGCTTGCCAGGGATCCCCTGTGAAATGGCCAGAAAATTCCTGGGAGAGGTTCGCCTGATAACAATCTCCGGCTTCAATGTATTGGCGAACCCTTTCTACGCTCGTCCTGAAGGCATCCGGTGTTTGCCTGGGCTGAAATCGGGACACCATAGACCATCCGGTGGTGGCCGCAGGTTCCTCCGAGCCCAGCCACTGCTCCAGTAGATTCCGTGTCTCACCAGGGCACTGCGGATGAATCCAGAGCCAATACTGATCTGTCTTGCGATTGTGACTGGCCGTCCAAAGGTAGAACCCTGCAGACATAAGGGGGACATCCAGGGATGGGCAGAGCTCTCTAAGCCGGCTTTCCCTGACGTACCCGAGCTCATAGCCCATAAAACCAATCCACCCGCCGGACAGGCATTCCGGGTTGGGTTCCTGTTCGATCTGGTACTGGCGGACGAGGCTTTCCATGCTCTGCGTAAGCTGATCGGAGCAGAAATCTGCAAGCACAGGTTGCTGGAGTACTTCGGTGGCAAGAGCTCTGGCAGAAAATCCGCTGAAAACTCCTCGGGCCGGGCCGTTACCGACACTCCCGATATAGGCGAAATCCGTTTCCCGGCAAGCATAGCTTAGCAGGCGATGGTAGGCCTCCTGGGTGAGTTTACGCATGGTTGCCGGGTTCAAGGTCCCTCCGGATTCTTCGAGAAATGATAAACAGTACACAAAACGGGCGTTGTTGGCTCGGGAGTCTCGCTGATCTAATAAAAAAGGCTTGGCGACGGAGCGGCCTTTTTTGGTTTAGCGGCGATCATTTTAACTGAACTGGCTGAGTTTCGTCGGGCAAATCAATCAAAAACAATAGGAATTACCTGATGCCTTACTTACGAAACACCCTCCCGAAGTTCTTACTCGTTGGAATGTTGATTTTTACTTCAAGTGCTTACCCGCAAGAACAAGTTAGGGTTGAGATTCCGGAGGATAGCGCAATTGCTGACGGTAAACTTACGAAAGAAGAGTTGGCCAAATATGCCGTGGTCGGCCAGCGCCAACTCGTCCATCTGATCGAGAAAGCAACAGAACAGTACTCGGCGTCGATAAAGAATCCCGCCCCCAATATGCCTGCTGCATGGATGTTGATGGACGATGGAGAAACGGTAAAGCGAATCAACCTTGATGGCCAGGTTGAAGGTTCCCCAGCTCAAGTTCGGATTCTCGTATACCGCGCAGCTTTGAAGTCTATTGCTCGCCGCGGGAAGATAAATGCAGCCGCTATCCTCTATACCGGAAAGGTAGATGAGGCGGGTTCCTCGGAGGCTCTGGTCATTGAACATGAACACAGACTTGGCATTTCGGGCAATAAAGTAATCCCATTTGAAGTGGTTGAGGGCAAAGTAAAATACAGTGCCCCTGTAACCCGTGAGAAGCCTTACCAGATGTTCTACGACGAGGATTCAACACCTAATGGTCAGAACCAAGGATGAGAAGTAGTCGAGGTTTGTTTCAGTGTGTTAACGAAGGGTAAATAACTGTGACGATAGTCACGGACTAGGACTGTAAAACAATCTTAAATGGAATCGTGGAGTCATGGATTTCACGACTAAATCAAAAACTCAGATAAGAACAAGAGAGTTTATAAGGAGATAAGAATGAAAGGCCTGAAAAAAATTGCTCTGGCAACTGCGGTTGCCGCTGCTCCGTTTGCAGCCAATGCTGACCTCAAAGCACTCGATGACAGTGCGATGGGGAACGTCACCGGTCAGGCCGGTGTGACCATTGAGCTGGAAACCAAAGTCAGTATCGGTCAGTTCAAGTATACTGACGAAGGTTCGTTCGCGGTAAATGATATCGTTCTCGGAGGTTCTGGCGTTGCTGGTGGTCCCGGGACTGATGTGTTGGATCAGTTGAAGATTGATATCGACGTTTTAGATGACGGCGATGCCAAGATTCATGTTGGCACCCTCGACGGCAACCCGATCGATTGGGGTATGACCGTTGGCTCTATGGAGCTGCTCGCAGGAAATACCGGCAACGATAGCACGACTCTGATTTCCAATCTGAGTGGCTGGGGTAATCTGGCGCAGTTGGACATTGCTGTTGATACAGCTACTGACGAGTTGAACCTGAAAGCAGCCTTTGACGTTC
>Ga0181371_1000276_pt1 | contig 12015 bp, 19 predicted proteins | sample LowvirmetaG_6_FD_130087 | JGI IMG/M metagenome (GOLD analysis project Ga0181371, IMG submission 130087) | Marine viral communities from the Subarctic Pacific Ocean - Lowphox_07 viral metaG | ecosystem: Environmental > Aquatic > Marine > Oceanic | place: Subarctic Pacific Ocean | collected...
GCAGCGGCTCGATCAGCCGCCACTCCGTCTCGCTCAGATCATATCGCGCCATGCCAAGGCTCCTTCCGGAATCCTTGAATCAGCGAGATCGATCCGCCGCAAGCTTTATGAGTTCAGAACCTAACCGGCCGAGGGGGTGCTGTCAGTCCAACGACAACTCGTCTCCACCAGGCGCAGACTGGGCAGGGGCCGCAGAGCCTATCCGGCGAGCGTCTTCCACTCAGCCAGGGCGGCTGATCGTCGGGCTTTGTAGTCGTCTCTGCTGATGAGGTGGCGATCCTGGTTGAAGTGGTTGTGGAAGGCGGCGTGGACGGAGCTGAACTTCTGCAATGTCTTCATCTGCCGGAAGCGGAGCATGGCCCGTTCTCGTCGTCGGAAGGACCGGTGTGAATTCTCACACCGGTTGTTGACCCTTATCGTTAATATTCAATGGGGTAGGCGATGGCGGACAGAGAGGAAGTCCCTCAACTGAGGATTTCCAACGGCTTAGGCGGGATAACCCGCCCGAACGCGCCCATTGATCGGAAAAGGTTTTCGGCCGGGATGGCTAACCCGCCGAACGAGGATGGGGCCACGAAAAACCCCGGCGGGCTGGCGGGCCACACCGGGGCATCGGATGGTTCAGCTTGGCGGCTTGAACGGCTGAAATCCTACAGCATCCCGGCGGTGCTGTCATGAGCGTTCTTGCGTTCCGGCGACGCGCCGCCGTTGATCGTCTGCGCGCGCTGGCCACGGACGTTCGACGCATACACGACCCGTTCCGCTCCAATCCCGAGCGCATCCTGGAGCAGAAAGACACCATCGCCACCGAGCTGCGCCGGATCGCCGACGATCTGGAGGCTCGTCATGGGTAGGAAGCACACCATCAAGGGCCGGTCCAAGGCGGGGCCGCCTTTTGTTCAACTGCCGTGGTTCATGCTGGATTCCGACGCGTGGCGCGCGCTGACGCCGCAACAGGTGGCCGCCTATATTGAGCTGTCACGCCTCTACAACGGCGCCAACAACGGTAGGCTGGCCCTGTCCGTCCGCGACGCGGCCGAGCGGTGCAAGATCAACAAGGACACGGCGAACAAGGCCCTCGCCACGCTGGAGACCTTGGGTTTCATCGAGTGCGCCACGCCGGGCGGGTTCAGCCGCAAGGTCCGCCACGCAACAGAATGGCGGCTGACGCTATGGCGGTGCGACCGCACCGGCGCCCTACCCTCGAAGGCGTTTATGAAGTGGCGCCCGGCGGCCAATCCTGATCTGGGTGAAAGAAATTCACGGTCCCATTTGAGGCCGCGACGGTCCCTCGAAACCGGACACTCAACCCCGGAACAGATCAAAAACGGAGCCGAGTGTCCTAAATCAGGGGACCGTGAGCGAAAAATGGAGCCTTTCACGGTCCCTAATGAGGGGACACATATACATCTAACCATGGTGGGGGCTTCCCGGACGTCGGGACTAGCCGGGCGTAGCGACGGCCTATCGGACGGCGCGGAGCGTAGCCCGGCGCCAGCACCCGTGGGCACCGTGACGCGCCTTGAATGCCCTCCTGAAAAAATTGGCCCGGCCCGTCGAGCGCAAATCGCTCTGGAGCGCGCCGATCTGGCCGTGTCGAGCGACACCCTTCACCGTGCGGTGGCCAATGGCTGACTGGCCCTATTCAACCGTCGCATGGCTGCGCCTTCGCCGCCTCAAGCTGTCGGAGACGCCATTGTGTGAAGCCTGCACCCGTCGCGGCCGTCACATCATCGCGGAGCACGTCGATCACGTTGTCAGCATCGCCAGCGGAGGCGAGGCGTTCCCGCCGACGGCCGGCCTCATGTCCCTGTGCCCGTCCTGTCACTCAATCAAGACGAACGCGATGGATCGGAAGGGCGGCAAGGGCGTGGCGTTCAAGGGATGCGACGTCAACGGTCTGCCGCTGGACCCGGATCATCCGTTCCTGCAGGATCGGGCGGGGGAGGAAGGGAATGGAACAAGGGGCAAAGAACAACGGGTGCCTGACCCAATGGGTCGGGGCTCTTTTGGTGGTGGCCGCCATCTATGCCGTAATTGCTTGGATCGATCCGAAGCCGGGCCCTCCGGCAACCGAGGCGGACTTGCGCGAGGAAATGCGCGAACAGCGCTTGGCGCGAATGAATCGCTGGTGAAACGGGATAGCCCCCTTCAAGGACGAGGGGCTGTCGATCAAGGACCGGCGTGGGAGACGCAAACACAGTTAGTTCGGGATTGGAGCGTCTGATGGGTCTGCGTGGTCCCGGTGCAAAGCCGATGAAGAAGTCCGCCAAGGCCCCTGTCGAGCCTCTGGAGGCCCTGCCATGGGAAGCCGAGGGTCTGTCCCGCGTCGAGCGCGTGGTGGCGTTTCTGGAGTTCCTGCCGATCACGTCCGGCGCGCTGGCCGGGACGATGATGCAAGTCCGGCCGTGGCAACGGGAGTTCCTGGAGGCGGTTTATGGGGTGGCCGAGGGTGTATCGCGGCCGGTGCGGACGGCGGTTTGTTCAATGCCGAGGAAGCAGGGCAAAACTGCCCTCGCCGCTGGACTGGCGCTGTGTCACCTGTCGGGACCGGAGGCCGAACAACGCGGCCAAGTCTATTCGGCGGCGAACGACCGGGCGCAAGCGGCCCTGATCTATAACGAGATGGCGGCGATCATCGAGCGCGTGCCCTTCCTCGACGAGCGGATCAGCCTGCGTCGCCATGCGAAGGAAATGGAGGATTTCGAGAACGGGTCTGTCTATGCGGCGCTGTCGGCGGACGTCCCCGGCAAGCATGGTCTGTCGCCATCGTTCTGTGTCTATGACGAGCTGGGGCAGGCTCCGAAACGCGATCTGCTAGACGCCCTCGACACGGCGATGGGCGCGCGGGCCGAGCCCCTGATGCTGGTTATCTCGACGCAGGCCGCCGACGATCTGGCCCCCATGTCGGAGCTGATCGACTATGGCTTGCGGGTTCAGGCCGGGGAGGTCGAGGATCAGTCATTCCACCTGACGCACTACGCCGCGCCCGAGGATGCGGACCCGTGGTCGCCCGAAACATGGAAGCTGGCCAACCCTGCCCTGGGCGATTTCCGGTCGCTGGAGGACGTCGCCCGGCAGGCGGCGCAGGCGCAGCGCATCCCCTCGAAAGAGGCGGCCTTCAAAAACCTGATCCTGAACATGAGAATTGCGGCCGAGACCAAATTCCTGCCGCTGTCGGAGTGGAAGGCGTGCGGCGCCGATCTGCGTCCTGATCTGGACGGCCGCTCCTGTTGGCTGGCCCTCGACATGGCCGCGACCCGCGATCTGAGCGCCCTTGTCGCCGTATTCCCGGCCGAGGACGGCACCGTTGACGCTATGGCGCAGTTCTACTTGCCGAGCGAGGGTCTGGCCGACCGTGGGGAGCGTGACCGCGTGCCCTACACGGTCTGGCGCGATCAAGGGTTCCTGACGGCGACGCCGGGCGCGGCGACCGATCCCCGGTTCATCGCGGCGACGGTGGCGCAGCTATGCAGCCGGTTCAAGGTTCAGGCCCTGGCCTATGACCGCTGGCGCATCGAGACGTTCAAGATGGCGCTGGCCGACGAGGGCGTGGCCGATCTTGAGATGGTCGAGCATGGTCAGGGTTATCGGGACATGGCCCCGGCGGTGGATATTCTGGAGCGGGTGGTGGCCGAGCGGAAGCTGCGCCACGCGAACAACCCGATCCTGACATGGTGCATCGGAAACGCGGTGGTGACGAAAGACCCCGCCGGGAACCGGAAGCTGGACAAGAGCCGCGCGACCGGCCGCATAGACGGGGCCGTCGCCCTCGCCATGTCATTGCACGCAATGGAGATGAAGCCGGAAGGGGAGGCGTGGGAGCCGTGGGTGGATGCGGCCTAAATCGACGGCCACTCCCGGCGCTATTGGCCGGAAAAGACCGCGATGGTGTCGATGATTTCCTTATCGCCGGACTCGACCTTTTTGATCAGCGTTTCCAGAAGGCGGTTCGTTTCGGCGCCTTGTTCGGCCAGGATTTCCAGAAGTGCGATCGTCCGCGCCTCCGCCTGTGCGGCCGGACGGGGGAGTCCGCCTGGGGGGACATCGGTAATGCTCATTTGGTTGCCTTCTCAAGGATCGCCCGAATCGCAGCGGGGCGGGTCAGCGTAGCGCCGTTTTCTGCAATCCAGCGATCCAGTGCGGCGATCTGCGGTGGATGAAGACGGACACCAATAGTCTGGCCCCGGCCGGTCGCTGGCCGCCCTAGCTTTTTGGCTAGCATTTTCTCTTGCTTCGTCATCGGACTTATGGCTAGCCTAAATGCGGGCCGAGCGGAAGCTGGAAACGACCGCCCGGCCCTAAACCGCAACCGATCCATGGGAGATCAGGTCATGGCCTATGCCAACGATAGCGCAATTGCGCCCGGCGATCACGCCACCGCCGAAGCATACCGGCGGGTTATCACCGCCCTCTCACGCCGCATGAAACCGAAGGCCCTTGAGGTCGTGCTGGACATACTGTCCGCCGAGGCCGAGCTGGCCCGCTCAAGCAACGTCGTGCCCCTTCGCGGACCCTTCCGCCGGGATGACACCCGGCAGGCCTATGGAGAGGCTCTGGAGTGCGTTCTGGCCCTCATTGAAGGGGACCGCGCATGAGTGCCCCCGCGAGCCCCGCCGAGCCCTCCCGCTATCGCCTGCGGATCGAGGCGGCTATCGAATCGCTCATCGCCCTGCTGGACGAGATCGACGGCGATCCCGACCTAGAGGACGGCGACGAGGACAAGGCCGTTGATGACGACCGTTGCGACCTTGCCGACAGTGGCGACTATGAGCCGGAGGTGGAGGGCTTCGACCCGTATGAACCGGCCTTTGTCATGGACCAGACGCGCGCGGGGATGGCGTGGGCATCGTAAGGCGGCGATGAGCCGACCCCATTCGACTGATCACAGGAAAAAGGATCACGATGAGCCTTTGCCCCTTGCGCGAACGGATCATCGTGATATCTTGCATCAAGAGATCATCTTGAGGCTTTCACTTTGACCGACCCAGACGACATTTCGCAGGAGGCGCTCGACGCCAACTGGCGCGCCATGGGCGAAGCGACGGAAATCCTGACCGCCCGCCAGCTCGCCCGCCGTGATGTGCTGGAGTTGACGGGCCTGACCGATGCGCAGCTCAAGAATACCCTGGACCGCGATTTGGTCCGGCTGGATTCGGCCCATAACCCAGGCACGGGCCGCCGGAGAATGTTCAGCGGATCAGACGTTCTGAAGCTGGCGGTCGCTCACACTATGAGTGCCATCGGTTATCCCATGAGGTGGTCGTATCTGATAGCGGATCAGGTCGAGCGCCGTGCTCACCTTCGCCTTATTGGCGGCTCCACAGAGTCAAACCTCGCATTCGCTCTTTATCCCAATGCAGCGGGCGATGACTGGGCGTTCGTGATCATGAGCGACCAACGCCAGCCTGAGCCCCTTCCGGTCGCGTTCCAGGTTCTCTGCGTTGACACACTGATAGATCAAACCCTGGCGAAGCTGCGCGCATTGGTCGCCGACGAGCCGATCCCAGATTTGAGCTTCAAGTTCCCCGAGCCCGAGCCGTCGCCCTACTCCCCGGAGAACGACTTTTTCCGAATGTGGGCCACTGACGACGAGGGGCGGACCGTTCGGACCGGCCTGACATTCGAGGAGACCCAAGAGCTGGCCGCCCTGGAAGCAGCCAACATGAAGCCGGGCCACGGCCGCGACCGAGAGGCTGGCAAGCGATATCTGGATTTGATCGGAAAGCACGAGGCTGCACGTCTCGCCCGCAGTCTGGAGCCGGATCAATGACCCCCTTCGGCCGCCAGTTCCTGACGCTGCCGCGACCCGGCGAACAACGAAAAGACACCTGCGCGGCGGCCACGGGCTTAGCCCGGCTCATGTGCGTTCAAGGTGTCGCGGTCGCATCCCCCATTCCCGCCGTGAGGCGCGAAGTCCCCGAGCCCATTCTGGGCCTGATGGAAATCCCCGCCGCTGAGAAGCGCCCTTTCCCCGTGCCCCGCGTGGGCCAGATGGAGTTTATCTAATGTCCTTGTATGCCCTGAAAGAAAAGCGCGCCGCCAAGGTGGACGCGCTGGTTGCGATCCAGCGAAAAGCTGAAACTGAGACCCGCGACCTGAACGACAACGAGACCGCCGCCTTCACGCAAGGCCGGACGGAAATCGAGTCGCTCGACGCTCAAATCCGCAATGCCGAGTTCCTGGCCGAGGCCGAGCGCCGTTCGGCTGGCGAGCCCGTCAACGACAACCGCCACGCCCCGGACCTGTCCCGCTACAGTGTCGCCCGCGCCCTTCGCGGCGGCCTGACGGGCACCCTCGACGGCATCGAGGGCGAGATGCACGCCGAGCTGTCGCGTGGCCGTGAGACGCGCGGCTACATGATCCCGACCGCCATGCTCTTGGGCGAAGGCCGGTCGCAGACGGCTGGCACCGGATCGGCCGGCGGCTTCACGGTTCAAACCAACGTCGCCCCGTTGTCGGATCGCTTCCGTCCCGCCCTCCGCGTCGAGGCCATGGGCGCGACCGTGATGCGGAACCTGACCGGCAACATGGACCTGCCGAACCTTACGGCATCGGGCACCGCGTCGTGGGTGGCCGAGAACGGCGACGCGACCCGCACGGCCGTCTCCTTCGCCAAGGTGGCCATGAGTCCGAAAACCGTCACCGGGGAATATCGCCTCTCGCGTCGCCTGATCCTGCAATCCAACGAGGCCGTTGAGGATCTGATGCGCCGCGATCTGGGTCTGATCCTGGCGCAGGCCCTCGACGCCGCAGCGATCAAGGGCGGCGCAACGAATCAGCCGGTCGGCATCCTCGCCAACGCCGGGGTGGATGAAGTCACGGCGGCCACGCTGTTGACGGACACCGCCGCCGACATGATCGCCGCCCTCGAAATGGACGACGTGAACGGGACGGCCGCCTTCCTGACCAACCCCACGGTCCTGAATGCCGCCCGGAAGCTGAAGGACGCAAACGACCGCGCCATCCCGCTGGCCGAGACCTTCCACAATCAGCGGCTGGAGGTCACGACGCAGGTTCCCGACGCCGGGGGCTCGCCAGTCAAACAGAACCTGATCTACGGCCTCTGGTCTGAGCTGGTGGTCGGCTACTGGTCCGCCGTCGATGTTCTGGTCAATCCGTATCATGCGGACGTGGCCAGCAATGGTGGCGCCCTGATCCACGCCTTCCTCGACGCCGACGTCGCCGTCCGGCACGTCGAAGCCTTCCGATACGCGGAGGTCTGATGATGACCGCGCCCGAACGCCGCTCCGCACCGATTGAGCTTCGCGCGAAGGGCCGTCGCCTGGAGGGTTATGCAGCCCTCTTTGGCGTTCGGGCGCGCATCGCTGATCAGTTCGACGAGGAAATCCGGCAGGGGGCCTTCACGGGCTCCCTGACGTCCGGCCGGGACATTCTGGCCCTGGTCGATCACGACCCCGCCCGCCTGCTGGCCCGCACTCGTTCGCGGTCCCTGCGCCTGTCGCAGGATTCGACCGGCCTCGCCTTCGATCTGGACCTTCCCGACACGGGGGAGGGCCGGGACATTCTGGCGCTGGCCGAACGCGGCGACCTTGGCGGAATGAGCTTCGGCTTCACCGTCGCGCCCGGCGGTGAGACCCGCGAAGGTGGCGTTCGGATGCTGGAGGCCCTGACCCTTCACGAGATTTCCGTGGTGCAATCGTTCCCCGCCTATGACGGGACGATCATCACGCCCCGGACGCGCCAAGCCATTCAGGCCCTGCGCCTGAACGCCATGCGTCGCTATCTGGAGGCCATCGCATGATCTGGCCCTTCAAACGCGAGACCCGCACCGCCTCGACCATCGCATCCGACGACCCGTATCTGGCCGAGTGGTTCAGCCTGCGTGGCCAGGGCGCATCGGCCGTCAATCCCGAGACCCTGCTGTCCAATTCGGCGGTGGCCGTCCGGTGCATCAATATCCGGTCTGAGATGCTGGCCAGCGTCGGCTTGTTCGTCCTGCGCCGGACCGCTGATGGCGGCCGGGAGCGCGCCGACGATCAATCGCTCTATGGCGTGCTGCACGATCTGGCCAATCCCCAGATGACCGCTTTCGAGGCCCGCGAGTTCCTGATCCGGTCGCTGGACCTGACCGGCAACGCATACGCCCGCATCGAACGCGACGGGCGCGGCCAGGTGACGGGCCTCTATCCGATCCCGCCCGCCGACGTCGTGGTCGAGACCCTGCCGAGCGGCCGCTTGCGCTACCGGGTGTCGCAGCGCGCCGGGGGAACGATCGTCCTGCTGCAAGATGAAGTCCTGCATATCCGGGGGCCGTCCCGCGACGGCATGATGGGGATTTCAGCAATCCAGTATGGCCGCCTCGCCATGTCGCTGAGAGTGGCGCAGTCGGAGACCGCGAAGGCCCTTGTCGATAATGGCCTGCGCCCGTCCGGCGTCATGTCCTATGACGAGCGGATTCAGGCTGCCGACCGGGTGAAGATCAGGGAGTCGGTCGCGGATCGCCTGCAAGGGTCCGCCAACGCTGGCCAGCTCATCATTATGGACGGCGGCGCGAAATACACGCCCCTCGCATGGTCTGCCGAGGACGCGGAGTTTCTGGCCAGTCAAAAGCTGTCCAATGAGGACGTGGCCCGATTGTTCGGTGTCCCGCCGACGAGCGTGGGGATCACTGACAAGGCGACCTATTCCAATACCGAACAGGAAGCCCGGTCGCTGGTCCAAAACTGCCTTGGCCCTCTGGCCGGTCGCGTCGAGGCTGCCATGATCCGCTGTCTGCTGACGCCGGAAGCCCGCCGGACCCTCTACATTGAACACGATCTGGCCGCCCTTTTGCGGGGTGACGTTCAGGCCCGGTTCGAGGCTTACCGGATCGGCCGTGAGATCGGGGCGCTGTCTCCGAACGATATTCGACGCAGGGAGAATGACACCCCGATCCCCGGCGGCGACGTCTATCACCAACCCGCCAACTGGATTCCGCTGGGCGCTGAGCCGGAGGTGGCCGCATGACCGATCCGATCCTGACCTTGGCCGAGGCGAAAGAGTTTCTCCGCGTCGATCATGACGCCGAGGACGCGCTGATCGAGGGCCTGATCCTGACCGCAACCGAGACGGCGCTGGCCCATGCGGACGGCCTGGCCGAGGCTGATCCGGTTCCCGAGAGTGTGCGGACGTCGGCCCTGTTGCACGTCGCCCGTCTGTATGACGACCGGCAAAGCGAGGCCCCGCCCCAGGCCGCCGCGACCCTCGCCAGCCGCTACCGGGACTGGAGTGTCTGATGGCCGCTCGCGTCGTCAAGGCTAACGAGCTGAACCGCGTTTTGGACGTGCTGGAAAGGCGCGGCGTGGTCCCGACGACGGTTGATCTGTTGCCTGGCGGCCTTGTTCGGCTTCATCGTGTCTCGCCGGGGGCGAATGACACCGGCTCTGACGAGGAGTCGAAAGCATGGGACGCGGCCTTAGAATGATCGGGTTCCCGCACGCCAGCGCGTTCAAAGACCGCCACGGCAAGGTCAGGTATCGGTTCCGGCGCAAGGGGAGCCGGACGATCTACCTTGTGGGTCTGCCGGGCTCGCCCGAGTTCGCCCGGTCCTATGCCGACGCGGTGGAAGGCGTCACCTCGCGTCTGGAGGTCGGCGCCGGTCGCACCGCCCCCGGCACGATCAATGCCTTGGCCGTCACCATCTATCAGTCGGCCGAGTGGAGTCAGCTCGCCCCGACGACGCAGGGAACCTATCGCGGGATTATCGAGCGCATCCGCCGCGACTATGGCGAGCTGGGCGTGCGAGGCTTCAAGGCCGATCACGTCCGCAAGATGCGGGACAAGCGTAAGGCGACCCCGGCGGCCGCCAACAATCTGCTGAAGGTGCTGCGCTGGATGATGGCCTTCGCTGTCGAGCGTAACCTGCGCCCGGACAATCCCTGCATCGGCATCAAGCCGCTGCGGATCGAGAGCGACGGCTTCCACACCTGGACCGAGGCCGAGATCGAGACCTTTCAAAAGCGATGGTCGGTCGGCACCCGCCAGCGCCTCGCCATGGACTTGTTGCTCTACACGGCGCAGCGGTCCGGCGACGTCCGCCAGATGGGACGCCAGCACGTCAGGGACGGCCGTGTCGCCGTGGTTCAGGAAAAGACGGGCGCTCGCCTCGAAATCCCGGTGCATCCCTCCTTGGCGGCCTCACTGGCGATGGTTCCGGCTGGCCAGATGATGTTTGTCGTGACGCAGTTCGGAGAACCCTACACGCCCAAGGGCTTCGGCAACTGGTTCTCTGACGCCTGCCGATCCGCTGGCCTGCCACAATGCTCCGCTCACGGCCTGAGAAAATCGGCCGCGACCCGCCTTGCCGACGCCGGATGCTCCGAGGCGCAGATAATGGCCGTGACCGGCCACGCGACGACAAAAGAGGTTCAGAGATACACCCGCGCCCGCGATCAACGCGGCCTTGCCGAGGATGCGATGGCTAAGGTCGGCGGGACGCAGCGTGAACAAGTTTTGGCTAACCGGACGGACAGGTTAGCCAAATCGCCCCGCAAGACGCGGAAAACATAGGAGAATATGATGAAGGTGGCGGACAGAGAGGGATTCGAACCCTCGGTACGCTTTCACGTACACACGCTTTCCAAGCGTGCGCGATCGACCACTCCGCCACCTGTCCATTTCCACATCGCGGAAACGCGCGGGCAGTCGACCCGCGAGAGGCGAGGCTGATAGAACAGACTGGCCCTCTCGGCAAGCGGGGGGTGGCACCCCATATGCCGTGTCTTCCCTGTTTTGTTCGAGAACCGCCATGCTGACGCAAAAGACCCAGATGCCCACGGCCGAGACCGCCCTGCCGGGCCGCGCCGATCCCCTGCCCACCGATGAGTTGCACTTTGTCAGCGGCAATCCGCTGAAGGGGCCGTATCCGGACGGGTTCGAGGTGGCCGTGTTCGGCATGGGCTGTTTCTGGGGCGTGGAGCGCATCTTCTGGCAGCTGCCGGGGGTGTGGGTGACGGCGGTCGGGTATTCGGGCGGGGTGACCCCCAATCCGACCTATGAGGAGACCTGCACCGGGCGCACCGGGCATACCGAAGTGGTCAAGGTGGTGTTCGACCCGACAGTCATCTCCTACGGCGACCTGCTTAAGGCCTTCTGGGAGAACCACGACCCGACCCAGGGCATGCGCCAGGGCAATGACATCGGCACCACCTATCGCTCGGCCATCTATTACGGCGACGAGGGCCAGAAGGCCGAGGCCGAGCGGTCGCGGGAGGCCTATCAGGCGGCGCTGGCCAAGGCCGGCCGGGGCGAGATCACGACCGAGATCGCGGCGCTGGGACCCTTCTATTATGCCGAGGACTATCACCAGGGGTATCTGGCGAAGAACCCGGCGGGCTATTGCGGCATCGGCGGGACCGGCGTGGTCTGCCCGATCGGCGTTGGCCCCAAATTCGAGACAGAGGGGGCCTGATCGATGGACCGGGCGGGGATCGGCCGGGTGTGTCTGGCGCTGCCGGCGACCACGCTGGCCCATTCGTTCGGCGAGGATCACGACGTCTACAAGGTCGGCGGCAAGATGTTCGCCATCGTCGGCGGCGAGGGGGCGCTGAGCTTCAAGGTCAGCGATATTGCCTTTGAGGTGCTGAGCGAGGCCGGACACGCGGCGCCTGCCCCCTATATGGCGCGCGCCAAATGGGTGCAGGTGGCGGATCCGGCGAGCTGGGATGAGGGCGAGCTGGCCGATCATCTCAAGACCGCCCACGCCCTGATCGCGGCGAAGCTGACGAAGAAAGCGAGGGCCGAGCTGGGGCTGGGGTAGGGGCGGCTCGTCCTGCAAATAAACACCGTCTGAACCGTCTGAACCGTCTGAACCGTCTGAATGGTGCCTTCTCCCCCGGTGGGGAGAAGGGCACGGCTGTCTGCCTCTCGCCGCGCGCGGCAGAGGTTGGGGGGCAGGCGGAGCGCCGGGCCTTCGCCCGGAGAAGATAGATATTACCGTTTCGACGAAGACAGACGCTCCGCGCGGGTGGTTTTCCAGGAGCTTGCGTCGGGTGGCCGTATTCGGGCCTTACC
>Ga0181371_1000277_pt1 | contig 11984 bp, 23 predicted proteins | sample LowvirmetaG_6_FD_130087 | JGI IMG/M metagenome (GOLD analysis project Ga0181371, IMG submission 130087) | Marine viral communities from the Subarctic Pacific Ocean - Lowphox_07 viral metaG | ecosystem: Environmental > Aquatic > Marine > Oceanic | place: Subarctic Pacific Ocean | collected...
GGAATTCCCGGACCTCTTATGATAAAACATCTAAAGCATTTTTTATCGAACTTCGATCTGCCGCGAAATTAGATTAGCACTCTCTGCAGGGATTGCAACCTTAAGAATACCAGCCTCATAATCAGCGACAATATTCTCAATGCTGCTACCTTCTGGTAGAGTCCAGCTACGAGTGAAAGAAGAATAACTAAATTCACGTCGCTTGAGATTGCTAAGATGCTCTGGCCCATCCTCAGTACTTACAGAAATTGTAAGAGCATTGTCTTCTATAACAATGTTAAAATCTCCTCGCGAAAAACCAGGTACAGCCATCTCAATAAGATAGCCTTCCTTGTTCGTGAGAATATTCGCACGTGGTACATTAGTCATCAGCTTTTCGCTAGGACTGTGGTTTGCCATTACGGGCGCTCCAAAAAAATTATCAAAAATACGATCAAACTCGCTCACGGTGTCTCCAAGCAGTGACACACGTGTTACAGGAAAAAGACTCATTATTACCTCCAAATATAGTTACGATATAGGTCTATAGTTTCCCAAACCGGGAACAATTAAAGAATAATCACCGATATAGGAGAGTACACAATAATTTGTTCTTTTTTTTCCATAGTTAAATTGGTAGGACCAGCCCCATGAAAAAACTTTTGCAGCTTTTTGCATTAGCTTATTTGATGGTTTCCACCGGGTGCACAGCAGACTATCAAATAAGTGATGTATCAGAAACGCGAGTCGTGGTGGACTCGTTTATTCAATCACAACAGATTGAAGAGCTGGATGTCTTAGTTGCTTTAGATACCTCTGGTTCAATGAGCGATAATTTTGAAGATGTTGGAAACGGTATGGATATGTTACGTATCGATATCGAAACGCTAACTCTGGATTATCAATTTGGATATATCACCATGGACCCTACAAACCTGGGATATACGGGTCCATATGACTCATCTTCATCTGCCATCGATCTTCTAATGGCACCAAGCCTTTTACCTAATACACATTACGAAGAGGGCTTTGCTGCTGCATATACGTTCTTAAATTCAGAAGAAGGTCTGGACTTTCTAAGACCTGAAGCTGATTTTCTATTGTTCCTTATCTCTGATGAAGATGAACAAAGCTCTATTACGGCAGCTCTTTTTAGAGAGTGGCTAATGAATACATTTCAAGACGTTAAACATGATGCTGTGTGTGTAGTTAATCCTGATGATGGTAGTGAGCCAGCTGGTTGGCAAAATGAAATTGGTTACAAATACATCGAGCTATCCGACCTCTATGGGAAAGATGTGATTGATATAAAAGAAGAAGATTGGTCGGTATGGTTATCTGAGTCTTCATACTTGACACAGCAAAAAGACTATATTACGCTTAGCGACAGCCATCCGCTCATTGAAACGATCATCGTGTATGTGAATCAAGAAGTTATATACGAGTGGGAATATATCTCTGAATCTAATACTGTGCAATTAGGGTTCATACCAGATTATGGTGCGCTAATTGAAGTTGGATATCAAGTAGAGGTCTAAGCTTCAGGAACATCTGTGAATTGACACAGAAGTGATATTGCATCTTCGATTTCTTTTAGCTCTTGAAGATAGCTCAGTCTGGCGTCTAATCCTTGATAAGTGCTACCGCTTTTAACAATCTGCAGCTGTAGCATCGCTTCAATAACAGTAAGCCGCTTGACTAACGAGTCCATGGTATTAAGCGTAGCCATTCCCTGGATGAAATAAAGAGAATTAAATTTCGCTCTTTCTAGTGGACCGATTTCTTCTCTTCTTTCTCGGCTTCCTGTTATGGGATGTTTCATATTCATTATTCACTTTCTGCGATTTAATTTTGAGCTTCTTTATTATCTGAAAATTAAATATAACCGATTCATCTACTCCTACTTCAATGTAGGGTACCCCCGCAGCGTGTAAAGCATCCGCGTCCTTTTTATCAATCAGCGTACCCCACAATCCATCTTTTTCTGTTTTTGTTATTTTCATTTTTACTTGCACAGCAGCAAAACTATCAACAAGCCAGACTTCTCCTATCTTAGGTTGTCTTTTCAAAATTGAAGTTTCCCTTTATTATACAGCATGTGGTTTGTATACATCATAGAATGTCATGATGGATCCCTGTATACGGGTATCACAACTGATCTAATGATGAGAATAAAAAAGCACCAACTTGGTAAAGGTGCGAAATATACTCGGGGCCGGGGACCTGTTAAACTTAGAGCGTCCCTAAAAGTAGACACCCGAAGTATGGCTCTTCAGATAGAGAGCTTCATAAAAAAATGCCCTAAGAAATTAAAGGTAAGAGCATTAGAACTAATGAACACGATTAAAGATGCTTAGTTCTTTGGTTTAGTAGGTACATTATCCTGCTTTTTCTGCTTTTTCTTGAGCCTTGGCAGTTTTGTCCATAATAAGCCCAATGACTGTCTTGAATGATGAGGTATCGAATTTAGATGCTGCGACAAGTGCCTTGATCGCACCCATCAACTCATCGTTCATCGCATCAGGTACTGCTTTCATCATATCTGAAAGGTCTCCCTTCATGGCTTTTACAAAGTCGCTGGAAGACATTTTTTCGTCATCTTGCTCTCTTAGGCGCGCCTCTTGGACATCCATCTTGTAGCCGAGGTGGTCTGATACTGTGTCGATATTATCTTCAGCAACAGCTATCTTGGTTTGAGTCCACTCTGGAACTTCATCATCATCGCTTAATTTATCATGAAGACTTTGAGCTGTTGATGCTATTTGTTGAAGCTGCTGCTTGGCCATTCGAGCAGTTCCGCCATCGCCCATTACAAGCGGTTCTTCTTCCCCTAAATTTTGAACGATGTCTCCAATAATGCTAGCAAGTCCATCAGCGTCTAAAGTCGAAGGTTCATTTTTTTGTGCTAATTCCATTTCTTCACGTAGCATTTTTGCCAACTGTCCCCGAGTGAAGCGAATCTTGGATTCATGGTGAGACTCATTCTTCTCTTCCTTTTCCTCTTTCTCTTCCTCTTTTTTCTTATCAATGATACCTTTCTGCATGGCATCTGGAAGCTCTGCTCCCTGCTTAGGGGTGAGGTGCTTGTCCATATTATACTTCGTAGTATTCTTGGCAGCTTCTTCTTGAATAATGGATAGTAAGTCTTTTCTTGATATTTTCATTTCGTCTCCGAATTATATGTTTAAGTATTTCGTGCACGCTCTTGAATGATTAGTCCATTAATCAACCTTCGAAGTTCAATGCTTTCTTTTTGTTGCTCTTCGCTAGAAGCCGCTATGGCTTTTCCTAATTCTGTAGTCTGTTTTGCAAGATTGTCGTACATACTTGCAACATCACCAGCTCCTTCTACACCGGAGCTTGTAGCAAAATCCCACAGACTGCGCTGCGAATCAAACGCCGTCGCTAACCACTTCACACCCTCTCCAGGGTTGCCAGTCTTTATCACTTCATCACCAGCCTCGGCTATTTTTTCAGAATCAGATATCCCCTTTGACCCATACCAGGCAGCGCTACCCTTATAGGTTCCAATGGTGTTCCAAAGTCCAGCAGCAGCCTCACCGTTTTCGTCTTTCCACGCTTCTGCATCTTCGTCTGAATCACTCTTTGGTGTCCAGTCTTTTATCGCAGCGGCAGCAGTTAGCGCTTCATTGGCTCCTTTCGCAAACTCAGTATCCACAGGAACAAGCGCCGCATAAAAGATCTTTTGGTGTTTTTCATCTTTCATGTCTAAATCTTTTGTTGTCTTTATATCTTCGACACCAGCTTCTTTCGCGGCTTTGGCTACGCTATCATCAACATTAGAAAATGTGGACTGAGCTTGGCTTGTGCCCTTTTCTGCTGAGCCTGTAAAAAACGAAACAAACTTTCCGAACAGATCCGATAGCCAATCCAATAATCCCTCTTGCATTAACATCTCATCTGAATAATACTTGAGGGGCAAGTCTCGCTTAATTTCTTCTTTAATAATAGCACGAATAATTTTTCTAGATATCTTCATTTTCAGCTGTATCTCCTGCTTCAGGTAGGTCATCGAGGTCCACATCTTCCGTCCAATCGATCTCAGGAGGAGTGTATGTTTTTTGTAGCGGTTCTTCTTTCTTAGCGCAACATAACAATAATAACAAGAACAGTAGCAAATAAAAACGCATGGAAGCTCTCACCTCCATGCTAAGTATTTCGTAGAAGCAGTTATTGACCTACACTCCGCGCATACCACCGGTCAAAAGATTATCAAGAACAAACCACATTTCTTTTGCTTCACCCTTCTTACTGAGGGCTTCACAAAACCCAGCATGTTCCTTCTTGTATATCATTCGATAATGTTCTGCATCTAAACCCTCAGAAATAGTAAATCTTACATTTGCAATTCTGTCGGCAAGCTTAACGATGACAGCTCCATCGACGGTGGGAATTGTCTTATAGGGATGAGCCTTCTTTTCCATCCGAGTTGCTCCTGGACCATCTGTCAATGCATCAACCAAGTCACCAATACGAGACCCAAACTCAGAATAAATTTCTGTTATTGTTGTTGTTGTATCTTCTACAACATCATGAAGCCATGCGGCAGCTGTAAGGTCATCATCGTAGTAACCAAATTCATGCAATGCTGATACAACCTCTGTGAGATGAGTCACAAAGGGCCGGGTTCCGTGAGTTTGCCCTGAATGTTTCTGGGCTGCAAAGGCCCTTGCTTTTTCTGCTTGTGTCATATTATTTTCTACGCTATGGAATCATAGCGATTGTTTCTCCATTATAGTTTGAAATAAAAATCGGCGTATTTCTTTTTTCTGCAAATTTAATAAGTCTATCTTTTTGAGATGCCCGTCGTGTAAACGCTTTTTCTCTTACTTCTAGAACCAAAAGTGTCCGTCCATACTGGGTATCAACATGATAAGCCATGATGCCACTTTTGTCCGGACGCTGTCCTTTGCCTGTATGTCCTTCGCTCCACAAGCACTGGAATGTACGACATTCATCTGGACGATCTTGATATATGGAGCAACCCCCTCCAGCGCAGACATTAGCACAGAGCGTCTTCTTGGGCTTCTTAAGGGTGGGAATCTCCAGCACTTCGCAGCAGATCGAGCAGTCACCACATGGTCGATAATCCATTACTTTGCTTTCTTCACAGTCAATTTAACTGTTCGTACTGCTTCAATCATATACCCATCATGACGGTAGGTAAATCTATCTGTGCTCTCTTCAGCGCCAGCAGTCACTATGTTGGGCGTTCTATCAATCTGATCATTCACAAGACCTTTAAGATTTTCCCCGACTCCGACTTCATGTAACTCTTGAGAAAATCTACGCAGAAGCTCTTCGTATTTTTCTTTATGCATTTCCATCCTTCAGCCCAGGAAAATCATTCTTTGTGTAGCCAACCAACAGGTACCATCCTGGATTATCAGCCTCAGTCTTGGTGAGGGTAATCGTTTCTCCACCAAGGGGTTCAAGAATCGATCGGTGAAAGCTATCATACCCGCTTCGCTTTGATCGAAGAATTGCGCTAGCAGCAGAGACCAACGTTCCCTCCCCAAAGTAACTGAGGTTGAAATCATCGCACTGATCGCGATCCAGATAAATGTGAATAAGTTTGTCTTTCATGTAATCTCCTATCGCCAACGGCGACGGTTGTACCTCTTCTTTCGAGGTGGGTTGTATGGTTTATTTTTTTCTTCTTCGGTAAGCCAGCAAAGCTCTGCGCACGCCAGCTTGTTATTTTTGGTAACGAACTTTGGTGCGCCACACTTACACCGAGTTGGTGTCTTACATGTCATCCATGCTTTACGCATCCGCTCGAGCATCCGCTCACAGATGTCGTTGATATTTCCTGTACGATTAACTCTAGTTTCCTTTCCAAGGCCCCTCGTCTTTCCATCCTTGGTCACATATACAGCTGCCACCCGAATGGCATCCTTGCCACTTGCGCGTACTTCAACGGGCACGTTTTCGTTATCCCCGATGACAGTTGTATAGACTTGGACTTTCATGCCTGGTGGAAGTCCATCGACTCGAGCATAGATTTTTTCTGCCATGTATGGTTTGGCTAGAGGCCTTGTCGGAGGCTCTTCTGCAAAGCCGGCATCCTCGAGCTTCCCCAGAATTTGGAGACCAAGGAGCTGCCGGAGCATTGGAACATTTGGATCGTAGTTTGACATTTTTTTCTATTGTTAAAAGGATGGCCCTTTGTTTTTAATTTTCTTATCCCAAGGTGGGCCATTCCCTGGTGTTTTTGCAGACGTGAAAAGGAAGGAGAGATGGGAGCCCGTCTTTATTCACGGTACGGGTATTGGCTATTTAACTGTTCGCCAGCCCTCAGCGAGATGCGATACATTAGTTAACTTGTTCGCATGCATGGGCCTTATCTACGGTGACTGTCGACTCCCATCGACTCTACTGGGTATCCCCAGCAGCTCCTAAAATCAGTGGCCACACGATTGGCGCGGGTGCGTGATCGGGAAACCGGACATGCCCTTTCGGGCTCAGACGCTTCCTACATTGCTCAACGGTTCTTAACCCGTTGTCATCCCAAGCTTTGCCGCTCACCAAGGAGCCGGACGTGTGAAGCCAAGCCATTTGCTGCTTCCACTGAAACTGTTAAAAATATTAAAGAGCAGAGGGGGGGATCATCTACCCCAACCATCAATAATATTATATCATATGCTGTTGTTCTTTTGCACGATTGTCAAAAGAAAATGACTTTATTTTTGTACGATCCACAAGGAATATTCGGGAATGCGTCTAACAATTTTATCTGAACATAAGATGTCATAACTCCACCGATGGTCTAATCCATCCACAACGTCTTTTTTTACTACAACACCTGTCGCGACCCTTATATGCTCTTGTACATATTCACATCCATCGCTGTCGTGGAGTAACACATCTCTATCGTAATCTATTCCTGCCATTTGTGTACAATCCCAATACACCAAGTCTCCTGCCTCGATATTTTCTCTAGCTGCAGGCATAATGATTTTTTTATTTTGCAATTGCATAGAGCTACCAAGCCGGCACGTTAACTGACATAATTGGTAAAATCTGCCACCGTCCTTTTGGCGGTTGATTTACATACATTGACCCAAAGTCAAAAAGCGATATACCAGTTGAAATCTCTTTATGACCGTCTATGTTTGCTTTGATTGCATATAGCTCTTCTGCCATCTTTTTAGCAAGTGGCCACTTACTCGCAGTACCGACGATACGATCATGATCATCACCTTTAGTCCTAAACCAGATAAGATAGCACTGAAGTGTCATAGCTTATTTAATACGTGTGATCAATTCTTCGTCGTCATCGCTGATTTCGATTGTACCACCGTCCGCCAGAGACTCGAGCGCCGCTTCAATATCAGTACTTCGATATCCTGCACCCTCGCCCTTTTGAATTAACTCTTTTTTCGCAATTTGGCCGGTGTCTTTATCATCGGAACCCAAAGTATCAGCCAGCAGCTCATCAATAAGATATTCTTCTAGCGCCCTATTCTGCTCCGTCAGAATACTTTTCCTTATGATTCTTTGTAACTGGTTTCTTGTAATCTTTATTTTACTCTCATTCTTCTGGTTTAATAAGTCCTTGAGTTGTCTACCCGTATCGTCTGCTGTAACTGCGTCATCTTTATCTAACTGCTGCTGGCGCTGTTGCGTTAGCTCTCGTGTGCTGGTGTCAGCTGCTTGTTCTTCTTCTTGGCTACCTGATTTTGCTGCTATTGAGGTTGATCCTGTTGTCAAGTAGTCATCGCTTTCTTTCTCTTCTTCCTCTGGGGGTTGATAGCCAACTACTTGCTCAAGTATAGTAGCTCGAACAGAGTTCTTTATCATTTCTTTCAGGCTACTCTTACGTAACTGAAAACTTTCCATCTGCTCAATGCTGGCGCCCACCGGGATGTCTTTGGCTTCCATATCCTGTAGTGAGTCCAATGAGTAAGCAATTCCGCGAGGAGCAATATCATCTAAAATATTGTCGAGTTCTTCTTGATCATAAGCTATCTCAGATTGATCCTCATACCCGACGACAATTGGAAAATCAGCGTTAGCAATGTTCTTGCCCAAGTCGCCTCGAGGATGAGCCATCTCTTCTTTAACAAGTTCTACTAATTGTCTCCGCGTAAATTTCATATTAACCTCTCCTTGCATGTAATCTTCATTTCTTTTTCTCAACGCTATCAGCAAACTCGAGCGCCTCTATAGATTTTTTACTCCACTTTTCTTTGGGCATCAATTTCTCAATGCGGAAAGATAATAGCTTCATACCATTAACCGTAGGTTGTCCGAGATCATCCTTCCCAAGTTTCTTTACTACAGTCCTCTTGTTCTTAAACCGACCAGTTAAGATTACGTCTCCCACCTCAAGGTCAAGCTCCATGGCTTCCGCGATAATCTTTCTAAGCTGGTAACGAGTTACTTTCATTTTAATAACTCTCTTTGTAGGGTCAGTCTTACCCATTCTCTAATTAAAAGCTCACCCCTCGCACGTCCTGCTGCAAGGTTTATATCGAAGTCCATGTCATCGATCCCCATGTGGTCCTTGTACTCATATTCTCGGGTCTCTATATCAAGTAACTCTTTTCTTTCTTCGGGGTTCATAACCATCTGCAATATTGCAACGCATGCAAAAAGAATAGAAATAAGCTTATGCATAACTTCAGCTGCCGTTGGGATCCACTCTGCTATTATTTCTCGAAGAATCATAACTGCCTTTGGTGTCATCTTTTGAGCAGCTAATCTACGGGGGTCTTTGGGATGAAGCTTTTCTGCCCAATCTAGATAGTCTTCTCCCAATGTATCGGTATCAGCACCGGCTTTACGTGCGCCCCATGCTCCAATAGCAACTAACGGATTAGTTTCTATATTCAACTGAGCTGTCCCAAGAACCGACCCTGTTAGGCTAGCCTTTTCTGGATCAGGGTTTTGTATGATGTCATCAACTTTTTCTGCAAAAGCTAAAATGCTTTCTGCGATTGTTGTGAGGAATGCGCTGAGCGCTTCCGAGTCAGTTAGAAGTTTTCCTGTTTCCCCTAATGATTCCACTGCACCTGTGGTACTATCGTAAGCAGATTCTGCAGCGCCTGTGATTGCGCTACTTACTGTTACTTCAAATGCTGGTCCGCTTAAACCAAAATCGTCAGGAAAAAGAGCGGCTACCCACTTTGATATGGCTCTTACCACTTTTTGAATTACATCTTGTACTGCCTTGGCCATCTTCTCAATATATTCTTTTGCTTTTTCGCCTACAAGCTCTGATGCGATTGATCTTTTTACTAGCCCTTTGACATCGTTGTAAAAGCCTTCCGCGTTTCCAGAAAAATCTAATTTCATTGCTGACTGTACAATCGAACTTAACTCTCCAAGCTCGGCGATTTGTGTCATGACATCGCCTAGAACATCTTCTGCAACTTTGACGGCAAACAAGGTGTCTGTTACGACGTCTCCACCAGCGCCACCAGTCCCAACAACGGCTCCGGAAGATACGGCAACCTGAGCGATATCCATCACAATGTCTTTCGCGTTGAAGCCTTCTATTAATAGAGTTGTAGTCTCGTGTCGATGGGAGTTAATTTTCATACTGTTCCAAAGTCTCCCCAGTATTGTACAGATCCGCCACGGGCTTTTCTTTGCTTGTCCCAATCCTGGTGAGATTTCTCTTCAGCCCTCTTTTCAATACGCTTCTTCGAAGAATAGCTCATACCGCTCGTCAGACTAACCAGCTCAACAGAGACTTTATCAGCGAGCCTTCCCACCATATTTGTCCGAGCTTTTTCACTCATCTCTTTCATGTTGGGTACCGCCTCAGCCAATTCATCGATTAGAATTTCTGTCCACTCGAGAAGCTGTGGCTTGAAGCGAGCGATGTCAGATGCTGACGCACCTTTCCTCTCTTCCAAGATAGACTCTCGAATTATCTGTCTGAGCTGGCGGCGGGTAATTTTCATTTTGTTTCTCTCACCCACCAATGATCGTACTGGGTTGCTCCACGCATAATATCGAATGGCAACTCTTCAAAGCTCGGATTAGTGATAAGCCATTGTTCAAAATCCTTACGCGTTATCTCACCCATATCCTCATCAATCCAAGCTTCTCCGGCATCACCCGGTTGCTCGGCAATCTCCCGAGGATAACTAAAATCTTTATCGCCCTTGGGTTCGGGTCCCGTTGCAGGAGGGCGACCCTCATGCTCTTCCCACGTCTTCACGCGATCCGGATCCCAGTAATCCTCTGGCTTGTATACGGCTTCTTTAATAATCTGTCTAAGCTGTCGTCTTGTGATTTTCATTTTTAGTTATACTCCGATAGCTGCGATCATATCATCAATCGTTAATATCGTTCCATCGTCATTTACGTGGGTCGCGCCAGACGAAGCTGCAAGATCCTGAATGGCTGCTATCTCGTCTTCCGCGGAAGTACTTGAGTTCAAGTTAACACGAGCTTGTTCACCATTCGGCGCTTTGTACGTATTGAAGTCTCGATCGAAGAGTATTTCAATCACTCCGCCATCTTGCTCGCAGAGAATCGCTTCTTGAATGATTCTTCCAAGTTGTCGTCTTGTGATCTTCATCTTGCCATCTCAAACGCCATGGCGTTGTCCATTATCTTTGTGCCATCAGGAAAAAGAACAGTGAACTGTGCACCGTCTATATCATCCTCAATCTCAATAACTTGGCCGACCTGGTCCCCAACAACCTTTTCATAGTCTCCGCCCCATCCATCACCCACGAAATCAAACGTCCGGACAAGGTCACCTACTGCTTGGGGAATATCGTCTGTATCGTTATCGCTCGCAAAGTCGGGATCGTTTTTAAGGGCATCACCAACCCACCCGCCAACCGGTTCTTCCATCTCACGAGGATCGATTGCTTCTCTAATAATTCTTCTTAGTTGGCGTCTTGTGATTCTCATAATACCCTCTGTTCTACGACCCATACCCGTCTGTTGTGGCAGGGTTTCATATTCTAAGTATTCTTTAGGAAGATCTTCAGGGTTAGCTTCAACAGCAGCCATCATTTCATCTTCCCAGCCAGGCAGATTCTCTTCTTCCCATTTCTCATCTGCCGCCATGACCTCTGCTTCTTTATCTAAATCATCGATTAATGTCTGGATCTCTTCAACAGACATAGTCTTGATTTTATCAGCCATCCAGCGTGGGCGTATACCGTGCAAGTCTTTGTAGTAATCCGAGTAAGTGGAAGCCAGCAAATGCTTTGCTAATTCTTCGCCGGTAGAGATTCCCCTCTCATCCCAGAACGCCTGATCTGTTACCAAACTAATGCCAGCTTCTTTGTTTACCTTAAGCGCTTCTTCTTCGGCAGTAGCCGCAAAGGTTTCAACAATTCTTCTAAGCTGGCGTCGGGTAATTTTCATTTTAACGTCTTCCACCGACATGAGCATATTGCAAATCGGCAGGATCAAGAGGCTTGCCCGAACCATCCTGAGGAGGCTTGGCTGGTGGCCGGTCTGAATCTATTAAAACGTCGTTATACCCCATCATGTAATCAGGATCAGGGAGCTGGGGCTCAATCCCAGACATTGCATCCTCGTGTCCAAGATCATATGATTGTTGATCTATTGCTTCTCTAATAATTCTTCTTAGTTGTCGTTTTGTGATTTTCATCTATTCCAGTCCATTGCGCTTGTTTTATGGCCGCGGTCTGCATCTTCGTCAAACGCTGCATCAAACAAGGCTCTTAGTTTATGAGTAGAAAGTGCGTTAATTTGACGTGCAATATCTGGCTCATTCTTAGAAACCCATGCCAGAGCTGCGTCTCCTTTCCGCTGGGAGGAGAGATCTGGATCGGCGATGCCCGACTGTTCCCACCCAAATATAAGGGTATCGATAAGCGCATCATCACCAGGATCGTGGATCGCTTCCCTAATAATTCTTCGAAGTTGGCGTCTAGTAATTTTCATTTAGAACCTCGGCCCAGATGCTTGTGATGGTTTGTAAGACTGCTCAGCTTTCTTGTACAGATCCCAAATCTCTTGGTATGTTTCAATGGGCCAATCAA
>Ga0181371_1000279_pt1 | contig 11900 bp, 8 predicted proteins | sample LowvirmetaG_6_FD_130087 | JGI IMG/M metagenome (GOLD analysis project Ga0181371, IMG submission 130087) | Marine viral communities from the Subarctic Pacific Ocean - Lowphox_07 viral metaG | ecosystem: Environmental > Aquatic > Marine > Oceanic | place: Subarctic Pacific Ocean | collected 2015-12-04
CTTCCTAGAGAGTGGCTATGTTTACGCTCCGTACGTGCCACTGCAGACTACGCCTACAATCTTCGGTGTTGAAGATTTCGTGCCCCGTAAGGGAGTCATGACTCGATACGCCAAGAAGATGGTGCGTCCTGACATGTACGGTCTTGTGATTGTACAAGATCTAGTCTAGAGCTGACTTCGGTCAACTTTTCTGAAAGCCCCGGCTCGAAAGAGCCGGGGCTTTCTATTTAGTAATGAACAAAAGAGGTATTATCAATGGCAATCCCTAATTTACAACCCGCCTCCACGAGTAATTCTAATATTTTACCCGTTACGGGAGCGATTGCAAATGTATCTAGCTCGTTGCCATTTGGAATATATGTAGAGTCCGGTCCCTTTTTGTCTGGCGCCGTCGATCAGGTGGCTTATACCTACAAGAAGTTAGGCGGAGATGTACTCGATATTGAGTTAAGCGAAGGAAATGTATATGCTGCTTACGAAGAAGCTGTATTAGAGTATTCCTATCTTATTAATCTTCATCAGACAAAAAACTCACTATCGAATTATTTAGGCGCCGCAACAGCCTCTTTTAATCAAGATGGGCAGATTGAATCAGGGTCAGCTCTTTCGGGATCGGACATCGAGCTACGATACCCCAGGTTCGACTATGGTTACGTCCGCCGGATATCCGAAGGTTTAGCCACCGAGACGGGATTCGGCGGCCTCACCCCTATTTATTCAGCTTCATTCTCCACTATTCCACAACGACAAGATTATGATCTTCAGACCTTAATTTCTTCGTCGTCCTCTGCTGATACGACGGTGCCATATTATGGTGCAGTACAAGATAAGAGAATTATAGTTCGTAAAGTATTTTTTAAGAGCCCGCGTGCCATGTGGAGATTTTATGGTTATTACGGGGGCTTCTCCGTTGTGGGAAATATGAGAACCTATGGGCAGTTTGCGGATGACTCCACGTTTGACATTATACCGGTGTGGCAGAACAAACTACAGGCTATGGCCTATGAAGATGCTATATATACACGGACCTCTCATTATTCTTATGAGATTAAAGACAACATGCTCAGGCTTTTCCCCACCCCTGATGACACAAGTCCCAAAAGCTTTTGGATCCAGTTCACAATTGATAATCAATACGAACCATGGGACGACACTGGCCGCGGCTCCACGGGATCAAAGGGCATAAATAATCTTAACACCGTTCCCTTTAATAATCTGCCATACTCCAGTATCAATTCTATTGGAAAACAGTGGATCAGGCGCTTTGCACTAGCGCTCACTAAGGAAATGCTGGGGCAAATTCGGGGCAAGTTTGCCTCCATTCCAATCCCAGGTGAAAGTGTTACACTCAATGCATCGGATCTTTTAAGTCAAGCTGCCGCCGAACAGAGTGCTCTGCGGGATGAGCTAAAGGCGATTCTGGATATGATTACTTACGATAAGCTGGCTGAGGTTGATTCAAGTATGCAAGACTCAGCCGAAAAAGTTCTTTCCAATGTGCCGACTGGCATCTACGTAGGCTAGGGGGACCTGGACTATGGCTCGGAGTAAGCGCACACAAGAAGAAATTCAAAAAAAGACAAGAGACAAAAGGTATGCTTATATTGGCGACAAGGAAATTGAGGATAAGCTTGAAGAAATAACACTCCAGCCATCGGGCTTGGAAACTATCGATCGTGCGGTCTTAGACTTTGTAAATGCGGACCTTGACCTCCAGCTTGTTTCTAATGAAGGGTTTAAAAAAGTGCCCGTGTTATGGACGACCACAGAGCGCGCCTACCAAGTCAAAGACGATAAAGAACTTAGAGACAAAGACGGCACCCTTATCTTGCCCCTCATTACTATCGCACGCACAGGTGTTAATAAAGAACCTAACCGCCGCGGCCTGCCTTATGCCAACCTTTACCCGGTTCCCGACGCCCGCGGAGGTACTATTACAATTGCTCGCGGAATTAATCAACAGAAAACTGCTCAATTCCAAAATGCCTATGCGAATCGGCGCTACGGCGTAAATTCTCAAGTCCGCTCTGCACGCTATAGCGTAAACAAGCGGCTGATGAGCACGCAACGTGTGGTTTATGAAACTGTTACAATTCCTCTCCCAGTCTGGGTGACCGTTACATATGAAATTGCGTTGCGCTGTGAGTATCAACAACAAATGAATGAACTTATAAGACCGTTTTTTACAATTGCGGGCAATTCCCGGATGCCTAGGCGCATAAAAGCACAGGGGCATGCCTATGAAGTCTTCATTAATGGCTCTTTTGCCGACAACTCTAATCAAACCAATTTGGGGATGGAGCAGCGCAATTATGAAACCATTGTTACCATGGAGGTGTTGGGGTACTTGATTGGGGAAGGTGAAAACCAAGAACCTCCTTCAATTGTTAGACGGGAAAACGCAGTGGAATATCGTATTGGCCGCGAGCGCACCGTCTTTGACGACGCACCAGTTACTCGCAAAGGACAAGAGGAGGGATGGTATCGTAAGTCCTAACTGCGATACTGGAATCGTGAATTTATCCACTTTAGAAGAGAATAAGTCTGTTACCATTATAAGATACTATTTAATAAGACCATTCAGTCATAGGAGAGCTAACTAATGTCAGTTAAAAACTTTAGATTTGTTTCGCCGGGAGTTTTTGTTGATGAAATCGACAATTCGCAGCTTCCTGCATCGCCCGCAGGCATCGGGCCTGTCATCATCGGCCGCGCAGCCAAAGGCCCGGGCCTTCGCCCGGTTTCCGTCAATTCTTTTGAAGATTTTGTGAACGTCTTCGGTGCCCCGAGCCCCGGCAGAGGAGGTTCGGATGTTTGGCGCACCGGCGCCAATACTACGGCCCCCACATATGGTGCGTACGCGGCGCAGGCTTATCTTAAAAACAGTTCTCCCCTTACTTATGTGCGACTTCTAGGCGCCGAAGGCGAAGGTTCTCTCTCCGGCGAAGGAAACTCCGGTTGGACCGGGACTCAGGCCTGGGGCTTAGTAGTTTTTGAGGCACTTCCTTGGTCAGGCGATTTTACCACCTCCGGCTCTAATGCGACGGGATCTTTTGAAGGAGCCCTCGCCGCCATTTTCTATAGCACCGGCTCAAGCCCGGCCCTTCTTCAGATGTCGGGGAACATTGTGGCGGCTACCGGCTCCACAGCTACCACTGGTATTGCTTCTTCGGGCTCGTCGGTTATCGTTAAGGACACCGGCGTACCTTATGAGTTTAATATGCTCATTAAAAGCTATGATGGGACGAACGACCTGAAAACGGTTTTTAATTTTACCAACTCCGATTCCAAATATATTCGTAAGGTTTTTAATACCAATCCTCAAAAAACCAATAGCGCGATAAACACTGATACGGATAATTACTGGCTTGGGGAGACTTTTGATCGCCACATGAAGGCCAACATTCCTTCAACAGCAACAACTTACGCCGCTATTGTTCCCCTTACAAACGCGAGCAACGGAACTGCAGCCGGACACCGAGACCCCCTCCAGGCTGCGCAATCTCCACTTATTTTAGGCTGCGATGTTTTACAGCGTGGTACTTCGACTAACAGCTATAACGTGGAATTAATGCCCGGTCTTTTCACCGTGCATGCTCTAGAAGAGCCCGGCTCTTGGACTAATAAGAACCTCAAGGTCTCCATTCAGAGCATCAAGAGTTCTACTAACGAGTCCACGGCCTATGGTAGTTTCTCGGTCGTTGTAAGAAAGTTGGATGACAGTGATAATGTTGTTAAGGTTGTCGAGCAGTTCGATAATTGCAACCTCAATCCGGATTCTCTGGACTATGTCGCGCGCAAGATCGGAGATCGCCGCCGCGAATGGGTGGCGGCCGAACGTCGATACCGCGTCGAGGGACAGTACGACAGCCGATCAGACTACATTCGTGTGGCCATGGCAGACGATGTGGAGAGCTATGCGATTGACGCAGCGACTCTTCCTTTCGGTTTCCGCGGCATTATCAAGTACCTAGACGACAGCACCCTCACGATTAATGAAAGCAAAGGTAACTGGGTCAGTGCATCCTCTACTATCGGTGGCGATTATCGCTACAGTGCTTCCACAGCTGTGGGAGGCTTCGCCGGAGACGAGAATAGCAACACTTCGGTTTTCTCTATCAGTGGATCAGCCCTCACGGCGTCTGTGCTAAATCCGGCACCTGAATTCCGCGTAAGCGCTTCGGCTGGCAATCTTGCTAGCCCCACGGATGCCTACTTCGGAATGCAAACCACCCGAACTGCTGGCGGTACCACTTTTGATGACTCCAACGTGGACCTCTATATGGCCCGCGGCGGACTTGTTACTTCAATGTTCGGCGGCCCAGCAGCCAACATCTCTGAACGCTCCACGTGGTTTACTTTGGATGATATTACGGGCTCTGGTGGCTTTGCTTACTGGGTATCTGGTTCTCACGCAGCGGGTACTTCGCTCACCTGTCAGTCGGGCGCAGTCTCTGGCGTCCTGGGCGCCGGCTTCGACCGCTTTACGGTACCGTTGTACGGCGGCTTTGATGGTCTCGATATCACCGAGATGAATCCTTTCCGGAATTCGTTACTCAACGGTATTAGCAGTATCTCTGATCAGAACAGCTATCAGTTTAACAGTATCAAGAGAGCTATGGACTCTGTTTCGGACCCTGAGGTTGTCGAGATGAACCTTGCCTCTATGCCTGGTCTTACACACGAAGGTCTTACAAACCACTTACTCAACATTTGTGAAGATCGCGCTGATGCCCTAGCGGTTATTGACTTGAAGGGCGGTTTCGCTCCTCGCGCCGATAGCACAAGTATCAGCCGAAACAACACCGCGAGTGCCCTGAAGACAGTTATCAATAACTTGAGGGACCGAGCGCTTAACTCTTCGTATGGTTGTGCTTTCTATCCTTGGGTTCGCTCCCGCGACACCATCGCTGGAAACATGGTTTGGCTGCCGCCTTCCATTGCTGCCCTTGGTACTTTCTCAAGTTCCCAGCGTAAAACGCAGGTGTGGTTCGCTCCCGCCGGCTTTAATCGCGGCGGACTCACAGAAGGATCAGCTGGTATTCCAGTCCTTGACGTGTCGCACCAGCTGCGACGCAAGGACCGTGACGACTTGTATGAGGCGAACATTAACCCGATCGCCAAGTTCCCGGCAGAAGGCATTGTAATCTTTGGTCAGAAGACCCTGCAGGTTACCCCCTCCGCCCTCGATCGGATTAACGTGCGGCGCCTGATGATTTTCGTCAAGAAGCGCATCTCGCAAATGTCTTCGCGACTCCTCTTCGATCCTAACGTACAGATCACTTGGGATCGGTTCATCGGAATGGTGAAGCCTTTCTTAGGCGAAGTGCAGGGTAACTTTGGACTTAGCGATTTTAGGGTGGTTTTAGATGAGACGACAACCACTCCCGAGTTAGTCGATAGGAACATCTTATATGCCCAGATTTTCTTGAAGCCCACCCGCGCCATCGAGTTCATTGCCATTGATTTCAATATTAGTCGCACGGGAGCATCTTTCGATGACTAAAAAGAGAAATGAAAGGATTTTTCAAGGAGCGTATCTAGTTAATACAGCCCTTCTAGGAGATTATTAAAATGCCATTTTGGACACTACCCGGCTCAGAGCCGAAAAGACAACATCGATTTACGGTTAACTTTTCCGGGATCGGTATGTATAAGCTCTATTTAGCCAAATCAGCGACGAAGCCTTCTTTTGAAGTAAGCGAAACCGAGCACAAATTCTTAGGAAATACCTATTACTATCCCGGGTCCGTAACATGGAATGAAGTTACGGTGACCTTGGTTAACTCAGTTGACCCTGATGGCCAGGCCCTTCTCCTTAGGGCCCTCGAAGGATCGGGCTACCTTGTCCCCCCGGAACAGCGCAAGAAGCTAGGGACCACGCCGGGAACCATTAATAAGAAAGACTCACAGCAGGCTTTGGGTACCGTTACCATTAAGGAACTTGATGGCGATGGTAGTAAGATTGCCGAGTGGACGCTCCGCAATGCTTTCATTAAGTCTGCCACTTTTGGTGATTTGGACTATGATGGTGATGATTTACTTAATATTGAGATCGGAATGCGGTATGATTGGGCAGAGTATGATGGCCGTCAGATACCAACCACCAACTTCGGCGCCGGTACTTAGAAAAGAAAGAAGGTAATGAATGGCACAAAGAAACAATCTGGAGCGCGCTCTTGGAGGCAATCCAGTTAACCCGGACCAAGGAAGTCCGGCCCCTGCCGTTGAGGATAATTCTACAACAGCGTTTTCGTTTGTAACACCAACTGATTTTGTAGACCTCCCCAGCAAAGGCAGATTTTATGGTGAAGGTCACCCTCTTCACGGCTCCGACACCGTTGAGATCCGTCATATGACGGCCAAAGAAGAAGATATTTTGACCTCTGAGTCTTTTCTTAAGAAAGGCGTCGCAGTCGATCGACTTCTTCAATCAGTAATCGTTAATAAACAAATCAAAGTAACCGACCTTTTGTTGGGAGATAAGAATGCGCTTATTATGGCGACACGTATCACCGGCTTCGGCGCCGGCTATGAGACTCGCATAAAGTGCCCGGGCTGTGATGACATTTGCAACCACACCTTTAACCTACAAGAATTAGAATTGGACACTGCACAAGAGTTGCCCGAGAGCGCTACTCTTCTGCCTTCGGGCCACTTCGAGGTGGCACTAGAGATTGGGACAACAACTGTCACAGTCGAACTTAAACTTTTGACTGGCGCTGATGAGAACTCATGGACCGCCCGCAAGGCTAAACAAAAGAAGATGAACCTTCCCGAGTCGCCCATCACCAATCAACTCCATATGATCATTCAGGGAGTTAATGGAATGTCGGACCCCAACTCTATCGCACAATTTATCGATGTGCTTCCGGCAAGCGCTTCCCGCAAATTGCGAGCCACTTATGATAAGGTGGTACCTGACGTAGATTTAACTCAAGAGTTTACTTGTGACAATTGTCTGCATGAGGGGAGGATCGGCGTACCTTTGGGCGTCGACTTTTTTTGGCCTAACGTCTAAATACCAAGAGGGCGTCTATGAAGAACTGTTCGTTCTCAAACATCATGGGGGCTGGTCCTTCTTTGAAGCATACAACTTACCGATTCAGCTGCGTCGATGGTTTGTTAATCGATTGATTGATGAATTTGAAAAAGAGTCCAAAGCTATGAAGGAAAGCTCAGCTAAGTCCAAATCCTCCAAGAAGAGCCGTTCATATTAATGTGCGGCTTTTTTGGTTTAAACTAATTACTTACGAGAGGGCCCCCCATGGATGAATTAGTACCGGATGTAATCGACCTAAACGTTGACCCCAGCAGTATAGATGAAAGCTGGCTGCGTTCGTTTGGTTTTCTTACTACCAAACTGCTCCAGCATATGTTTGCTGGTCATCCTGCGCCTTTCAAAGTACGCGGTACATCTAGCCAAGTAGCCGCATTTGCTACGGCCTTAGGAAATGAGAAGCGGTATATGGACTCCTTCCTGAAATACGGCCTTAATGATGAACACACTTTGCGCAGCCGTTCTCGTCTGATGGGCGCCGTGAGCAAGTTTGAGAAAGAGACAGGGCTCCGCTGGCCGTATAACAGTTAAGGTACGGGTTTATGGCGGACGAAAAAGACCTACCTGAAGAGTTACAAGCCGAGAACATCAAAGACGCGGCACGCAACCTCGACGTCGACGAAGAAAAGCATCGCCGCGAAATTGATTTAATCAACCAACGTAATGCAGCATTTAAAGAAACTTTAGGTGTCATTGCTCAGGTAAAATCCGCGGAAGTTGATCTTTTTATCAAACGCCTCGGTCCGGACCGAATGGCAGCCTATCGTCAGGCTCAACAAGAAATCGTCCAGGCAGAGGAGACGCTCGACGCCATTGAGAAGGAAAAGATAGCCTACCTTGAGTCTTGGGCCCTCAGGAAGGCCGCCAACAGAGAGCTCTCAGACGCTGAAAAGAAAGAGCACAAGGACAAGATGAAGGCCTTCGAGACCACAACGAAGGTAGCTAAGGAAGCCGGCTCCGTAGCCGTCAAGCAAGCCCGAATTGTCAGGCAGGCGCTGGAAGGCGTCCACGATACCCTTGAAGACCTAGAAAACCAAGGCCACAGCACTGTGGAAAGTATGTTGGGGATTGATAGCGGCATGAAGGGTATGGCAAAAACCCTGCTCAGTACCAAGGGAGGATTTAAAGCCTGGACAACAGGCATCATGCGGGCACTCAACCCTCTTAATCTTTTCATAAGCCTTGTTGGGTCCGTGATAGCTTCCACCATCAAGGTGGCAAAGGAGATAGACGAGGCATCTGCAGCATATCGCAAAAGCACAGGCGCCAGTTATGCCTTTACTAAGTCGATAGAGGTACAAGCGGACGCAATGAAGACAACCGGCATCAATGCCGGCGAACTGTTTAAAGCGCAGGAATCTCTCCAGCGGGGAATGGCAGATTTTACCAAGCAAAGCACGACAGACCAAGCATCACTGAGAGCCACTGCAGCCTATTTGCAAGAATTGGGAATTAGTGCAGACACCACTGCTGACATTGCCAACGAAGCCACAAAGAGCTTGGGGTATGGGTTTGGAGAAGTTGAGGGCGTCATGTTACAGGTGGCCGGTGTGGCTGAAGGCCTCAAGATGCCCTTCGATATGGTGGCCAAAGACTTTGCAACGGTTTCTAAGAAGCTTGCATTCTATGGAAAGGGCGTAATGGGAGTTTTTAAGAAGCTTTCAATGCAGTCGAAGAGCACGGGCCTGTCGGTTGACCAATTGCTGGGCGTCGTTGAGCAGTTTGATACATTTGAGGGCGCAGGCAAAGCAGTCGGTAAACTCAACTCCATCATGGGCGGCCCGTATTTGAACTCTATTGACATGTTGAACGCCTCAGAGGAGAAACGTGTTGAAATTCTCAAGCAGTCGATGAAACAATCGGGCATGAATTTCAAACAAATGGGCAAGTATGAGCAAAAGATGATTGCTTCGGCCCTAGGCGTTGATGTTGCAGAAGCTCGCAAACTCTTCGGCGCAGAAACCGAAGAAGAAAAGCTAGAAGCGCTTACAAAGACTCAAGTCCAAGACAGGGCAAAGCAAGCGCAAAGTACCCGGGAACTGATGCTCCTGGCCATCAACGCCATGGCCGCCGATGTGACAAAATACCTGAAAGATATCCGCGATATGATCCAGTGGGTCACCGGCTGGGTTGAGAAAGGGATGGAAAAATTTGATGACCTTTCCACTGGCGGCAAAGTGGCGGTTGTTGGGGGTGGCCTCGCGGCCTCGGCCGGCGCCACTGCTTTGGGGAGGAGTGCCGCAAGAGGCGCCGCCTCCCGCGTTACGACGTCAATGCTGGGCAACCGCCTGGGCCAAGGGCTAATTAATATGCGCCGAAGTATGCCCAAGCTGCGAATGAGTAATTTGCTCAAGGGTCAAAACCCCCTGCAGATGAAAAAGCCAGCAAGCCGGGCCGCCATGGAAAGGCTCGCTAAAATGCGCCGAGCCGGCGTACGTCCCGGTCAGGGCCCAGCCCAGCCCGGGCGCATGCGTAGAGCGTGGGACGCTACACGGAGAGGCGCCGGCCGACTACGGAGAGGCGGCCGCAGCGCCTGGGAAGCCTCCAGGAGGGGCGCGGGGCACCTCCGACAAGGCGGCCGGAGCGCCTTGGAGATGGGCAAGCGAGGCGCCTCTCGCGCCGCCTCTCGCGCCGGTAGCGCTTGGAAATGGGTCCGCAAGGGCAAGACAGCCGTCCAAGCCGCTAATGTGGCTCGAACAGGAGCTGCCGCCTCGACCGCACTGACTTCCACGGCCGCCGCTGGAGCAGCAGGAGCGGGAGCAGCAGGAGCGGGCGGCGGTGCCGCGGCAGTCCTCGCCCCGGCAGCCGCAATCGCCAGCGCCGCGTATACGGGTTATGAAATTGGTAAGGGAATTTCTAAACTAGGAGGCGACTGGTTAAACATTGATAAGAATCTCGCCGGCAAGGGAATAACAGATATTGATTGGGGCTTCGACGCGATGGGCGAGACCTTTACCTATATGTGGGACGAGACACTGAAATGGTTCCATGATGCCCTCGTCCAACCTTGGAAGGATGTTTGGCCGGAAATCAAAGGCATGTGGAATGATGGGTTGCAATGGGTTACAGACAAGGTGACCGGCTGGCTCCACAAAACGTTCGTACAACCGTGGAAAGATGTTTGGCCGGAAATCAAAGGAATGTGGGGCGACATTACCCAACCTTTCCTTGATGCATGGGATTCCTTAAAGACTGTCTGGTCCGGAGACCGTCTGGGAGAAGTATGGGATTCCTTAAAGACAGCCCTGATGAATGCAGCGCCTGGCCTGAAGGACTGGATGCTGTCTCCCTTTACAGCGGTGTGGGAAAAGGTTCAAGAGATTATACAAAAGATTAAGGACGGTTGGGAAGATATCAAAAACATGCCCGGCGACACGGTTGATTACGTGAAAGACCAAGCCGCAGGCGTGGCCGACTCAGTAGCCGGAGGAGTGGAAAAGATTCCACTGGTGGGAGGCATAGCTGGAGGTCTGATAAGAAAAGTGGGCGGTGTAGATGACTTTGTTTATGAGGGGGACGCTGCCGGAGGCACCATAACGCCCATTCACCGCGGCGATGAGTTCTTGGGAATGAAGCCCGGAGGCGCTGCGGCCGATTTCTTGGACCGCCTTGCTGATGCCAATCCCGCCCAACACTTGATGAAGATGGTGGGGCAGATTGGATCGGCCAGCGGGAAGCAAGAGCCCCCCACTATCATCAATAAAGTATTTGTTGGCAACGAGGAGTTCAAAAACTATGTGGCCGAAACTACGGCGAAAACGGTCGGCGGCGAAGGCAAATGGGGCAGACGCCTGTCCGATGAAATATCCCCCTTTAGGAGCGCATAAACATGTACACCCCCAATGACCGCACTTTTGCAATTCACATCGAACACTTACCTACCAGTGAACAGATTACATTTCGAGGGTGGGTGAAATCCTTCAGCGACTCATTCAGTTCCAACTGGTCCACCACACAAGTCTACGGCCGTATGGATCCCTTGGCAACTTTCCAATCCACCGGCCGTGTCATCTCTTTAGAGTTTGATGTGGTCGCTGGGAGTAAAGCCGAAGCCATCGATAATGATTTAAATATAAATCGCCTTATACAATTTCTTTATCCGGTGTATGATAAGGGAGAAGGTACTACTGGTGCGCCCGCCGATCAGGCGATTGTGGCAGCGGCCCCCTTGTTACGAATGCGGTATACTAATATGATTCAAAACAATGTGGACCAAGAGGGTCTCCTCGGTTATTTAGCCGGAGTTGATTATTCTCCCGATTTAGAAGCGGGTCAATTTTTCGGATCCCAAAGCTCATTCGATAAGGATACTGCTCCCATGTCGAGCGGCAAGTTTCTTGGAAATCCTAACATAGCCGACACCATCTTTTATCAACAACTCTCTATTAATTTGCAATTTACGGTGCTTCATTCTCACCTTACCGGGTGGGTGAAGGGGGCCGATAACAGCTTTTATTTTGGCAAAGATGCTCGTGCGGGCGCCAAGTATGTGGGCAACTTCCCCCATGGGGGGACGAACTCTTTCATCGACAAAGGCCGAGACCCCGCGCGCACCCTCCCACCGGACTCGGCCGTTGATGTTACTGACGAGAGTCAGGGGGATGGTAATAATGCCGATATCGAACAGGGCAAGGTTGGCAATGTCTTGGGGGGGACTTAAAATATGTCAAATCGTTATGATGACCGGAAAATCTTTAAGAACGCCAATGAGATGTATGAACAAATTTTGGATCAACGAGATCGAAAGTTCATCCGCCACTGGGATACACCACATATGGTTTCACCCACGGTAAGTCAAATTAGAGAACTCAATAGCATTCAGCATGTGTGGACGACCGGC
>Ga0181371_1000280_pt1 | contig 11895 bp, 9 predicted proteins | sample LowvirmetaG_6_FD_130087 | JGI IMG/M metagenome (GOLD analysis project Ga0181371, IMG submission 130087) | Marine viral communities from the Subarctic Pacific Ocean - Lowphox_07 viral metaG | ecosystem: Environmental > Aquatic > Marine > Oceanic | place: Subarctic Pacific Ocean | collected 2015-12-04
ACCGGTGACCTGCTGAGCCGGCAGTCCGTTGAAGTCAACGCGTCCAGACGCGGCGTAATTACCGCCGCCGACCAGGCCATAGGCATGGAAGTGCGGCGGGGGATCAATGCGGGCTCGCTGATCACCCCGGACATGCTCTCTGCTCCGAATGCGGTAGAACGGGGAGACCATGTTATCATCACCGCCAAAACAGGCGGATTTTCAGTACGTTCCCGGGGCAAGGCGCTGGCTAGCGCAAGCGTTGGCGAGCAGGTTCTGGTAGAGAATCTGCGCTCGTCCCGCACAATAAGGGCCAACGTTGTTGCGCCAGGCCACGTCGAAATTCCGATGTAGGCGGGCGTCGGCAGAAGCTTGCCGGAGCGGCAATCCTCTGCCACAAACCCGGTAGTAAAAACAGACGAAAAAACTACTGAAAAGTACTAAAGGTTTTCGCGGCGCCGCCGTTAAGAAGACATAAACTCGAGTAAGCGCCGCACTTCGTGGCGCGACAGGCAAGCAGGTACAGATATGTCAGTTGACTTAAATGGAATTGGCCCCGGCCAGGTCAACACCCAGAGAACCACGGCCGACAAGAGCTCCGGCACCCAGAATACACAGCCGGCGACCAACGAACAGGCGAAAACCCAGGCCCAGGGCGCCCGGGGTGAGAACGTCAGCCTGAGCAATCAGGCCAAGAATCTCAAACAGCTTGAACAGAAGCTGGGCGATTATCCGGAAATGGATGATGATCGCATTGAGCAGATCCGCTCCGCCCTGGAGAATGGCACTTACAAGATTGACGCTGAGAAACTGGCCCAGAAAATGCTTGAGATGGATGAAAGCATTTTCGGGTGAGTAAATCATGGCCACAATTGATGATCTGAAGACTCTTCTTTCCCAGGATATCAGTCAGCTGGAAACACTGGCTGATATTCTCGAAAGGGAAAAGACCTGCCTTGCAAGTTCCGACCTCCGCCAACTGGAAGCTCTGACCAAAGAGAAGAACGAGCTACTGGGCGCCGTTCGCGAGCGCGCCAAACAGAAAATCCGGACACTGGTTCAGATGGGGTATCGCCCCGAAAGCGGTGAGCCTTCCCGGTTTATCCGCAGCGCCGGTTTTTCTGAGCTCTTCCAGCTCTGGCAGGAAGCGGACCAGAAACTTCGAGCCTGTCAGACGCTGAACCAGACCAACGGTCGGGTGATTAGCCACCTGCAGAAACGCCTGTCCAGGCTTACCGACATCTTCCGTGGTGCCACGGGTCAGCAGAAGCTCTACGGCGCCCAGGGGCAGCAGACCACAGTATCCAGCAGCACGGTACTCGCCAGCGCCTGACGATGGCCCTGGCGAGCCATGCAGGCAGAATTATCAGGTATAGTCATCGGGTATAGATGGTCATCTGGGAGTCCGGATGGAAACGGATGTCATGGATACTCACGTTACCCATTGAAGCACCCTGGCTGCCGCTGACCCGGATATTGTCCATCCGGATTTCCTCGATACGCTCCGGGAACGCCAGCATCAAAGCCCCATCTTCCCTGACCCGGTACCTGGGCTCCCCCTCGCGGTAGTGCACGCCAGAAATGCTCAGGTCTGAATCAAGAAAGTTCAGAACCGGTACGAAGATGTTGGCGGTAAGCTTCAGGCCCTCGATGACATCCGCCGATCCTTCGCCAGTCGGATTCTCCGCCATACTGCTGACAACGCCGATACGCTCCAGCAGCGTCGGATCCCCCTGGCCGGAAATTGTCGCCAGTTCACTTTCACTCAGCGGGGCCAGATTTCCCCTCTCATAAAGCTCTCCTGCTTCAAGCGCCGATTGTGACGCTTCAGCCGAATTGCTCGCCGCAAAGGTAACCAGGGGCTGAAATGGCAGCGTCACCATCGTGACCAGGGCTGCTGCATTACGATAACGGGATTGGTGCTTGAGGACCCGGTACAGTTCCTTTTCGCTGATCCAGCCAGCCTGGATGAACACTTCACCAAGGCGCTGCCCGGTTTCACGCTGAAGCCTCAGCCCCTCATCCAGCTGCCCTTCGGACAGATAGCCACGATTGATAAGCAGTCGCCCGAGGCGTGATTTCTCTTCAAATCCCTGACGGATTCTCACCCAGTTTCTCCTTTTGAATAGTGAAAACCGTACAACCCGGCCCGGCCAATGTTATCCATGACTTCCGATACCCGGAAGGTTAGACGATCACGGCACAATGTGCGTGGATACAGTCACCGTTTTACCATCACCTTCTGGTAAGATCTGGCACCTGGTAACAGAATTCGCTGAATTGTCGCAGGAAAAACACCTGCGAATAACACAGAGAGCGGTTGCAAATGATAAACAAGGTAAAACCCCTGAAAACTGTGACTCCCATACTGCTTATGGCCCTCACCTTGCTGATGCCGGCCTCCACGGCAATGGCCCAGAGCAACGACCAGTCCGCCAGCGAACCCCTGCCAATGGTTCGCATGGTGACCAGCGAGGGCGCCATTGAACTTCAGCTACGACCGGATGTCGCCCCGGACACGGTTGCCAATTTCCTGCAATATGCCCGGGACGGTTTTTTCGACCGCACCATCTTTCACCGTGTCATTCCCGGATTCATGATCCAGGGCGGTGGCTTCACCGAGGACCTCTCACGGAAATCGACCCGGGCGCCCATCCGCAATGAAGCGACAAAAACACTGCCAAACCTCCGTGGAACCATAGCCATGGCACGGACGAGTGCACCGGACTCGGCAACGTCCCAGTTCTTTATCAACCTTTCTGATAATGGGTTCCTGGATGCCGGCGTGCGCGGCCCGGGCTATGCGGTTTTCGGCAAAGTTACCCAGGGCATGGGCGTTGTCGACGCCATCGCCCGCAAGCAGATCACCCGCAAACAGGGCATGGCTGACGTGCCGGTTGAACCTGTGACCATCGAAACCGTCACCGTGGTTGAATCCGAAGGCTGACAACGTGACCCGGCCACCACTGCCCCCGGCGATCGAGCCCGCTGAACTTGTCTGGCACGATGGGGTCCCGGAATCGAAGCGGTTTGGCGATGTCTACTTCAGCCGTGACAATGGCCTGGAGGAAACTCGCCACGTGTTTCTGCAGCACAATCAGTTACCGGAGCGTTTCTCGCAGATTCCCGAGGGCGGAAGTTTTGTTATTGCCGAAAACGGCTTCGGGACCGGACTGAACTTTCTGGCAGCCTGGCAGGCATGGCAAGGCCATGCGCCAGCCCATACAGCTACCCTGCACTTTGTCTCCGTTGAACGGTTCCCACTGACTCGGCAAGACCTTACCAGGGCCCTGGCTTTGTGGCCGGAACTGAAAGCGCTCGCTGACGAATTGCTGCTGCACTACCCGCCACTGGTGCGAGGCGTTCACAGACTGGTCCTGGCCGGTGGACGGGTTCGACTGACGCTGTTCTTCGGCGACATCAATGACGCCTGGCAATCCCTCGATTTTCACGCCGACGCCTGGTTTTTGGACGGTTTTGCCCCCGCCTGCAATCCGGACATGTGGCTGGAAAACACCATCTGCCAGGTCCGCGCCCACAGCAAGCCGGGAACCACCCTGGCGACTTTCACTTCGGTTGGCAGGATCCGTCGCGCGCTGATGGAGGCCGGATTCCGTATGGAAAAAACCTCCGGATACGGCCGCAAACGGGAAATGCTGAAAGGCATTCTGGAGGCGGAGCGCCCAGTTCAGCCGGAGCGTACCGGGACCATTGCCATCCTGGGTGCGGGCATTGCAGGCTGCTCCCTGGCTCGCAACCTCGCGGAGCGGGGCCAACCGGTGACACTGGTCGATACTGATGGACCGGGAGCCGGAGCTTCCGGAAATGCCCAGGGTGCTCTGTATGTGAAGCTTGGGGTGGAGTTCAACGACCAGACCGAACTGGCCCTCACATGTCTGACCTTTGCCCAGCGTTTTTACGGCAACTGGCGCGGACAGTACTGGCATCCGACCGGGCTGCTGCAGCTGGCTCACAGCCCGCAGGAAGAAGACCGACAGGCAAGATTCCTCCAGCGCAACGATTATCCCCGGGACATTTTCTGTCCCGTGAACCAGGAGCAGGCCAGCGCGCTTGCAGGCGTGCCCACGGAATCTGGCGGGCTCTGGTTTCCCCGCAGTGGTTGGCTAGAACCGGGAAACCTGTGCAAAGCCCTGGCAGACCACCCGCTGATATCCACTGCGTTCGGAGTTGAGGTTAGCCGGCTGTTGCCCTGCAACGGACAGTGGCACATCTCGATGGCAGAAGGATCACCCATCGTCGCTGACCAGGTGATCATCTGCTCAGGTCATCTAAGCCCGGAGCTTATTCCGGTAAAGGGCCGCTTCCGGCTGAAAGCCATACGTGGCCAGGTGACCCACCTTCCGACATCGGCCATCATGAGCCCGAAGGCCGTTATCTGTGGCAATCGGTACATGAACCCGAGTCTCGGCGATTTCGCCGTAACCGGGGCCACTTTTGACCTGCACGACAATAACCCGTTGCCCGCCAGCGGAAGCCATGAAGAAAACATCCGCGAAGTCGGCTCAATGCTGCCGTCGCTGTTTTCTTCCAATAGCGACAAGCCAAGGTGCAAGGATCTGGAAGGCCGGGTCGCCTTTCGCTGCACGACTCATGACTATCAGCCCGCTGCAGGCCCGGTATTTGACGGCGAAGGCGCTTGTCTGGATGACCTCTACCTGTTTACCGGCCTTGGCAGCAAAGGCCTGAGCTACGCTCCGCTACTGGCCGAATATCTAGCCGACCAACTAACCGGGCAGCCTGTTTGTCTTCCGGCGAACCTCGTCAAACGTCTGGAAACCCGACGCCTGTACAAGACCGATATGGCGGTTTCGTAATAAACTCCCTCTGAAGTTCCCGGTCAGACTGCCGATAACCTGTGAAACGGTGGCATAGTCACGGAGAAAGCCCATGTCCATTTTTGTCAGCGAACCCGGCCGCCCGGTCGGAACCCGGCTACCGGAGACATTCCGCGCAAGGCCCGTGGGTGACGTCACCGAACTGGCAGAAACCCAGGCGATCAATCCGGGCAGGAGTGAGGCAACCGACGCCGAGTTTCAGCAGGCAGCCAATGCCGGGCGCTATAAAGCACTGGAGGAATACGGTGCAGCAGCAGCCGGCGAGCGCCGTGAAGACCGCCCTTACCTGCCCGTGTCCAGTATTTCGTCGCCGGCACTGTATTCCGTGCCGGCTTCAGCAACCATTTCCGAAGCCCTGTCAGTGATGGATGAGCATCAGGTTCATCACTTGGTGATCATGGCGGAAGACAACGTGGCCGGCCTTGTCGATCTTCGCTGGCTCCTTGGCTGGCTTCACGAACATGAGGCCGATGCCATGAGCCAGAGTTTGGTTCACATTGAGCTTCCCGCCTTCCTGACGGCGTCTCCGGAGACCGATGCCCACCAACTGGCAAGGCTTATGCTCGCCCACCAGCTGAACGCCGCTTTGGTGGTAGACGCCAGGGGCGCAGCCGCGGGCATCGTAACCAGCACGGACTACCTGAGGCTCTACGCCAGCGCCGGCCGCCATGAGGGGACGGTTTAGCTTCTGCGGGTTAGTTCAAGGGCGTCAGCAGTTGCCCCTCGGGGCTGAACAGAAGCACGTACCAGTTGCCGCCCGTTCTGCTTAACGCCACAATCTCGTCATCCCGGTAATTCTCCAGATCAAGGATTTCGGAGTTGTCCACGGCGACCTGATAGCGCCAGTCATTCCTGAACCCGGATTCTTCATCCTCCGTCTCCACCTCCGGAACCAGCGATACCCGGGCAACAATGCCCTGCTCCAGGCCGGAAACAAGATCTTCACTCGCAAAGTCCCCGTTTGTTTTACCCGAAACAACAATGTCACCGTCAAAGGCAGTCAATCCCTGAAGCGTTTCATCGGCCTGATCGTTGTCATCATTCAGGGAGAACGCTCGACTAACGATGCCCGAGGAGGAATAACCCAGCAGGAAGCCAGCGGTGCTGGAAAGCGACTCCCGCTCCAGTTCAGGATCCTCTTCGTCCTGCTCCAGCACCGAGTACAGCCCATCACTGGCGCCGATCAGCCAGAGCGTGCTGCCCTGAAACAGACCACCGGAAACCGGTTCATCTCCGGCCGTGCCCACCTGGTTGACACTGAGCTCGCTGGTCGCACTGGACGCGCTGAAGAAGAAGGCATCAATGCCACCTATGACCGGAGCCCCTTCCACAGAGCCCGCAGCGGAACCAAACAACCCCGGGCTGATGGATTGCGTAGTGCCCCCGGCAACACTGTCATCGGCAGCCGAGCCAGCCTGGCGGGTCCAGGCCACAGCGGGCTGCTGAGTATTGCCGTCGAGTTCAGTATCAATGCGCTGAAGGAAGCTGTCGATACCACCGGATGCCTGCTGCTGATCAAAAACGCCATCGGTCTCGCCTGCCAACACCACATAGCCGGTGTCCCGGTTGATTCCGGCCCAGCGCACCTGATCATCGGCCTCAGTGCCCGTCCGGATGGCCCAGGTTTGAATGTACTCGCCCCCGTTGGTGGCTGAATCAAACCAGTACAGAGATGTTACGACATCCTGGCCACCAAGTGCGGTTGTACCCTCAACCGCCTGGTCAGTGCTGTATGCAACAACAAACTCGAATCGGTCTACCTTGGTCCCGCCCTGGGTCACCTTACGCTGCACAACGTTGATGACCGGATCTGGCGCGATCAGGCTGTCACCGGCGGAGGATATGGCCACCTGCTGAAGCTGCGCACCACGTTGATCGAAGATCCGCACCAGCACCCTGTCGTTATCCTGGCTGTCGTAGCCTGCAACAAACAGCCTGCCGTCGTGACCCATGGCAATGTCCTTGGCAACGAAACCATCACCATTATTCAGCACCAGGGGCGATGTCAGCTCGTTAAGGCTGACCCGGATCAGGTTGTCAGATTCAGCCCGGGCGTAGTCCTCGCGGCCGGCCTGGAAGTTCTCATTAATGCCCAGCAATATGAATTGGTCACTGAAGGCCGGATTGGCGTAACTGCCCGCGGGTACCCGGATCCGGAAAGGCACTTCGTCGGTCCCCTCTGGGAAGACCAGTTCGTCGTTCTCAACCCAGTTACCCTCTTCCAGCCGCTCGATAACAAACTCTGAATCAAGCCGCGCCGTGGAGTCTTCGGTATGGCTGAGTTTGGCAAAGATATCCCGGTCTCTGTCGCCGGAGAGCCTGGCAACGTACTCGCGCACATCGCCGACATTCAGGGTGTCCCTGCCCCCACCTTTTACAGTTTCCAGGGACAGAACGGGCTCGTTATCCTGAATGGAAAGATTGGTGACCACGCCACCATTGCCGCTTCCGAGACCCGCCAGACCGGAACGCACTTCAGTCAGTGCCAGCCTGAGGGATTCAACGGGCTCCGGGAAACTGTCCTCAACCACCTCAAGTGGCAGGTAGCATTCGGTAATACCGGGTTCAAGCGTGATTACCCCACGGGTGTAGAAGCCCTGCTCATCAAGCTCATACTCGATATAGTCGAGATCGCTCTCGCCGGTCTCATCCTGCGGCATCGAACTGTTGCTGCCCAACCCAACGATGTCCTTGCCGAGAATGGCATCACCAGCGTTGGAGGCACTGTGATCGCAATTCTGGTGCGGAGGCGAGAATCCGACGTCGCAACTGGACGCGTCGTAATCAGACAGAAGCTCGAAGGCCACTGCCACTCGGGTTACGGAGGGTTGATCCAGGACAACCTTGACGTAAACGCGGCGCGTCGGAAGTGTCAGATCCCTGGTGCCGGACACCGAGCCGTCTTCGTTGTACAGGTTAACGGTAAAGCTGTGCTCACCCTCGGTTTCCAGATCCGGCAAGGCGCACTGTTCACGGTTGCTTGCAGGTATTTCAGGACTCTCCCCCTCCGTGAAAGGTTCGGCATCCAGAGACATAACGTTGTATTTTACATCGATATCGAACGGCTGAGCGCCGGCCATGCGGCCGTCGGTTGTTACCAGGTTGATGCCTTCGGTCTTGCCCAGATCGGCTTCGCCTCTGCTACCGCCCGTAAGACCGGGAACACCGCGCATAATGATGCCCTGGCGGGCCTTGTTGCTGGTGTCCTCAAGCGCCAGCCAGGACGGCGCATTGGTGAGGGAGTAATCAAGGATATCTTCGCCACCGTAGGCCCCGAAGTTGTAGGAGTACTCAACGCCGAGATAAGCAAACACCGGGGGTACGCCGAGAATGGTGGGCTGGTCGGGATCTTTTTCCGTCTTGCAGCCAGACAGTCCAAACGAAAGCAGGACCAGAACGACAAGTTGGCGAACGGGATGAATGCGGGAGTAAAAATCGGCGCCCATGAAAAAAATCCGTTTCTATCGTTGTTGTTATGGCAGCGACCGTCCGGATGAAGCAGAAAACACCGGACGGTTTACACACCGTTACAGAACAACGCCATGGTAGCCAATTTGATACGCAGGGGATCTGCGCGAGTTCTCAGATTCGATTAGCCCGCGTCCAGGCCATGCTCTTCCAGCAAAGCGACAAGGCCTGCCTCATCCAGAACAGGCACCTCCAGCTGTTCCGCCTTGGCAAGCTTGGAACCGGCGGCCTCGCCGGCTACCACGCAGGCGGTCTTTTTGGAGACGCTTCCGGCCACCTTGGCCCCCAGGGCTTCCAGCATCTCTTTGGCTTCATCTCTGGTCATTCCGGAGAGTGTGCCAGTCAGCACCCAGGTCTGGCCTTTAAGGGGCTTGTCGCCTTTCTGGATCTGCTCTTCCTGCCATTCCACGCCGGCTTCGCGCAGGGCTTCGAGGGTTTCCCGGTTATGGGTCTGTTCGAAAAAGCTCCGGATATGGCCGGCAACAATGGGCCCCACATCGGGAACTGTCTGAAGGCTTTCCTCATCGGCTGCGGCAATGGCCTCCAGGGTCCCGAAGTGCCCAGCCAAAGCCTTGGCAGTGGCCTCTCCCACCTCTCGAATGCCGAGGGCGTACAGGAAGCGCCATAGAACCGGTTTTCTGGCCCGATCAATGGCAGCAACCAGATTGGCGGCCGACTTTTCCCCCATCCGCTCAAGTTTGACCAGATCGTCGGTTGTCAGTCGATACAGGTCGGCGACGGTTTCCACCATCCCCTGATCCACCATGATGTCGATCCACTTGTCGCCCAGGCCTTCAATGTCGAGGGCTTTCCGGGAGGCATAGTGGCGAATGGCTTCCTTTCTCTGTGCGGGGCAGAACAGGCCGCCGGAGCAGCGGGCAACCGCTTCCCCTTCGATCTGGACAACATCCGAATCACAGACCGGGCACTTTGAGGGTAGCTCCACTTCTTTCGCGCCTGGCGGACGTTTATCCCTTACTACCTTGACCACCTGCGGTATCACGTCACCGGCGCGGCGGATAAAGACGGTATCGCCAATATGAACGTCCAGGCGGCGGATTTCGTCCATGTTGTGAAGGGTGGCATTGCTGACGGTCACGCCGCCGACAAACACAGGTTTGAGCCGGGCCACCGGGGTAACGGCACCGGTTCGACCAACCTGGAACTCCACGTCCTCTATTACGGTGAGCTCTTCCTGTGCCGGAAACTTGTGCGCAATCGCCCAGCGCGGCGCCCTGGAGACAAAACCCAAGGCATTCTGCTGGTCAAGACGATTCACCTTGAACACGATGCCGTCAATCTCGTAAGGCAGAGTGTCCCGTTTTGCCATTAACTCGCTATAGGCCTCCAGGCATTCCTCGACCCCTTTCGCCTTGCGCATCTCCGGATTGATCCGGAAACCCCAGCTTTTAACTCGCTGGAGGCCATCCCACTGAGTGTCTGGCAACAGGCTTTCATCAGTTACCGCCACGCTGTAGGCGCACATTTCCAGGGGGCGCCTGGCGGTTACCGTGGACTTTTTCTGCCTGAGACTTCCGGCTGCTGCGTTTCGGGGATTAACGAAGGTTTTCTCTCCACGCTCTGCCAGTCGTCGGTTCAGTTGTTCGAAACCGTCCTTGGGCATGTAGACTTCACCACGGACTTCCACCAAATCCGGCACATCGTCTCCGCGAAGCTTCAGTGGTACCGAAGGGATCGTCCGGATATTGGCGGTGATGTCTTCCCCGGAATAGCCATCCCCCCGGGTAGCGGCGGTGGTCAAGGCGCCCTTCTCGTAATGCAGACTGACCGCCAGCCCGTCCAGCTTGGGCTCGCAGACGTATTCCACGTCTTCGCTAATACCGAGCCGATCTTTTACCCGACGGTCAAAGTCACGCAGTTCGTCTTCACTGAAGGCATTGTCCAGCGACAGCATCGGCAGCCGGTGAACCACCTCCTCAAAACTGGTTTCCACGGCACTGCCAACACGCCGGGTCGGTGAATTATCTGAAGCCAGCTCTGGATAATCGGTTTCAAGGGCCTGTAATTCCCGGAACAGCCTGTCGTATTCCGCGTCGGGAATACGGGGGTCATCCAGCACGTAATACCGGTAGTTGTGGTCATCAATAACCGAACGGAGTTCTTCTACACGCTGGATAATGTCGGGCGTGGCTTTGCTCATGGACTGGCACTCTCGTCTCTCAAAAAAATGCCCGGAACAAACCGGGCATCTGGCCGTCTTTTACCGCCTGGTTTCATACTCTCTGGGAGCGCTGCTTACGCTCAAACTCCCGGATTCTCTGGCGACAATGCTCGATCGTTTGAGGGGTCATCACGCTGCGGCGCTCATCCTTCAGCTCGCCGCCGAGGTTGCGAACCACTGCCTGGGCGGTTTCGAGCATGAAGTCAAACGCCTGCAGCGCATTGGTGGGCCCTGGCATACTCATGAAAAAGCTGATCCCGGGCGTTGTCAGGGCCGGCATATCCCCCGGCTTGAAAGTACCGGGTTCCACGGCGTTGGCAACACTGAACTGGACGGGGCTGGTGGTGTCGGATTCTTCATGACGATGGTAAATATCCATGTCTCCGTGCTCCAGACCGCAGGCTTCGAACAACTTCTTGAGAGCCGGTCCCTTGAAATCCTCGCCGCTCTTCGCCAACACGTTGATCACAATAACTTCGCGGGCCTCAGGGCGATTCGCGCCTGCCAGAGGTTGACCTTTAGCCGGTCTGGAGGGCTCCCGCCGGGCGGTGTCCTCTTCCACTTCGGTCGTGACCGTGGGCGGGACTGCTTCCACCTCGTCTTCAATGGCGCCCCAGCCTGAATCGAGCTCGGTTTCATCAGGCTCCTGACTGGACAGTCCGAAATCGGGCTCTGACTCCACGGACTCTTCATAGCGCTCGGCCCCTGGCTCGGATTCCGGTTGCGGCTCCGGCTCTTGCGACTCTGGCTTCTCCGATTTCGCAGCGGCCGTCACCGGACGGGTCGGCTTGGGTTTCGGAGACCCGAACCGGCTGGTTTTTTCACGCTTTACATAGCCGCGCTCTTCGAGGGTATCGCGGGAAATGGTCCGTGCGCCGCCATTGGGCAACTCGGGGTTGTACTCGTCATCAAGTGGCGAATCCTCGAGCTCATCGGCGCCCATACCGGATGAAATCGCCATGGATTCCTTCCGGGCACGCCGCATCCGGCGCACACCATCAATGACAATGCCGATAATGACCAGGGTACCGATGGCAATTAACCATTCCCTAAGTGACATAGTGCTGCTGTCCTGTTTGCAGATCCCGTAACGTTGCTACTCTAAGAAAAGCCCGTAATGAATACAACGCACACCCGGGCCAGATGGCGTTTTTGTCATGGTTGCCCGATTTCTGAGCAGCCTCAGGCCTCCGCCAGCGCCGCGGCCTCGTCCACATCCACCGATACCAGTCGCGAACAACCCGGTTCATGCATGGTCACCCCCATCAACTGATCCGCCATCTCCATGGCAATCTTGTTATGGGTAATGTAGATGAACTGAACCTGTTTCGACATTTCCTTGACCATGTTGGCATAGCGCCCCACGTTAGCGTCGTCCAGCGGCGCATCCACCTCATCCAGCATACAGAA
>Ga0181371_1000286_pt1 | contig 11720 bp, 10 predicted proteins | sample LowvirmetaG_6_FD_130087 | JGI IMG/M metagenome (GOLD analysis project Ga0181371, IMG submission 130087) | Marine viral communities from the Subarctic Pacific Ocean - Lowphox_07 viral metaG | ecosystem: Environmental > Aquatic > Marine > Oceanic | place: Subarctic Pacific Ocean | collected...
GTGTTGATGTAGTTAAAATAGTACCTGGAGCTGATCCTGAAGTAGCAACAAAAGCTCTAGCACCTTTGAAATCTGGATTAACACCACTACCTGTTAGTGAACTCATATCAACATCTACGGCAGTATATGTAACACCGGCCGCTACAGAAGCTGATAATTCAGCTTTGTAATCTAATTGTGCCCAAGTAGCAGCAGCAGCAGTTTGACCTGTAAGTGAAGCTGAGAATTGGTTAGTAGAGTAAGCAAACCTACCTGCACCATAAAGACCATCTGAAGGATCTACACCGGCACCTGGGTTAGTATTACCATACATTGAAGCAGGGCTTGAATAAACATCACCTGCGGGACCAAAGTTAAGTTCTTTGTCTTGTCCATATTGGAAATCTAGGAAAAATACTAGACCTGAAGGAAGATTCATTGGTTGTACGGAAACAAATTCTTTAGAAGCAATTTGTCCAAATACTTTTCTTACCAATGGTAGGGCAACACCTGCCCACTGAGCACCTTGACCTGCTGTAAAAGTAGCACCACCTTGGTTGGTAGCATTAGTTTCAACAACAAGCTGCTTAGCTTGGTTTTCAAGTATCATAGACATATTGTTCTTATGAACTTCTTTTCCTAAACCTTCCAATAGTCCTGTTCTTTCCCACTTTGATGCTAATCTAGCAGCATCACTCTGCATGTTTTTCCAACCTTTTGCAGAGCTTTCTAAAAGAGAATTTAATTGACTCATGTTTTTAAGTTTTAAGTTTTAATAATTATTTTAAACCGGCTAATTGTTGAAACCTTTCCACCATGGGATCAGTTGCAATAATTGGCTTTTTAGTTCTGTTAAAGTTACCTGTTACTTTAGATGCTCTACCTAAAGATTCTTTAATTGGTCTTTTGTGTAATTTTTTAGCTTTAAGTCCCTCGCTTAAAGTTTCAAATACCAATTTAGATTCCTTAATTGTAGATGCATTGTCAAATGCTCCAAGTACTTTTACTTTTTCACTTTCTGTTAAGTTTTTAGCTTTAAAAATCTTATTAGTGTAAAGTAATTTAGCATTCAATAATTGAATTTCTTTATTACTTTCTGATAAGATTCTATTTGCTTTTTCTAAGTCTCTAATTTTAGCTTTAGCTTCTCTTAGAGATTTGTTTGTTTTTCCTATTGCGATGTTTTTATTACGGATTTTAGCTTCCATGACTTCAACTTCTTCTTCATCGTCTTCGACTTCAAATCCAAGTTCTTCATCATCTTCAACTTCTACATCCATATCCATATCTATGTCAACTTCACCTTCTTCAGTTTCAAAGCTTTCTCCTGCTTCTAATTCTCCAGCAGCAACCATGTCAGAAATAACATCTTCAATAAAATCTTTCAATTCATCATCAGTCATGTCTTCCAATTCAGTTGTTTCTGTGTCATCATCCTCAGTGTCTTCTTCAGTTTCAGTTTCAACTTCTACTTCCTCTTCTTCTTCTTCTTCTGCTTCATTGAGAGTGTCTCTTTCTAGCTCAGCTAGAATTTCTTCTATGGAAAATTCTTCATCTAGATCATCTTCATAAGACATATCATCACCTTCCATCATATCATCACGCATATATTCAGTTTCACGTTCCTCTGGGTCTGTGTCACCTTCCATACCATGTCTCATGATTGGGTTAGACATTTCATCTAAATCATCTTCTTTTTCCATTTCTTCCAATTTTGCGGATAGCATAGATTTAAGTTGGGGTGTAAAAGCTTCTTCAAGAGCAGCCTTCGCATTTGCGATTGCAACTTCTTTTACGGCTTTAGCATCAGCAATAGCTTCTTTGAGAATATCTCGTTTTGCCATTGTTCCTAAATTTAATTTTTGTTTGGGAAAATACGTTTATTATAAAACGTAATAGAATTTTTGTTATTTTAATGCCATATAAATGAGGGCGATGGCATATTTGCGGGTATACGTATGTAAGTATTCTTTAAAGTCGCAGAGTAGTAATTATTATTTCCAATCTTGTTTAAGTTCTTCCATTGCTTCAACGGCTACTTTAAAAGCTTCATTATACGAGTCAAATGGACCATCAGGTGTTCCATAGTCACCATAAGAAATATAACCATCTACAAAAAATTTCTCCTCATTATCTGGGTTGAAATCTCCAATTCCTTTTTTAATCATAATCATATCTTCATGTTCTTCATCCCATCCTTCCATTGGTGCAGAAAATACTTTGATTACAGTTTCTCCAGGATTGTTTTCCCAATCTGAGTAATCATCTCCTCCATCAGTCCAACCTGAAGGAATCATAAAACTATCTGCTTCTTTTAATAGCTTGTTTTCTGCTAGGTATTTTTTTAAATCAAAGTCTTTCATAATTAAAATATTGGGCAATTACCATTTGCACATAAAATTTCTGTTACTATTGTGTTAATTTTAGTGTATGGGTTAATAATTTGTTCTTTTCCTTCTTTAATTGTTTTCATATATGAGCCTGGATTGGAAGGTGTTGAGACGAAATCCCAACATAGTAATTCAAAGTCATCTTGTACTTCCATTAAATCACCATTTTGCTCTAATGAGCCCATTCCTCGAGATGATACACCACAAGTAATTCCACTTTCAATTAATGCTTTTAAAATATTTCCTGATGGGGTAGGTAGAATTTCTATTTTACCTATTACGTTGTCTCCATCCCACCACATATCTTTTATATTATGTGATACATTTTTTAAATTTACAACTTGGGAGTCAGGATGATCTAACTCACCCATTGCTCTATTTTCTTTAACTAATTCCTTATATTTATCAATTTCTCTATTCCACAAGTCTCTAGAATAATATCTACCATTTCCATTTTTTACTTCAGCAGTTGCTAAAATACCTTCAACTAAAGGATTACCTCTTTCAGATTTACCCTCTAAAAGTATACCTTTAGTAGGATTGAATAATTGTGTTTCAATAAGTACTTGCTTCATCTTAATAATCTCCAAATTTAAGACCTAAATGAGTTTCAATTTTAGGTAAAGTATTTTTTAGGTAATCTAAAACTTCATCTACACTACCCAAACTATCATATAAATCCTCTGCTATTTCATACATAGCATCTTCAGCTTCATCTGCTACCATAGCTTCATTAACATCATCTTCTTGAAAAAGTTCCATATCTGAAATTTCTTTAGCAGCATCTCTAGCTCTTTCAGTTTCATCAGCTACTTTAGTAGCATCATCAGGATCACCTTCAGCTTCATTTAATCCAAAGTAGTCCATGTAATTCATATTTACAAATCCACCACCGGTTACAATACCACCTGCCATTGAAACTGAGTGTTCTTTTAATGATTTACTTTCTCTTGAAATAGCGGAATGCATTAGCCAATTTATTGCTTCTTTATCTGTTGGTTCAACTTCAACATTTCTAGTGTCTAACCAATCTTCTAAATCATCAGAAGTTTTTCCATATTTATCTAAAACTTTTTCTAAAGCAGCATAATTAAAATCTATGTATTTATTTTCTCCATCATCTATAAATTCAGTATATTTACTTTCTCTTAAAGATTTTCTTCTTCTATATTTGTTTTCTTTTAGAGTACCGTATCCACTTGATTTATGTGGTCCTTTTGGCTCTTTGGGTTCACCTAAACTTACGGATTCACCAGTATAACCAATTCCTTCTTCTCCGAATTGACCATTTTTAGTATAATAAATAGGATCTTTAACTAAGTTTTTATGAACAATGTCTAGAAGTTCTGTTTCCGTTTTGTCAGCATTTTTAGGATTTTTTAATTCACAGTAGTAACCCATTTGGATTTGACCAAAAATCATGTTGTTAGGATTTTTTTCATCCCTATTATCATATGCCTTGCTTTGGTCTTCTTCTACTTCTTTAGATACTTTCTTCTCTTCAGCTTTAGCTTCTTTTAAAAAGTTTTCAAAAGCTGTTTCATATCCTTCTTTCTTTTTAATTCCAAAAGGATTATTAATAGGTTCCATCCCAACAAAATTTTCATTAATAATGTTCTTTTGTTTTAGAATGGTTGATGCCTCGTTAAAAGCTGCTCCTGGTCTTATAAGATTAGGATATAATTTTTTAGCTTCTTTTAGAAAAACATCTTTATGGCCTTTTCCCTTTTTTATTAGCCCATATTGTTCTGTTAATGTCCTTTTCATTCTTCTTGTTTTAATAATTCTATAATATCATCTACTAAACTTCCTATCATGTCTGTTGAGTAAACAACTTCATATGAACCAGGATTTTCGTTGTAGTATTTTGCGGTTTCATTTTTAGCATTTGAAAGAAGAGGTGAGATTTGGTTTAATTTTTCTTCAACATTAGAGAATTGTTGTAGTCTTTTTTGTTGAAAATCACTATACTCTGTTAATTCTTCTTTTTCAAATAATTGCTTTACTTCTAAACCTGAGCCTTTAATTTTTTTAGGAACAGGTTTATATCCTAATTTATAGTAATAAATATCATTAGCTCCGGTTGACTTCTTATTTTTGTCAAATGCTTTTGGGGTCATATATCCTATACCTTCACCTTCTTCTAAATCTTCATCTATAGTAAATGTTAATTCTTTTCCTAATTCATTACTATATTCTTTTTTTAATTTTGAAATATAATTTCTAAATAAAGTAAAGTTTTGATTTAGGCTAGCTCTCATATCTATTTTATTACTATCTTCAGCATTTAAACCCTTAGCAGCCCTTAAAATATCTAAAAGCCTATTATCTAAATCATTTAAAAAATCCCCAAAAGTCATCTTTTTAGATTCGTTAATCAATCCCATTTCCTGCATTGCATAATCAACAATCTTATCTAACTCATCTGATTTAAGCCTACTAGCTAAGGGCATTGAATTTAATCTATTCATAAGAGTATCCCTACTAGCAGATTTACCTCGCATTTGTTTCGCTAAATTTCTTGCAGCAGATTGCAAAAATCTATCTGTCGCTGCTTCATTCACTATAGTTAAATTATTTTCAGGTCTAATAAAAGTATATAAATCACTATCACTTAATCTAATTTTAACATTATTAGGATTTAAATAAGTATGTTTACCCCTTCTTGATTTTAAAAGTTTATACTCACCTGCAATTACTTGATCGCCTAATTCAATAGGTGATGACATTTTACTAGAAGTATATTTAAATGTTTTTGGAACTGTAAATGACTTTGGTGGAGTATCAGGGGTAGGGTTTAATGTTGAAGATGGTTTTATATCATAAGTTGAAGCAACTGTTCTTGCAAAATCAACAATATTTTTGTATTTTTTCTGAAGTAACTCTTTTACTTTTGGATCTGTTGGTTTAATTTCTTGAGAAAATGAAGATCCATTTAATATATCTAAAATATCATCAAAATAGAATGTTTCTTTAGCTTCATCAACTGATTCTTTAGTTAATTTTATTTTATCATAAGCTTCAGGGTAAGTAGACCTAACGTGTGTCCAATAATCACTAAATAAATCCTCTACTTTATCTGATATTTCATCTAATACAGGGTCTTTTTCAGCTTCACCTGTTGCTTCTAATTTTTTTAGGAATTTTTTTAATTTATTAAAAGTTTTATAGACAGTATCAAAAGCAGCTACATCAGTTATAGACCAAGTTATTCCCCCAGTTTCAGGGTCAATGTCAGTTACAGTTGATTTAACTCCACCTCTAACATCAACATCACCTACTTCTACTTCTTTTAATTTATATTTATACATTTTCTAATTCTTCAATTAAACTATAATACTGGAGTAAATTAATTAAATCAGCATCCTTTACTTGATGTGACTTTTTTACATTTAAAGGTAGAATTTTTACTACCTCGTTAATTTTAATTTTAGTAGCTTTGTCAGTAACAGACTCATTAAGGCCTAAGAGTTTTACTTTAATAAAAGCTACTTCGCTATTATAAAATTCTTTTAACCTTGGAGTATTATCAACAGACAAAATAAGTTCTTTTAAAACTAATTTTTGATTTTTATTTAAACCCTCATATTTGTCATTAAATTTTTCTAGAAGAACCTTATAGGTTAATATTCTTAAATCATTATCATAATCCTTAAATTCATCTATTAATGTAGGGGTTGATGATGTTTTAGAAGATTTATTTGAAATTGCCTCAATAAGGGTAATTTTATTACTAATCTCATGTTTAATATTATTTAAATTTGGATTAGATTTTATTTCAATCAAAGTGTATAGGGCTGCTTGAGACTTGTAATTTGGTAATTTATGTTTGAAGAATTTATCAATATCATATGAATTTTTAATTTCTTTTACTAAATTATATTTTTGTCTTTTTAAAGATGATCTATTTAAAGTCTTTGAAGACTCTAGTAAAGTCTCTATAATTGTATTAGCTTTAGCCTCTGTTAAATTAGTTGACTTAGCTAAAGTTTCATATAACTTATATTCTTTCCCTAATTCAGTTTTGACAAAATAATTTTTTAATATTTTTCTTGCTGGTGAGTCTTTTCCGTTTAAAGTGTCTGATGTGATTTGTCTTACTAAAAGTTCAAAAAGAATTCCTGAATTTTTATACTTTGAATGTTTTATGTTCATTCCTATTGGTTTAGTTTACTTATAAATATATAAAGATTTATTAACTTTGCAATTGGGACTCATCTAATAGTCCATTTTCATTATTTTTTCTTTCAAATACTAATTGCTTTTCAGTTTTTGGAGGTCTTGGTGCTTTTTTTAACATATTTTTAGTTTCTAATGCTAATGGAGAGCCACCTTTTGGGTTGGATTTTAAGCTATTAGTTTTAGTGTCATTGTAATCTTTCTTCATCCCATCTCTACCTAATCTATCTTTTCCAAAATTACTATTTTGTGTGTTTATATTTGAGGATTTTTCTTTAGGTCTTCCTAAGGGTTTTTTCTCATTATAACCATCGGGTATATTTGCTGGGTTAGATTCCATTCTACCTACCCCATATAGGGAAGCTAAATCATGGGGTGTACCATAAGATTTACCTGTTTCTTTTGGGTCATTTCCTTCAGCTTCAATTTGAGATAATCTAAAGGCTCTCATAGTGTCTTGAATTATTAAGTCTCTATACTCATCATACTGATCTTCACTAAAGTGGAAGATATGATCATAAATAAAATCAGATGGAAATAATTTAGATTGCTGCATTTGGTCAGCTAAATCCATTTTTTCTTTCATTAAAGCTATTCTTTCTTGATCATATATAATTGATGGGGTAGTCATTGATAATTCAAAGTTAGTAAGATTTTCATCTTTATAACCTTGAGTATATAAATGAACTAATGCAATGTTTGTTAATTCTGAGATTATTATTCTTTGAATTCTTTCAATTGTTCTAGCAAATCTAATATCTTGGGCAGCTAATGTAGCTTTACCTTCTGTATTCTCATCATAACCCATAAATGCTTTAGGTACTTTAAGAGCAGCAAATAATTTATCTCTTAAATACTCTACATCTTGAATGCCATCATATTGTAGGCCTGGGGCTGATTCTATTTTAGTAGCTGTGTCATTTCCTCTAACAGGTATGTAAAAATCTTCAAGCATATTTTGCATGTTATACTTTAAATTATACTCTCCTGTTTGTTGATCCATATATGGAGTTCGTTTCATTTTGGAAATAGTTTTTTGCATGAAGTTTTCAACTTCAGCAGGTGGTATATTTCCTACATTCATGTAAAAAATGCGCTTTTCAGGTGCTCTAACAATACGATGGATAAGCATTGCGTCTTCCATCATTGAGTATTGTTTAAACAGTTTACGCGCTGGTTCTATGTATGATCTACCATAAGGTAAGAAATTAGTGTCAGTTAGTAATCTGAGATGAACCATTTCATAATTTTCAAACATAATAGTATTACTATTATCATTTCCTTGACCAGGAACATTATAATAACCATACCCACCCGAGGAAATACCATCAGGATCAAATCCATATTGTATGTCAGATGGATTATCTGGGTCTTGTCCTTCAAATCTTTCTATGTGATAAGCATTGTAAGGTATAACATTATATACACCAAATTTTTCTGCTATTTCTAATTTAAGGAAGAAATCTCCATACTTACACATATTTCTAATCCAAGGCCAAAGATTAAATTCTACATTTAAAACATCATAAAATAAATTGTATAAGATTTTCTGGATATTTTCATCTGAGCTTTTAATTTGTAATACTTCCCCCATGTCATTTTTTAAAGTACTTTCATCAGCTATAATATCTAAAGCAGAAGCAATAATAGCATCTGTATCCATTGCATCATACTCTGAGTATAATTGGGGTCTTAAAGTTTGATAATTTATAGAGTTTTGAGCACCATACATAGAGGTTTGGTTAGTTGTATAAATCCTATTAAATCTATCAACTAATGAATTTGTTTCATACTCACCTGATTGTTGGATTTTATTAATATCCATCACCCGCAATTGGTTACCGCCTTGATTGCGAATCATTACATCAGTTGAAAATAATCTTTTTAATCTTGAAAATAATCTTTTATCTGCCATTTGTTATATCCTTATATTTAATAAATATCAAAGAAGCCACCTAATGTCCTCTTCACCTCCGGAGTATGGATTATCTATCTTCCATGGGTTTGTATTTTGTCCATTTTGTGTGTAAACTCCTGTGTAGTTAGTTTTAGTAGTTGATATACTATTTAACATGCTTTTAGTTAAATCTACACCATGTTGTTTAAATCTAAAAGCTGTGTCTCTCATATACATTGCTGTGGCGAATGACATAACTAAATCATCATTATAACCTTGTTGAGCTTCGGGTTTACCATTTCTCCAAATAAAAGTCTTCATTTCAGTTAGAAGTCTTTTTGAGTAAAATGTAACACCTTTGTCTCCAATATATTCTTGAAATTTACTTATTACCATTGGTCTTGTTCTTGAAGACATTGTAAATCCTGCTGTCATTTTTGAAGTATCCATATATTGGTCAAAATACGAATCTGCTCTTACTTCTCCACTCTTAGGTGAGTAGTAGAGATTTTGATAACCCCTATCTATTATAGTTTGAAGAGTAGCCCATCCTATACTAGCATTTTCAACTACTAACAAAGCATTATTATACTCAGTTGCTATACCTACTAATAAATGACCATATTCTTTTGTACTTATTTTACCCTTATATTCACCAACTTGAACATTATTTTCCACATCAATTATATGAAATGCTGAGTAGTCTTTTCCATCACCTCTAGCAACATCAGCTACTACCATATATGATCTTGAGTAATCACAAGGCTCCCAAATCCATAAATTTCCATCTACTCCTCTTCTTTCTAAAGGATCTTTAATAAATGTTTTTTCATAATACTCCATATACTCAGGAAAAAATACAACATCCCCTGATGTTGAAAAGTCACAATCACATTCTTGAGCCGCCATTCTAGGATCACCTAGTAACTCATCTTGTCTGTCTCTCCATTCTTGATCTCTTTCAGGATGGACAAACCAAGGTAATTTAATAGGTAGGAATAAATTATCTTTTGAATTTTCCTCTGCTTTTTCCCAAGTTTTATGAAACCAATTTCCAGTACCATATGGAGTACTTAAAGCAATACATCCACCACCTGTAGCTAAGGTTTGTTGGGCTGAGGCCCATATCTCACCTATATTATCAATAAAAGCAGCTTCATCAATTATTAGGAGTGAAACGGCTTCTGATCTACCTGCATCTGAAGCTGCTGATGTGGCTTTAATTTGAGAGCCATTATTTAATCTTAAATTTAATTTATTGTTTTCATCAGCATTTATTTTAAGCCATGATGGTAAATTTTCATACATGAATTTTACCTTTGTGACCATATTTTTAGCAGTTTCCTGCTTAGTAGCTATACAAAGTATATTTTTATCTTTATGAAAAAGCATTAACCATAAAGAGTAACCAGCACATAAAGTTGAAATTCCTAATTGTCTTGACTTTAAAACTATAGAGTAAGGGTTATCTTGATAGAGTTTTAGTACTTTTTCTTGGAATGGATATAAAGCAAATTGTATTCTACCTCTTTGTGGATGTTGTATAAAACAGTATTTTTTCATAAAATGTATAGGATCAGAGGCACATTTTACGTATTCTTGTCTTATTATTTTCTTTATGTCACTCATTAGTTTGTGGCTATTAGTGTTATTATAGGTAATAAAATAGACCCTATAAAGCCAATTACTTTTAGGAATTTTTGTTTCTTTATTTCTTTTTTCTTAATCTCTATAATTTCAGTTTGGATTATTATTTCTTTATCTTTATTAGAAATTATTGAATCTAAATTAGTTATTATAAAATGTTGATTTAGGTTTTTTTGTTGTAATTTTTTAATAGTTTCTTTTTGTATCATTATTACATTTTCTTGTAAAGAGTCGTTTGCTTTATAAGACAAAAGAAGACTATCTACAATTTCATACTCAAGAAGATCACCTAAGATTGTCCTAGCATCTTCTAGATTCATAACGACTAGAGTATCACCATTAGCATTAATTATTTCTTTAACTTCTCCTTTTGATATAATTTGAGAGTGCAGTGGTGATATCATCACTATTAAAAGAATTAATGATATCAGGTATTTCATTTCTTTTTTTATTTAAATAATCTATCTCTTTTTTTGATTCCTCTATAACTTTAGTTGTACTGTCTATTAAGGATAAATTATATGTAATTTCTTTTTGTAAACCCTGGTTTAATGATAAAATACTATCATTCTGAATAATGAGGAGGTTGTTGTTTTGTTTTAGAATATTTAATTCATTTTCATACTCATTAGATTCATTAGTTGGGCCAAATATAATAACGGCTATTAAGGCTACAGCTAATGATAGGGTTATTATAATATGTAAATTAGAGTTGTTTTTCAAGTTTCTTTATTTTTGTTTCAATTTTCTTTTTAGCTGATGTTAGAGTTTTTAATTCAGTTTTAATATTGTCTTTTTCTTCACCTTCAGCTTTTTTATAATCCTTAGCTCTATCTTTCATTATGTCCTTAACTTTTCGAATTAATTTTTGATATTTAGCTATTTTCTCTATTATATCATTTTTTTCATTAGCTTCCTTACTTTTAGCTTCTTTTTCAGCTTTCTTCTCCATTTCATCATCTGTCATTTCTTCTTCTGAAAGGATTCTAATGATTTCTTCTTTAATTTGGTTTTTAATTTTTACTTCATTCATAGATGTAGTGTCGGAGGGTTGATTAACTTTAATTCTTTCAGAGTAATTTTGAACGTCTCTATAAAGTCTTAGTAATTTATCTTTATCTAATTCTTCTTCATCTTTACTCATTTCTTTTTCAAGTTTATTCATTAAACCTTTCATATATCTTTTTACACCAGATCCTGTATCACTTTGTTCCATGTTGTATTGTATAAGGTCAATAAGTTCTAGAACATCCTCATTTGTTAAATTTTTAGCAGCTTTTTTATCCTTGAACTTCTTTTTATAATGTCGAAATAAATCCCCCCAACTCTCACCTGAAGCTATTGAACCTGGATTAATAATCCGACCAGGGGCATTAAACAGGATTGGGAGTGAAAATATCGCTATTGCCCCACCTAAAGATACTAAAGGATGCCACCACTCAAATACTTCATTTAATTCAGAAGAATTCATCATAAACCAAACATCTCTAGGAGGCTCCATTTTTGAAAGTTCACCATAAGCTACTTTAATTTCTTTATCCTCTCCATCTATGGTAGCCATATAAACATCATCATAATTTCCATGTTTTCCCTTATTAGATAGTTTTTTACCTAATGTAGCTTTAAAA
>Ga0181371_1000287_pt1 | contig 11710 bp, 14 predicted proteins | sample LowvirmetaG_6_FD_130087 | JGI IMG/M metagenome (GOLD analysis project Ga0181371, IMG submission 130087) | Marine viral communities from the Subarctic Pacific Ocean - Lowphox_07 viral metaG | ecosystem: Environmental > Aquatic > Marine > Oceanic | place: Subarctic Pacific Ocean | collected...
CCGCACCGGCGGTGCTCAGGATCAGCAGCCCGGCTAGCGCGCAGGCCAGTCCCGTCAGGGTCCAGAAGATCAGCATGCCCGGCGTTTAGCCGATCAGGCGGCCTCGGGCGAGGCCCCGCGCACCTCGGTGCCGTGAATCGTCGCAGCGGCGCGGCGTCGCACCGTGCGGGCGGCCTCCTGCGCATCCAGATGGGTCAGCAGGCGGGCAACCGCCTCCATCAGGGCCAGCGCCCGGTCCGGATCCTCGACCTCGCCGCCATGGATCAGGTCGAAGGCCTCGTCGGCATAGCGACTGAGCATCTCGGTCAGGGCATCGGCCTGTTGCTTGCGGTCCGATTCACAGCCGAACACCGCCGCTGCAGGCCGCAGCGCGCCCAGCAGCCGCAGTTGCACACCGGCCGTCGCCAGCGCCGCAGAGGCCGGATCGCAGTTCAGGTCCGGCACCTTGCGGGTCATCCGCCCGGCCAGCGCTGCACGCGTCATCGGCAGGGCCGCCTCGACAGTCTTGGGCGCGCTCCGAATCGTTTCGGTCAGCCGCCGGGCGACCTTCAGGCGCGCCTCGCGCACGTCCTGGCCCCAGGCGCTGCCGGGCTGCATTCTCAGGGTAACATCCAGTTCGCCGAGCGTGGCCGTGCACCAGTGAATGTCCTCCAGCGCCGCCTCGGCCTCGGGACCCGCCTCCGGTCCGGGGCGGAAGGCGGCAACGCGGGCGGCCCGCACCTCGACCCCGGCGATCAGTCGTTCGACGAAGACCGCCATCTCGGACCCGCTCAGAAAGTCATCGCGTCCCGCCGATCCACTGGTCTGGGTCACCAGCCTCAACACCAGCGCCGCATCCTTCAGATGGGCGAACAGGATGTCGATCAGACGCGGCGCGCCATCCTCGTGAATGGCCGAGGCATCCCGGATCAACAGGCGCAGTTCCGCCAGACTGTCGGCGTCGGGTCGGCCCAGCCAGGATTCCAGATGGTTCAGCGCCTTGCGGGCCAGATGGGCCAGATCCAGACAGCGGGCCAGCATCTCCAGCCCGGATTCGCGCCTTTCCGCAGATAGGCTTGTGGGCCAGACCGCTTCAGGGCGGTCGCGGACTGCGGAAGCGGCGGCGAGGCACAGCCGGTCACCAATGATCCCGGCCTCGGGTCCCTCCTTGTCGAGGCGCTCCAGAAGATCGAGCTCGCCCTCGCGCGCCACCGCCCACAGCCGGGGCAGAACCTGTGCCGGAAACGTCAGGGCCTCGATGCCGTCCATCCGCTCCCGGAACATCGGGGTCAGCGGTCCCAGCGCGCGTTCGCGCCGCTGCCGTTCCACCTCGACCTCATTCAGCATGCCGCCCAGTTCCTGGGCCTTGTCGCCCGGCCAGCCGCCGACAGCCCGCCGCAGCCCGTCGAGCAATTCAGGGGGACACAGGGTGATCAGATGCGCCAGGGCGGCGCGGTGCGCGACCGTCAGACCGGCCATTCAGAACTCCACGTGAAACCCACGTCCCACGCAGCCTGGGCGGGCAGGGTTAATATTCCGTCCACCGCGTTACAGGGTTACAGGGTTACAGAGCCGCTCAACCCTCGGCGGCGGGAAGATCCAGCACGGCCTTCAACCCGCCCATCTCGCTCTGCGACAGGGCCACGCGGCCGTTGTAGGCCCTGGTCAGGTCGTCAACGATCGACAGGCCCAGACCCGAGCCCGGTGCGTCTTCGTCCATGCGGGTGCCGCGCTTAAGGGCGGCCTCCCACTGATCCTCGGCCAGACCCGGGCCATCGTCCTCGACCACCACCACCATCTGGCCCAGCCCGGTCGCCCCGGCGCTGACCCGCACCCGGCGCCTGGCCCATTTGCAGGCGTTTTCGATCAGATTGCCCAGAATTTCCTGCAGGTCCTGCCGTTCGCCCCGGAACATCAGGTCGTCGGGCGCGCGCCAGTCGATCTCGACGTCCTTGGACGCAAACACGCGCTCCAGCATGACGGCCATTTCGTCCAGCACCTCGGCCACGGGCGTGCGCTCCCCCAGGCCCTGGGCGCGGGCAGCGGCGCGGGCCCGGCGCAGGTGGTGATCGACCTGGTCCTTCATCACCCCGCTCTGGCGGGTGACCACCTCGGCCAGCGGATCGGCCCGGCCCTCGGCCTCGGCCAGCATCACCGACAGGGGCGTCTTCAGCGCATGGGCCAGATTGCCGACGTGGGTGCGCTGGCGCTCTACCACTTCGGTGTTATGGTCCAGCAGGCGGTTGACCTGTTCGGCCAGCGGCTGGATCTCCAGCGGATAGGTGCGCTCGATCCGGCCCGAGCGGCCCTTTCTCACATCGGCGATCTCATTCCTCAGCAGGAACAGCGGGCGCAGACCGATTCGCACTTGCATGAACACCGCCGCCACCAGCCCCAGCCCCAGGATCAACAGGGCGATCCAGGTGAAGGTGGCAAAAGCCCGCGTGTCGGCATCAATGTCGGAGCGGTCCATCCCGGCCATGAACACCAGCGGTCGCTCGCGCCCCGGCAAGACCTTGACGCTGGCGGCAATCCGCAAGGGCCGATCCACCGGTCCGATAGCCGTGTAGCTGAGCGTCCGTCCCCTCTCCAGACGGCCGGGCATGTCGGTGGGGATCAACAGGTCCTCACCCGCCAGCGACGGCGATCGCTCCAGAATGCGTATCCCGCCGCGACCGTCGAACTCGCCGACCACCCAGTACTTCCCCGACAGGGGTCTGAGCGTGCGCGAATCCTGGATTTCGGCGACCGAGACCCGACCCCCGACCACGGTCGTGGCCAGCACCACCTCGTCTATGGTTTCGGCCAGGGCATAGCCCATGCGGCGCAGGGCGGAGTCCTGATACTGGCTGGTCAGCATCCAGCCCGTCAGCACCAGCGCCACCGCCATCCAGGCCGAGGCCAGCCAGATCAGCCGCCGGGTCAGCGAACGACCGGGGCGCCCCAGGGCTTGCCCGAACGCCTGTCCGGCCCAGGCCTGCCAGGTCACGCGGCCTCGGACTCGCCCGGCAGGGCCGTCAGCCGATAGCCCAGACCCCGCACCGTCTCGATCCGGTCGGCGCCGATCTTCTTCCTCAGCCGCCCGACGAACACCTCGATGGTGTTGGAATCGCGGTCAAAGTCCTGATCGTACAGATGCTCAACCAGTTCGGTGCGGCTGATCACCCGGCCCTGATGCATCATCAGATAGTGCAGCAGCCGGTATTCCAGACTGGTCAGGCGCAGCGGTTCGCCGTTCACATTGGCCCGCGCCGCGCGCGGATCCAGCCGCAGCCCCCCGCACGACAGGGTCGCCGAAGCGATCCCCGCCGAACGCCGCAGCAGGGCCCGCAGGCGCGCCAGAAGCTCCTCGGTGTGGAACGGCTTGGTCAGATAGTCGTCGGCGCCCGCGTCGAACCCGGCCACCTTGTCGGACCAGGCCCCCCGCGCCGTCAGGATCAGCACTGGCGTGGTCTTGCCCTCGCGGCGCCAGCGCTCCAGCACGGACACGCCGTCGATCTTGGGCAGGCCCAAGTCCAGCACGACCACATCATAGGGTTCGGTGTCGCCGAGGAAATGGGCTTCCTCACCGTCGGGCGCGTGGTCAACCGCATAGCCGGCATCGCCCAGCGCCGCCTTCAGCTGGCGCGACAGATCGGCGTCATCCTCGACAAGCAGTACACGCATGAAAGCCCCTTATCTCTCGGCGTCGACGCCGATATCGATGACCCGGCCGTCGCGTTGTTCGAACCGGAACACATGCTGGCCGCCGCGCATACCCATATAGCCGACATAGCGCGCCCCGCCTGCACGGGCCTGGGCGATGCGCTGGGCCTCGGCTTCGCTGACGCGGCGCGAGGATTGTTCACGCGGATCGTCCCGGCGGTCGCGTCCGCGAGGATCCTGACGGCCGCGCGGGTCCTGCCCCTGCAGGATCAGGGCCGGATCCTCGACAAGGGTACCGGCAGGCGCGGCGATGGCGGGCACAGCCATTCCCAGCACCCCGAGCACGAGGCCGGTGGCAGCGAGGGTCGACAGGGACTGTTTCAGGGTGCGGGTCATGACAGCGGCTTTAGGCGCCTGGCTCTGAACGGAGGCTGAACAATCAGTCTAGACATATTTCACCGTCGCGACAGCCGCCTCGCGCGAAACCTGTCCCTTATCCCCCCGCGCGCGAGACGCGACGGTCATGGAGACGAATTCACGCCGATGAACCGAACCTGAAGCGGCCTGTTCAGTTTAGGCTCAGCCGCGACCTGCTTTTCTGCGGTCAACGTCGCCTCCCCGGACGACGACCGTTGAAAGGATACGACCATGATCAAGAAGCTGCTCATCCCCGCCCTCGCCTTGGCCGCCACCTCGGTCGCCCTGCCGGCCGCGGCCCAGAGCTTCAGCATCAGCATCGGCACCACGCGGGCCCCGGCCTATGCGCCCGGCTACGCCCCCGGCTACGGCTATGACCGCTATGACCGCTATGACCGCTACGACCGCTATGACCGCAACTGGGTCTCGATCAACCAGCGCCAGCGTCAGCTGGACCGCCGCATCGACCAGGGCGTCCGTAACGGCCAGTTGACCCGCCGCGAGGCCCGGGGCCTGCGCTACGAGTTCAATCAGCTGGCCCGGCTTGAGGCGCACTATCGCCGCAACGGCCTCAGCCGCTGGGAACGCCAGGACCTGGATCGTCGTTTCGATATCCTCGAAGCCCGCATCCGCTACGAGCGTCGCGACCGCGACGACCGCCGGGGCCGCGGCTACCGCTAGGCCATAAGGCGGCGCCCCAAAGGCCCGCCTCCGCAGGCCCCCACCCCTCCCCTCGCAGGGGCCTGCCCCCGAGGCGCGATCCGCAAGGATCGCGCCTCTTCTTTTGACGAGATAGGGGGCGCGATCTGAGAAGGTCGCGCCCCTTCTTCTTGGGTAAATGGGCGCGCGACCCGAAGGGCCTCAGTCGGCGCGCTCGACTCGGACGGCGACCTCGTTGCGGCGCAGTCCCGGGAGCGTCCAGGGCGGGTCATAGAACCAGACCACCGGCTCGCCGCGCGGGCTCCAGCCACTGCCGGCCAGAACGGTCAGCAGCTCGGCCTTGCGGGCCTCGACGGCGCTCACGGAACCGACCCCGCTGAACTTCAGAACGGCATAGGTTTCGGCCGGAACGACCACCAGCTCGACGGCGGGGTCGCGGGGAATGGGCAGCTCGTCCATCGTATAGGCCGCCGGCATGAAGAACTGCACCGTCCAGCGGTCCGTGCCCGAGGGCGCCTGGGCCACGGGCGCCGTCATCGCGATGGTCTGCGACTCCCCGCCCCGGGCGTCCGACTGGGCGACGGGCGCGGTCATGGAAATGGACATCCGCTCCGAATTGCCGCCGAAAATATAACCGGCCAGCTTCTGGAACCCCGCATTGCGAGCCTCGCCACTGTCGCCCGAGACAACGGTCTGGGCGGCGATACGGTCGTCATAGCGACGGATTTCCAGATCGCCGACCCGGGCAATCTGCTCAAAGGCGGGCTCTTCCGTTCCGGACCGGATGCCGACGGTGGAGCAGGCGGCCGTCGACAGGGCGGCGGCAAATCCGACAAGGGCTTTCATCATGGCGGGAGTTCCTTTTGATCGCGGACACACCGCGACCGCTTGAAAGCGCACGAAAGCGGCCCACGGGCCACAGAAATATCCGTGGCCCGGGAGTCGACGGACCTATTGCGGCACGGACACCGCGTCGGTGACGTGGATGACGCCGTTCGACTGGATAATGTCGGCCTGGGTCACGGTGGCGACGCCGCCGTTCTCATCGGTCAGGATGACCGAGCCGTCGCGCAGCGATGCGGTTAGGGTGTCGCCCGACAGGGTTTCGATGGCCGCCGAACCGCCGCCGGCCTCGATCAGGCCGATGACATCCGCAGCCGTCACCCGGCCGGCCACCACATGATAGGTCAGAACCTTGGTCAGGACGGCCTTGTTCTCGGGCTGGACCAGAGCCTCGACCACACCGTCGGACAGAGCGGCGAAGGCGGCATCGGTCGGCGCGAACACGGTGAAGGGGCCTTCACCCGACAGGGTCTCGACCAGACCGGCAGCGGTCACGGCCGCGACCAGGATGGTGTGGTCGGGCGAGGCCACGGCGGCCTCGACGATCGTCCCGCTCGGGTCCACGGCGACGGCGATCGCCGGAGACGTCACGCCGGGCTGGTGATCGGCAAGGGCGGCCGGCGCGGCGGCGAGCAGGGCGGCAGCGGAAACGGCGCCGGCAAGAGCGGAGAGCTTCATGAGGAGTATCCTGTTGCAATCGCCTCGATGCGATCGCCATCAGGGACGCCTCCCGGCGAGGGCCGGATGCGAAAAAGGCCTGTCGTGCGGCAACCGGCCGCGCCCGGTCCCTCCTACAGACGCAGCTCGACCCCTGTGGGGATGGTCGCGGTCCAGTGCAGGCCGTCCTCGGCGAATTGGAGGTCGACCTCGCCCCCGGTCGCCCCCTCGAACACCCGCGTCAGCAGCATCGACCCAAAGCCCCCGCCCCGCGCCTTGCCCCCGGTCGGACACGGCTTAACCACCGGCCCACCCTGTTCCTGCCAGGACAGGCGCACGTGATCCGGGTCGGACTGGATCCAGCGGACCGCGACCCGGCCCTCCGGCACACTCAGGCTGCCGTATTTGAGGGCATTGGTGCCCAGCTCGTGCACGGCCAGCGACAGATAGGGGGCAATCTTGCCGGGCAGCAGCACCTCGGGGCCCTCCATCTCCACCCGCTCCAGATGCGACAGCTGCCGCGCCAGCAGGTCGCGCAGCGAGAACCGGTCGTCCGACATGCTCATCAAGGCATCCTGGGCTGCCGAAAGCGCGACCAGCCGGGCCTCCACCGCCGCGACGAAGGCCGCGGGCACGTCCGTCGCGCTTGCGGACTGGCGAACGATGGCCTGTACGACGGCGAACACGTTCTTGACGCGATGGCTCAGTTCCTGCGCCAGCACCTCCAGCTTGGTCTCGTTCAGCTTTCGGGTGGTGACATCGAGCGCACTGGCGACCACACCGCGCCGCCCGTCCGGAAGGGTCGATGGCGACGCCTGTACGTCGTACCAAAGTCTCTGCTCGCCGGTCAGGAACGAGATTTCCTCGCTCTGGGTCTGCCCGGTCTCCAGCGTCCGGCGGAGGATCTTTTCAAGCGGCTCCCCGACCTCGGGCCCGATGAATTCCGCCGGGGTCTGGCCCAGACAGGCCTCCGGCACATTGTGCCCCCAGACGTATTTCAGCGCCTCGTCATGCTCGGACATGGCCAGACCCGATATATTGGTGGCCAGGGCGAACCGGTCGGCCGTCGATCGCAGCCGCGCCAGACTGTCCCTCAGCTCCCGATTGCGGTTCGACAGCTCGTCATCGGCCGCCCTAAGTTCCGTGATGTCCTCATTGACCCCGATCATGCCGGCAAAGCTGCCATCCGGGGCGTGGTAGGGCCGGGCCCGCGTCTGCAGCACCCGCACCTCGCCGTCCGCCCGCCGATAGCGCCCCTCGCAGACAAAGGCGTGCTGGCCGGACATGCCCTCACTGAACGGTCCAAAGACCGCACCCTGATCCTCGGCCAGCAGGCTGGAGGACCAGTCGAACCGCCTGCAGTCGTCTGGCCCCAGCCCCCAGAACTCCCGCATGGCCCGGCTCAGGAACACACACCGCCCGGTCGTGTCCCCACGCCACAGCATGGCCGGCGATTCCTCGGCCAGCAGCGCCAGACTCGCATCATCGGGCCCGGGCGCGGTCAAGCGGCGACGCCCACATCTGTGATTGTTATTTCCACCCCGGTTCGCTCCACGATGCCCCCTACGGTCAAGTTACACGCCGAGGTCAAACGCCGCTCGCCGAAAAAGGGTTTCAGGGGGGTGTCCGGCACTTTCGACGGCATCCCGATCATGCCAGAGTTCGGAATGCGCCTTGCCAGAATACCCGCAACGATCCTGCTCGCCGTCGTCATCGGGATGGGCGCGGTGGGCGGTGCGCCGCTGGCGGAGGGTCAGGATGAGGCCGCCGAATATGCCAGCCTTCGCGTCTCGCTCCAGAACTATATCTCCGGACGCTGGGGCCAATCCTTCCCGGAGACCCGCTACCGGGCGACACTGATCGACCTGAATGGGGACGGCCGGCGCGAGGCCGTGGTCCTGATGAACGGGCCCGGCTGGTGCGGGTCAGGGGGATGTTCCCTGTGGGTGCTGACTCCCCGGGGCCGGTCGTGGCGCATGGTGACGCAGACGACCGTCATGAACCCGCCGATCCGGGTTCTACCCTCGCGCAGCCACGGCTGGTCCTAGCTGAGCGCCATGGTCGATGACGGAGCCGGACCAGACTACGAGGTACGACTGTCCGTCAACGGCCGCCTCAACCCCACGATCACGCGCCTGCCGGAGCCGTCGAACGCCAGCGTGATCCTGTCGGACTCAGACCCTGTGCGGGCGCTGTTTCCGTAGCCAGTCTCACTTCCGACGGCTGCTATTCCCTACACCCTCAGCCGGCTCTCCACCGTCGTGACCGCCTGCCCGGTCAGGATCACCCGGTCGCCGCGCATCTCTGTGGTGATGTCACCACCCCGCGTCGGGAAGGCCTGAAAGAAGTCCACGCGGGCGCGGCCCAGCCGGTCGGTCCAGAGCGGGGCCAGGATACAGTGGGCCGAGCCGGTGGCGGGGTCTTCGGGCACGCCGCAGCCGGGGGCAAAGAACCGGTCGACGACGTCATAGGGATCGTCCGGATCGGCGGGGGCGCAGACGATCACCTCGCCGGGTTCTCCGGCCGGGCTGACCAGAGCATTCAGCGCCGCGATGTCGGGGGTCAGGCTTCGCACCGTGGCCGCATCCTTGAGCACCGCCACCAGATAGCGGGCGGCCCAGACCTCGACCGGCTCGGCCCCCAGCGCCTCGGCCAGACCCGCAACCGGCCCCGCGCGACGCGGCGGATCGGCGGGAAAGTCCATCTCATAGGCGTCCTTGCCCGGCCCGCGCTTTACGATCAGCGGGCCCGAGGCCGTATCGAACGTCACCGCCTCGACCTCCAGCGCCAGCTCGCCCAGCAGCACATGGGCCGAGGCCAGCGTCGCGTGGCCGCACAGATCGACCTCGCGCCCCGGGGTGAACCAGCGCAGGCCGAACCGGTCGGGCCGGTCGCTGCGGATCAGGAAGGCGGTCTCCGACAGATTGTTCTCGCGCGCCAGCGCCTGCATCCAGCCGTCGTCGCGCCACGCCAGCTGCGGCTCGACCACACAGGCGCCATTGCCCATGAAGGGGCGCGCGGCAAAGGCATCCACCGTCCACTGTCTCATCCGCCCTGCTCCACTTTCAGTTCCGGCCAGCGGGCCACAAGCTTCTCGATCACCCGGTCCCAGTCGGCCGCGATTGGCCGGGTCGGGTTGGGACGGATGACCATGGCGAACACATCGTCGAGGCCGAAGGGCGCCGCCACCGTCAGCCGGTCGTCGGCCTCCAGCCGCACACCGACGGCAAAGGCCGGGGCGACGAACCGCGTGAGCGCCTCGGCGGTCTCGGCCACCGGTGGCCAATCCTGACCGAACTTCTGCGGAAACCACTCCGAGACGCGGCGCTGGTTCCTCACCTCGACGCGGCTTTTCAGCGGTTCCTCGAACCGGGCGGCGACCCGGCGGATGACCGCATCCTCGGCGTCCCAGCCGTAGTCGTCATCGAAATAGCCGACGTCGAAATCCTTGACCCCATGGCCCGGCGGCCGCCCCGTCAGGTGGTTCCAGACGCTCTGGTAAACGGCGCCGGAAAAGATCAGCCAGTCGTTCACCCCCTCGGCCCGCACCCCCTCCAGCACCGTCATCAGATCGGGGTCGGCCCGGACGATGGCCTCCAGCCGCGCCTCAAGGTCGGTCATCGATCCCGCACCGGCCAGGCGTGGTCCAGCTGGCCGTGCCCCTGCCCCAGCCCGGGCGCCCGGCGGATCGCCTCGGCCACATAGGCCCAGGCGCTGGCCACCGCCGCCTCCATCGTCTGGCCTTGCGCCAGCCCCGCCGCACAGGCGCTGGCCAGGGTACAGCCCGTGCCGTGGGTGTGGCGCGTCTCGACCCGCTCGCCCTCCAGCACCGTCTCGCCCCGGCCGGTCAGCAGCAGGTCCAGCACCCGCTCGCCGTCCACGTGACCGCCCTTCATCAGCACCGCCCCCGCGCCCATCGTAAGCAGGGCCTCGCCCGCCCGGCGCTGGCCGTCCAGATCGGTGACCGCGATCCCCGTCAGGGCCTCGGCCTCGGGCGCATTGGGGGTCAGCAAGGCCGCGCGGGGCACCATCCGGGTGCGCACCGCGTCGATCGCGGCCTCTTCCAGCAGGCTCGCCCCGCCCTTGGCCACCATGACCGGATCGACCACGGCGGGCACGCCCGCGCCATCGAGAATGTCAGCGACGGCCTCGACCACCTCGACGCTGCCCAGCATGCCGGTCTTGATCACATCGGTGCCGATGTCGTTCAGCACCGCCCGGGCCTGTTCGCGGATCAGCTCCACCGAAAGCGGATGGACGCCATGCACCCCCAGGGTGTTCTGCACCGTGATGGCCGTCACCGCCGTCGCGGCAAAGCCCCCCAGCATGGTCACCGCCTTGATGTCGGCTTGCAGCCCGGCGCCCCCGCCCGAGTCAGACCCGGCGATTATGAGCACCCTGCCGCGGGTCATACGGTGGCTCCCGAAAACAGCTTCAGCCCGACGATGCCCGCCACGATCAGCACGATGCACACCAGCCGGATCGCCGTCGCCGGCTCACCGTACGCCAGGATGCCGACGATCGCCGCACCCACCGCCCCGATGCCGGTCCAGACGCCGTAAGCCGTGCCGATCGGCAGCTTCTGCGTCGCCAGCCACAGGAAGCCAAAGCTGGCCAGCATGGCGATCCCGACCAGCAGACTGATGCCCGGCCGCTGTGGCCCGACGAACTTGAACCCCGAGGCCCAGCCCACCTCCAGCAGACCGGCAATCGCCAGCGCCAGCCACGGGTTCATCTGGGTGAGCAGTCTCAGGGCCTCGGTCATGGCCTCTCAATGGCCCGCGCCCCCGCTACTGGCAACCCGCCCTCAAGCAGCGAGCGACCGCGTCGCGAGCGATAGGGTGCAACAGCCCAAGCCCTATTTCCCGAAAGCCAGCCGACGCAGCGCCATCAGCAGGCCCGACACCTCGCTCACGAGGATCACAACAAAGACCAGGATCAGCACGGTCTCGCCGCCTTCACCCCTCCGGAACAGCGTCTCGGTGCGCTCGATCAGGGACGCGATGTTGTCCACCCGGAGCAGAGACGCGAAGGGCGAATACAGCCAGATCCAGCCCAGCAGGGTCAGGGACGCGCCCCGGAACACCACATCGCCGAACGCCGTCAGCCGCACGGGCGCCCCCGTCATCGCCCGGAGCAGGTGGAACACCCCCTGCGCCGCCGCCAACACCACCACCGGCCAGTACAGCAGCGTCACCGTCTCCGCGAACAGCAGGCCATAGTCGACCCCGCCGCGCACCAGCTCGCCGCCCAGATCCTCGGGCCGGAAGCCCAGCCCCAACAGGCCCGACCACCACAACAGGAAGATACCCCAGCCCGTGGCACTGCCCAGCGCCCCCGCCGTCGGCGACATCTTCGGCATCACCTCGTCCAGCGCCCGGTCCGTCTCATCCAGCGCGCCGCCGCCGCTCTTCTCGTGCAGCGAATCCCACCAGCGCCGGCTGAACACGCCCACTTCGAACAGGCCCAGATCCTTTGCCCGCCATTCGGTCAGGAAGGCCGGCTTGTC
>Ga0181371_1000290_pt1 | contig 11614 bp, 6 predicted proteins | sample LowvirmetaG_6_FD_130087 | JGI IMG/M metagenome (GOLD analysis project Ga0181371, IMG submission 130087) | Marine viral communities from the Subarctic Pacific Ocean - Lowphox_07 viral metaG | ecosystem: Environmental > Aquatic > Marine > Oceanic | place: Subarctic Pacific Ocean | collected 2015-12-04
CGCCACGATCACGTTCGGATATGAACGTCCCGTTGGGGGAATGGAATCTCAATACCAGCTTCTTTCAGAGCCCGGGTTATCGCTGAATGCAGCTCGTGTGAAAGGGGCATGAAGTCCAGAAGGTCCCGAACAAACACCCGAACCTCAAAGTCGATACGGCTTTCGCCCAACTCCACACAGAACACGGCGGGAGCCGGCTCTTCCACAACCCGCTCATTGTTGACGGCAACCTGGTAGAGCAGATCCTGCACCATATCGACATCGGAGCCATAGGCCACGCCAACGCGGACAATAACACGGGTAATGGGATCGGACAGGGTCCAGTTGGTCAGATCCTGGGTGACGAAGGTTTTGTTCGGAATGATCTGCTCTTTTCGATCCCAATCAACCAGTGTAGTCGCGCGAATCCGGATACGGGACACCGTACCGGTGATGCCACCAATGGAAACCGTGTCACCAACCCGAATTGGGCGCTCAAACAACAAGATGATACCAGAGACGAAATTGGCGACGATCTCCTGGAGACCAAATCCGAGCCCAACACCCAAGGCTGCCACCAACCACTGCAGCTTCGACCATTGGAGCCCCAGGCCAGCCAGCGCGGCGACAATACCAACCAACACAATCGTGTAACTCGCCAATGTGGTAATGGCATAACCAACGCCAGGCTCAAGGTTGAGGCGGCTAAGGAAGACGACTTCCAGGGTGCCCGGCAGGTTCCGGGCCGCGATGACGGTGCCGGCACCGATCCCGAAAGCTACCATCAGGTCACCCAGATTAATGGGAACCGGGCTTTGCCCCTCGATGCCTGTGTTGATGGTCCATAGGGTGATGTCTTCAAAGATACGCAGTGCCGGGAACACATTGTGCCAGAGCATCCAGAGGCCTGCGGCCGCGAGGATCAGAGAGATAATCTTTAACAGCGTTTCGCTTTGCTGGCTGATCTCGTTGATATCCCGCTGCGGGATATCAAAACTCATCGGCACACCTTCGCCAGAGGATTCAGCGGCTTCCCGGGTTTCCGCCAGTTTGCGTTCTGCCTCTCGCGCTTCGAGCGCGCGCTTGAGCGCTATTCGACGCTCCCGGACGGCAAGACTTCTCAGCCCGAGGTAGTGCAGTAAAATCACGAAGGCCAGCCAGCACAAACTGATAAACATCAAGCCTTCAAAGCGAACCGCCGTGTAGTGGTAGCCCCAGAACGAGATGAGAGCGAGAACCAGGGGCATTGCTACAGCCAGCCAGTGCAGAACCCGAAGTATCTGGCTGCCCGGTTGATCCACCCTGACGGCGGTCATAAAGCGTTGTGCGAAATAGGCGAGGGCGAACGAGGCAACCATGAACAGAAAACGTCCCAGGCTATCGCTGTATACCGCTCCTTTGTTGGTTGCCATCGTCGGCATGATGACGATGATTGGAATCAGTAACGCCAGCAGAATCGGAATCTGCTGGCGAATCACCCGAAGCGTATTCGAATTCCATTGAAAATGCCGCTCGCCCAGCCCCTTGGTATACGCAACCGTGTAGATGCTGCGCAGTAACAGCGCTACAAAAGCGGCGTTGGACAAGCCCTTGGAGAGGGCGTGGAGAAAACTGTTACCACTCTCGAGTAACAGGTACCCCAGGGTGAGCAGGAAAACCCCGGGCAAGGCCAGAAGAAAACTGTAAACGAGCGCCGAGAAGGTGAATTCCCACCGATCACGGCGAACATTACCAACGTGGTAGCCGGTATCGATGAGCGCCTTACGAAACCTGCGCCGACGCACCGTCATTACCACCAGAACCACGGAGAGCAGCGATATCATCGGCCAGTGCTCCCTGGCTGAGGCCTGCACCGCTTCTTTCAACGCGTTCCATTTGAACCCGGATACAAACCAGGTTGCGCCTCGATAGATCTGTCCAAATATCTCCAGATTGACCCGTTCGGTACTGGGCAGCCAGAACAATCGTTGTTGGAGCAGCGTCTGGTAGGCGTCGAGTCGTTCTTGGAGTTGCACCACGATGTTGTAGTACTCGTTCAGCACTTCGATGTGCTTGGTCACCGCCGCATGGAGTTGCCGCAGGAGCTTTACCCGATTCACCTCCAGGCGGCCACGGGCGTCATCGTCTGGTTCGATCACCGCCTCGAACTCCTCAAGTCGTAGCTGTTCCTCGCGGGCTGCGGACAACTGGGCGCTGATCCCTTTCGTCAATCCGGCGGCAATTGTTTGGCCTTTCAGCCTCTCAAGACGCTGTCGCAGCAGATTCGCGTAATCATCCGTGAGGTTGAGTCCGGCCCGTTCCAGCCGGAGCTCGAAGCTCTCGTATTCATTATCCAAGCGCGTGCGCAATGATTCTGCGTAAGCCAGGCGTTGTTCACTGATGCTGAGTGCGTACTGACGACTGTCCAACGCCTCACGTAGTTTCTGAATCTGCTGCTGGATATCGGCGTTCTGTGGCGTTGGAATCGAACTGACCAGTGGCTCCTCCGGCGCCTCAATCTGGGGTTTTACCGGCGTCGGTTCCGGCTCGGGCGCTTCCTCCGATTCCTGCCCTTGTTCTTGATCTTCGCCTTCTTCCGCCGGTGGGTACCGTTCCGTTTCGGTCTGCACGGGCGGCAACAGATCGTCCAACGCTGCGGCTGCAGTTTGGGCAAAGCCTCCACCGACCCAAAGGATCAGGAAACAGAGCAGGGAATGGACGCGGGATGAATTCATAGTCGAGCAACGTTTGGAGAGGCTTCCTTTAGTTTAGCCACAAACAACAGGAGGTAGGAGACGGACCGGTGGTATCTGACAGTTTGGTAATTGGAGCGGTATCGAAATATTCCAGAGGTAGGTTGCTCAGGTAAATTGGAATCGTTCGGAAGGCATTTCGGTCTTTTCGTGAATCGAGTGATTGGCTCCTCATAACCTGAACGCCATGAGAATATCCGGCTAAGCCTCAATGAACGCAGATTAGTTCAAATTTTATCCAAGGCCTCAAGAAACCGATATCCAACCCCGGGCTCAGTCTGGATGTACCTTTGCTCTGTGGGATCGTCTCCCAGCTTCTGTCTCAATCTCCCGATCAGAATACGCAGATAGTGAGTATCGGTGGTGTGGGTTGGCCCCCAAATATCCTTAAGTAATTGCGATTGTGTCACGATTTTACCCGAAGCGAGCAGCAATACCTTCAATACGGCAAACTCCTTGGGTGTCAGTCTCACCGGCTCGCCATTAACAGCGACTTTACGCATCGCAAGGTCGATCTGCAGTGTGCCGTTGTCGAAAATGGCGGGAGTTTCCGGTGCACCAGAGTTATTCCCTTTCTGATGGATGCGTAACTGGGTTCGAACTCGAGCCAGCAGCTCATCAACGCCAAACGGTTTGGTCACATAATCGTTTGCACCGAGATCCAGGGCTTTGACCTTCTCCAACTCTCGGTCCCGAACTGAAAGAATAATCACAGGTGCGGATGACCACTCTCGCAGTTCCTCAAGCACCTTAGAGCCGTCTATATCCGGGAGCCCCAAATCCAGGATCACGAGATCCGGTGAATGCCTCGCGCACAACCCGAGCCCGGTCTCCCCATTTTCCGCTTCGAGAAGTTCGTATCCTTCCGTTTTCAGGCTGATACGCAGGAAATGCCGGATTTGCGGTTCGTCATCGATAATCAGAATGCAGGGCTTTTCCCGGTTGTGGTCTGGTGCAGTCATTCACTGAATTCCCGATTGGACTCTTGTTCAGGCGATTCTATCAGGGGCAGCGCCATTTCGATGGTAGCGCCGGCACCATTCGGGCCAGCCAACGCCTGAATCCGGCCACCATGAGCCGCCACCATCCCGTGACAGATAGCCAGGCCGAGCCCGCTACCATGAGGGCCCCGGTCTCCTTCACCGCCTGTGAAGAACATATCGAATACCTGGCTCCGCTGGTCTCCTGGAATGCCCGGTCCCTCATCCGAGATCGCTATGATTAAATCGTCTTCCTTCCTGTGGGCGCGGATAGACAGCGTTGAGTCATTGGGCGCGAACTTGGCGGCGTTCTCCAACACGTTGACCAATGCCTGTTCAATAAGCGCCGGATGCACGAAAAGCAATGGAAGATCCTCTTCTACCTCCCGTTCGACACGGACTTTCGACATCAGGTTTCTGGTGCGCCTGAGCGCCGAGGAAAGGATGTCGGTGAAAGCAATCCAGTCCCTTTCGATCTTGAGCGTGCCATGGCCCAGTTTGGTCATGTCCAGCAGGTTGCGGATGTAGCGATCCAGGCGTTCGCCTTCACCGAGTACCGCATCCAGAAGGCTATCGCGATCCTCATCGGAGAGTCGGTCGAACATCGATTTCAATGTGCTGGCAGAGCCAATCATGGAAGATAGCGGTGTCCTCAGGTCGTGGGAGATGGAAGAGAGCAGGGCAGACCGCAGTCGTTCGGTTTCCTCTGCCACCCGAGATGCTGACAGATTGGCCGCCAGGCGGGTACGAAACCACGCCAAACCCAATTGATGCACGTAAACGTTGATGGCCAGGCCCCTGTAATACTCCTGAGTCATATCGTCCACTCGAAAACCGAGTACGCCGTAGACTTCACCGTCTGCGTCAATCGGTTCAAAGCGCCAGGGAAGGCTGTTCAGCGTGTCAGAAAACGCGCCACTGGGTTTGGCGTTTCGGATGGCCCAGTCAATGGCAGAGCGTGCCGCATCGTTTAATGGGTGGGAGCGACCGCCCTGAACGACCACTTCAATTGCATCATTTTCAGGGCTCCGTTGGGCGATAATCAAAGGAAGCTTGAGTTGGGCATAGAGAGCCTCGACCGCCTCGGTCTGGACAGAGGTGATATCAGGCGCAGAGGCGAGCCTGCGGGTAAACTGCAGATGAGCATCAGTGAGATCATTCGAGGCGCGAAGCATCTGGACCTGGTCCCGCAATCGGCCGGCAAGGTTTCCTCCCGTGACAGCGATAATCAGGAAGAACACCACGGTCAGCAGCTCATCTGTATCTGCCATGTGGAAGGTCAAACGGGGTTCTGTGAAGAAAAAGTTGTAGGTCAGGAAGCTCAGGGCCGCCGTGAACAGTGCAGGACGAATCCCCGTTCGCGCGGCCACCCACAGTACGGATGTCAGAAAGATCAGGGACAGGTTGCCCAGTGGAAGAACGTTTTGTAGTCCCATGGCGATGGCGGTTGCGGCACCTACACTGCCAACGGCCCAGGCATAGTCGCTCCATCTGACCGGATGGCCGGCGGCTTCAACAAGCCGGCGCCGTTGTTTTTTGGGCACTGGTATAAAGGTGACTTCAAAGGCCTCAGCCTCTTTCAATAGCTTACGACTGGTAGATTTTCGGAGGTGCCACCAGCGATTGTGGGAGCGGCCGAGAATCAGGGTTGTGACGTTCTGCTCTCTCGCGAAGGCCAGGATTTCTCCGGCCACGTCGTATCCCCGAAGCGTCCTGACCTCTGCGCCCAGGCGGGTGGCCAGGTCGAACACTTTTTCCAGCCGTTGGCGTTCGTCAGGGCCGGCCCGGCCATTGTCCACCGTGACGACGGTCCAGGGCGCTTTCCGTCGCTCGGCAAGTCGACGTGCTGCCCGAACCAGGGTTTCACCTTGACCAGAGCCGTCCACCGCAACCAGCATTCGGGATCGAATGTGCCAGGGGCCTTCAATACCGCGCGACTGCATGGTTTCCCGAACGTCGGAATCCAGCCGTTCGGCAATGGCCTGAACGGCAAGTTCGCGCAGCGCGGAAAGATTGGAGGGTGAGAAATAGCCGTCCATGGCCGCACGGGCCTGCTCGGGGACATAGACCTTGCCTTGTCGCAATCGCTCCAGAAGTTCGGAGGGGGTTAGGTCTACCAGCACGATGTCCCGGGCCCGTTCGAGGATCGAATCCGGCACCGTTTCTCGCATTCGGACACCGGTGATACTGGCAACCACGTCCGACAGGCTCTCCAGGTGCTGGATATTAATCGCCGTCCAGACGGTAATGCCCTGATCCAGCAGTTCTTCAATATCCTGGTAACGCCGTGGGTGCCGAGTACCCGGGATATTGCGGTGGGCCAGTTCGTCTACCAACAGGACATCCGGTTTGCGTTTCAGGGCGGCATCGACATCGAACTCTCGGAACTGCTTGCCGGCGTACTCAACCTCTTTAGCCGTAAGCTGCTCAAGGCCTTCGCACAATGCGAGGGTATCGGCTCGACCATGAGTTTCTGCAACACCCACAACAACATCCACACCCTGGCGCTTGAGTTCATGGCCCGCCTGCAGCATCTGGTAGGTCTTCCCCACGCCCGGGGCTCCGCCCAGAAAGATCTTGAGCCCGCCGGCGGAATCACGCTCCTGGGTCTTCAGGAGCGCGTCCGGGTTGGGGCGATTACGCTCGCCTTGATTCAATCGTTAAACTCCTTGCGGTCCAATGCCAGATTGAGTTTCAGAACGTTTACACGCGGTTGTCCGAAAACGTCGAGTGTGGGACCTTCAGTGTACTTTGCAATCAGTTCGTTGACCCTCGCAATCGCAATGCCACGGGCACTCGCCACGCGTTCGGCCTGTAAAATCGCCGATTCCGGAGAGATATGTGGATCAATGCCAGAGCCCGAGGCTGCGAGCAAGTCCGCAGGGATAGACGTCGGGGCTACATTCTCTCTTTGCGCGATCTCTGCGGAATCCTCTGCAACGCGTGCTTTCAGGTCAGGATTACTGGCTGCGTAGTTGGAGCCTCCGACCGAGAAGGGGTCATATTCCGCTGCGGAAGGCCGCCCGTGGAAGTATTCCGGGGCTGTGAAGCGTTGTCCAACCAATTCCGATCCAACAATCGTATCGTCAACGATGATCATGCTACCCAGCGCCTGATGGGGAAACATCACTTTTCCGGCAGTTGTTATGAGCAGCGGGTACAACCCACCGCACAGCAGAATGAGGACAATGGCTGTGCGGAGCGCTGAGAGCCAGGAAGCGGACCGGGTGACGGTCCCAATGTTTGATTCAATCATTATGTCAGTCTCCTCAGATAACCACGGTGAGCATCAGATCCAGCGCCTTGATGGCTGCAAACGGCAGCAACAGGCCACCTAATCCGAAGATCAGAAGGTTGCGGCGCAACAGTTGGGTTGCGCTCGCGGGCTTGAACTGAACGCCTTTCAGAGCGAAGGGAATCAGTGCCGGAATGATCAGTGCATTGAAGATGGTCGCTGCAAGCACAGCACTCATCGGGTTCTCAAGATCCAGCACGTTCAGGGCATCCAGTGCCGGCAGACTGGTCACAAACAGGGCTGGCAGTATGGCGAAGTACTTGGCGACGTCGTTAGCCAGCGAGAAAGTGGTCAGCGAGCCCCTTGTGATCAGCAGTTGCTTGCCAATTTCAACGACGGCGAGCAGCTTCCCGGGATCGGAATCCAGATCCACCATGTTGCCCGCTTCCTTTGCCGCCTGGGTGCCGGAATTCATGGCCAGGCCAAGATCCGCCTGGGCGAGGGCAGGGGCGTCATTGGTGCCGTCTCCCATCATGGCTACCATGCGGCCTTCAGCCTGTTCCTTGCGGATGATGTCGAGCTTCTGCTCTGGTGTGGCTTCGGCAACGAAATCATCAACTCCCGCCTCTGCCGCGATTGCCGCTGCGGTTACCGGGTTGTCGCCGGTGATCATCACCGTTTTCACACCCATGTCCCGGAGTTTGGCAAAGCGCTCCTTGATGCCCGATTTAATGACATCCGACAGGGCAATCACCCCTAGTACGCGGTTGCCCTCAGCAACCACCAGCGGAGTGGCGCCGTTTTTGGCAACCCTGTCGACCAGGTTGTCCGTTTCCTGCGGGTAGTTACCGCCGTCTTCCGTGACAAATTTGCGAATCGCATCGGTCGCACCTTTGCGAAGAATCCGGCCATCCGGCAGGTCCACTCCAGACATACGTGTGTTGGCGGAGAACTCGATAAACTCGGTTCCTTCAGACGCTTCGGCGTCCGAGCCTTTGTCTCGGGCCAGAGCCACCACGGATTTGCCTTCCGGGGTTGGATCAGCAAGAGACGTCAGCAGCGCGGCATCTCTCAGGGTGCCGGGTGCCACGCCCCGAACCGGTTCAAAGGCTGTTGCCTTGCGATCACCCAGTGTGATGGTGCCGGTCTTGTCGAGCAGCAGTGTGTCGATGGAGCCGGCCACTTCCACGGCTTTGCCGGATTTGGCGATGACGTTGGCACGCATGGCCCGGTCCATTCCGGCAATGCCGATGGCTGGAAGCAGTCCGCCAATGGTTGTGGGAATCAGGCAGACCAACAGGGCAACCAGCACCGAATAGGAGGGAGTTGCACCCACAAACCCGCCGAAGGGCACGAGAGTCACAACGACAATCAGGAATACCAGAGTCATGGCGGCCAGCAAGACCGACAAGGCCAGTTCACTGGGTGTCTTCTGACGCTTGGCACCTTCGACCAGGGCAATCATACGGTCCAGCAGTGAATTGCCCGGATCAACGGTGACTTCGATCACGATCTCATCGGATAACACTTTGGTGCCCGCGCTGACACCACTGTTATCGGTGCGCGCCTCCCTGAGCACGGGAGCCGATTCCCCGGTCACTGCGGATTCGTTGATGGTTGCAGCACCGGTAACGATTTCGCCGTCGGCAGGGATCAGCTCGTTAGGTTTGACCAGCACGCGGTCGCCACGGCGCAAGTCCGTCGCCGCCACTTCCTTTTGCTGATCGCCATCGAGCTTCCGGGCTTTCAGGTCTTTCCGGGTGGCTCTGAGAGCACCGGCCTGGGCCTTGCCGCGAGCTTCGGCTACGGATTCGGCACCGTTGGCGAACAGCACGGTGAATAACAGGATCCCGCTGATCGCGAAATCCAGGCCGGCGGGCGCACCCTGGGCCAGATTGCTCAGACCCAGCAGGAATGTGATCACCGTTCCGATACCCACCACCATCATGACCGGATTGCGGGCCAGGTCCTTTGGCGTCAACCGTTTGATGGACTGGCCGACAACTGTGCCCAGATCAAGTGAGTCAGTCATTTTAGGGGTTCTCTTGGACATCATCGTTCTCCAATCAGGACATCAGAGCCAGAGCTTCTGCAATCGGGCCAAGAATCAGCACCGGCATAAAGCTAAGCAGGGTAAACATCACAATCACCGCCAGGGTCATCAGCCCAAAGGTGGGCGTGTCGATGGCCAGGCTGCCGCGACCTTCCGGAGCGGAGCGTTTGGCCGCCAGTGACGCGGCAATCGCGAGTGGTGCCAGGATGGGAATGAAACGACCGAGGGCCAGGTTGATGGCACAGGTCACGTTCCACCAAACAGTGTTGTCACCGAGCCCTTCAAAGCCGGAGCCGTTATTGGCAAACGCTGAGGTGTACTCGTAAATGACCTGACTGAGACCGTGGAAACCGGGATTGGAGTTACCGGTCAGCGCCGGGAGGGCAACGGTGACGGCGCTGAATCCCAGAATCAGCAGAGGCTGGATCAACAGGGCGATACAGACCAGCTTCATTTCCCGGGTTTCCAGTGCCTTGCCGGCAATTTCCGGTGCCCGCCCGATCATCAACGAGCCTAGGAATGCCGCCAATAGCAGGAACAGCAGATACCCGATCAGTCCCACACCGATCCCCCCAAAGGTGACATTGATGAACATATCGATCATCGGAATCATGCCGCCGATGGGGTTGAAGCTGTCGTGCATGCCGTTCACAGAGCCATTGGAGGTCTGGGTGGTCCAGCTCCCCCAAAGTGCGGTTGCGGTCGCACCAAACCGCACTTCCTTACCTTCAAGGTTCGGGCCTTCTGCGGCCAACCCCGAGAAGGCGGCGTTTGGCTGATTCTCCGACCAGATGGCAACAGAGGTGAGTGAAACAGACATCGCAACCATCACGCCCATCACCACCATGGCAAGCCGTCGCCGACCGGTCATGAAGCCAAGGGCAAAGACGAGGGCGGCAGGGATCAGGACGATGGAAACCGTCTGAACAAAGTTGCTAACAGGGGTCGGGTTTTCCAGGGGAACACTGGAATTGGGGCCATACCAGCCACCGCCGTTGGTGCCCACCTGCTTGATGGCCACCATGGGTGCCACGGGGCCGATCGGGATGTTTTGCTCTTCCATTCCGGCAGTCTGATCCAGGGGAATGGCTGTGCGGGCGCCTTCATAGCTGTTCGGCACACCCTGGGAGGCAATGATCAGCGCAACCGCAGCGGCGACCGGCAGCATGACCCGAACAATGGCCCGGGTGATGTCTTCGTAGAAGTTACCGACAGATACCGCGCCATCTCCTGCAGGCTGCTTCTTTTCGTCAGCCCGGCCCAGCAGAGTGCGGACGATAGCCACCAATGCCGCCATGCCCGCCGCCGGTGTGACCACCTGAAGCGTCACGATGCCAAAGGTGTGGGCCAGGTAGCTTAACTGTGCCTGCCCGGAATAATGCTGCTGATTGGTGTTGGTCAGGAACGAGACCGCCGTATGCAGCGCCAGGTCCCAGCTCATACCGTCGATGTTGTCCGGGTTCAGGAAAAGAAAGCCCTGGGCCATCAGCAGGCCGAAGACGATCAGCACTAGCACAAGGTGAAGTTTCAGCAGGGCTTTGCCGTAACCCTGCCAGCTCATCGGCTGGGAAGGATTGACGCCAAACAATCGGTACAGGCCATTCTCAACTGGCAGGAAGACAGCGCCCGCCGTCCCCCTGGTTCCGTTGAATACGCCCGCGATGTACTTGCCCAGTGGCCACGCCAGCAAGAGCGTGACCGCATAGATAACGATGACCTCGTTCACAGCCGTACCTCCAGATCAATGAACAGAAAACACAGGCCAAACAGCCCCAGAATGATGCCAATGCCGATCAGTGCCATGGTCAAAACCTCTCGGGCCAGAGCAGGGCGGCGACCAGATAGGCGCAGACCGCAACAGAAACAATTAACAGGAAAGTAGACACGCTCAGTCTCCTTCAGTGAGTGTGTCTTTATGGTGCTCGGGAGGGGCGTAAAAATTCGATGACCAAATCCGGGGCTGGTCGTAAAAAGTTCGTTAAAAAGTGAGGGTTATCGTCAGGCAGTTGGGGCTAGCCAACAGGAAACTCAGTTGTGGCGTAGCGAACCCGGGATTTACGACGCACCGTCAGGGTATAACCCAAGGTAAGCGGGCCAAGGCGACCGATCAGCATGATTGCCATGATGACCAATTGGCCGGCGGAGCCCAGTTCGCCCGTCGTACCCCGCGACAGACCAACAGTGCCGAACGCCGAAACCACCTCAAACGCGATATCCAGAAACTCATCTTCAACCAGAATGCTCAGTGACAGAACACCCAAAAACACGACTGCCATCCCAATCGTTGCCGTGGCGAGGGCCTTGAGCACCGTCTCGCTACTCAGGGAGCGTTTGAAAAAACTCACGTTCAGATTGCCCCGCAAAAACGAACGGGTTGCGGCAAGCATAATGACGAATGTTGAGATTTTGATACCACTGGATGTGGAGTTTGGAGCGCCGCCAATAAACATCAGAAGCAGCATTAGCACGCTGGTGCCGGCGGTCAATGAGCCGATATCAAGGGTATTAAAGCCAGCTGTTCTGGGCGTCACCCCCTGAAACCAGGCGGCCAGGAGCTTGTCCCAGAAACTATTCAGCGCACCAAGGGTAGCGGGGTTGCCAAATTCAAGTAGCAGAATGGCGCCGGTGGCGAATA
>Ga0181371_1000294_pt1 | contig 11558 bp, 10 predicted proteins | sample LowvirmetaG_6_FD_130087 | JGI IMG/M metagenome (GOLD analysis project Ga0181371, IMG submission 130087) | Marine viral communities from the Subarctic Pacific Ocean - Lowphox_07 viral metaG | ecosystem: Environmental > Aquatic > Marine > Oceanic | place: Subarctic Pacific Ocean | collected...
GAGGCCCTGGCCGGAAATTCCGGTGAAGGCGTGGTTGCGTCCTACCGTGGCGAGCCAGTGTTTTCCGCCCACAGGCCAGTTACCGTAGGCGGGCTGAACTGGGCGCTGGTGGCGGAGATCAGCGAAGACGAGGCCTTGGCGCCGGTGCGTGAAATGTGGACGCTGGCGGCGATAGCCATTGCTATTGTGATCCTGGCTGTAGTGGCCGTGGCGGTCTGGACCGCAGTGCGGATCATGAAACCCCTCGGTAAAGACCCGGCCGAATTGCAGGCACTGGCGGAGCAGGTGGCTGCGGGTAACCTGGTCATTGATTCGTCCGACAGTGACAGGGCCACGGGTGTATACGGCTCCATGCTCAAGATGGTGTCAGACCTGAAAGAAGTGATCTTCAAGGTTGAGGAAGCTTCCCAGCGCCAGGCCAGCGCATCTGAACAGTTGTCCGGCACCACCTCGCAGACCCTGGACAGTGTGAATCAGCAGGCAGAGCAGACTGAGCAGGTGGCGTCGGCCATTGAAGAAATGTCCTCTGCCATCAGCGAGGTGTCCCAGAATACCTCGGAATCGGCAGCCGCCGCCCGGCGCACTGATGAGGCGGTCAGCCGCAGCGCCACCGAGGTGGAATCCTCCGCTGCTGACACCCGTGCTATGGCCAAGGAACTGGAGGAAGCAGAAGCCGGCATAGAGGACTTGCGAAAGAATATGGAATCCATCACCAGGGTTCTGGATTCGATAAAGTCTATCGCCGACCAGACTAACTTGCTGGCGCTGAATGCGGCTATTGAAGCGGCCCGGGCCGGTGAACAGGGAAGGGGCTTCGCGGTGGTCGCGGATGAGGTGCGCAGCCTGGCCCAGAACAGCCAGAAGGCGACCGAGGAGATCAGTAGTTCCATCGAAACTCTGGTCAATTCGTCGGAGCGTGCTTCAAAGGTCGTTACCCGTTGCAGCACCCAGGCCAGAAGCATTTCTGAGCGGGCAGGAACCGTAGTGTTGCAGCTTCGCGAGGCAGTGGAAGAGGTTGCCCGGATGTCCGGTATGGCGGAGCAGATTGCTACGGCTTCCGAAGAGCAATCAGCCACGGCCGAAGAAGTAACGCGCAACGTATCCACAATTGCTGAAAAGTCCTTGGAGACCAAACAGGCCATGGTCCAGATCTCCGAAGCCAGTGGTGACTTGGCGGAGTTGTCTCATCAGCTCAAGGATTCTCTGTCCCGCTTTAAAGTCAGCTGAGTACGAGGCGTGCCTTCCACAATTATGCCTGGCACACAGAAAAAACCCGCTTCAGCGGGTTTTTTATGGCGGTTACTCGGTCTCTTCGGGGATCACCGGAGGCGGAAAGCCGCCCAGTTCTTTCCAGCGATTCACAATGCCACAGAACAGGTCTGCGGTTTTTTCCGCGTCATAGGCGGCGGAATGGGCTTCCTTGTTGCTGAACGGAATGCCCGCGAGTTTGCAGGCCTGGGCCAGAACCGTGTGACCATAGGCCAGGCCGGCCAGCGTGGCGGTATCGAAGGTTGAGAAAGGATGGAACGGGTTACGACGGATATCGGCCCGCAGCGCGGCTGCAAAGATGAAGTTATGGTCAAAGGTGGCATTGTGGCCCACCAGGACGGCTCGCTTGCAATCGTGGTTCTTCACCGCCTTGCGAATGGGGCTGAAGATCTCGCTGAGTCCTTCCCGCTCGGGTACCGCTTCTCGCTCCGGATTCCACGGATCAATACCCGTGAAATCAAGGGCGGACTGCTCCAGATTCGCGCCTTCGAAAGGATCGATCTGCTGAACGTGGGTTTCAGCGCGCCGCACCCAGCCATCGTCGTCCATGGTCAGTATCACTGCCGCCACTTCCAGCAGGGCGTCCCGCTCGGGATTGAAGCCAGCGGTTTCCACGTCGACTACAACAGGCAGAAACCCGCGAAAGCGACGGGACATGGGATGCGGTGGTTTGTTTTCGTCAGTCACTCAAGCTCCGGTCTTGGCCGTGTGTGAGAAGGAATCAGTCAGGTTTACGCAAGCTGCCAGTGAACGGTTTCACCGGCCTTGAGCGGCACGATGGTTCCGTCAGCCAGAGGCAGCTGTGTCGGCATGGTCCAGGGCTCCCGAACCAGGGTGATGGTATCGGTATTACGCGGCAGGCCATAGAAATCAGCACCGTTGAAACTCGCGAAGGCTTCGAGTTTGTCCAGAATACCAAGCTCTTCAAAAATGTCCGCATACAAGCCAATGGCGCCATAGGCCGAGTAGCAGCCGGCACACCCACAGGCCGCTTCTTTGCGGTCCCTGGCATGGGGGGCGGAATCCGTGCCCAAGAAAAAGCGTTTGTCACCGCTCGCTACCGCGTCCCTGAGCGCCTGCTGATGGCGGTTACGCTTCAGGATAGGCAGGCAGTAAAGGTGCGGGCGAATGCCGCCGACCAGCATATGGTTGCGGTTATACATCAAGTGCTGGGGCGTCAGAGTCGCGCCCAGGTTGTCGCCCTTGTGCTGCTGGACAAACTCCGCAGAATCGGCGGTGGTGATGTGTTCCAGTACAACCTTCAGATTCGGAAAGGCCTCCAGGGTGGGGGCCAGTACCCGCTCGAGAAAGACCTTTTCGCGATCAAAGATATCGATGTCGGCATCAGTGACCTCGCCGTGAACCAGCAGCAGCATGCCACAATCGACCATGGCTTCCAGAACGGGGTAGATGTTCCGGATATCCGTCACCCCTGAGTCGGAATTAGTGGTGGCGCCGGCCGGATAGAGCTTGGCGGCCACAACACCGGCGGCTTTGGCCTCGCGGATGGTGTCCGGTGTCATGCTCTCGGTGAGGTACAGGGTCATCAATGGCTCGAATGCGGTGCCATTGGCAGCTGCGAGAATCCGGTCCCGGTAGGCTGTGGCATCAGCGGCGGTTGTCACCGGTGGTACCAGATTGGGCATGATTATAGCGCGACCGAAGCAAGCTGCTGTGGCCGGTACTACGTCCGCAAGAATGTCGCCGTCCCGAACGTGAAGGTGCCAGTCGTCGGGTCGGGTAAGAGTCAGCTTTTCTGTCATGGCAGTTGTCCGCAATACCTGTGGCGAGGCCTACTGTGGGGCCTTGGTGGATAGTGCCCCGAAAAATTTGGCGAATTATACCAGAAGGCGTCGGCGATTGTTTTCCGGTTGGTGGCTAAAGAAAGACAGAGGCAGGCCGTTAACCAGTCAGAACCTGCTAACTCCCGGACACTGATGGCAAGCACTATGGGATTCCGCCCTGGAAAACGTCTGAAAACAGTACTGGCTGCCAGTCTTGCTGTCGTGCTTTTGCCGGCTGCCGGGCAGGCTGCCAGCTATGGCGCCGGCATTGAGAACAGCCAGTGGTATCTTGCCGAGTCGGTATTCGAGTGTCGTCTGGTGCACGAGGTTCCCGGCTACGGTCGGGCGGTGTTCAATCACCGTGCGGGTGAAAGTCTCAGCTTTTTCCTGGAGTCTGATTCTGCACTGATGCGGCCGGGGCGGGGAAGTCTTGTAGTGGAAGCGCCGGCCTGGCGCCCCGGTGTGGCGCCGAGGCCCTTGGGCACGGTCAACGTGTCGGATGATCGCCGTCAGGTCTCTCTGGATACCCGCCAGGCATTTGTTGTTGCCCACGGCCTGCTCGATGGTATGCGCCCCACGGTTACCAGGGAGTCCTGGTTTGATGGCCGTCCGGTTCGGGTGCAGGTGTCCAATATCAATTTTGCCGGCGAATACCAGCGTTACCAGCGCTGCACATCGAATCTCCTGCCGGTAAATTTTGACCAGATTCAGCGCTCAAGAGTGCCGTTTGCCAGCGGCAGCACCCAGCTTTCAGACGCCGACAGACAGCTGCTGGATAATATTGTGACCTACGTGAACGCCGACTCCACGGTTGAGAGGATTTTCGTCGATGGCCACAGTGACAGCATTGGCAGCCGCATCGATAACCGCGCACTTTCCGAAGATCGCGCCAATGTCGTGGCCGACTACCTCAAGGCGCGCGGTATTGATGAAGACATGATCACCGTTCGGGCCCATGGTGACCAGTTCCCGGCGTCGAACCGGCCGGCAGATAACCGCCGCACCAATATCCGACTGCAACGGGCCGGTGACCGCCCGGAATTGCAGCAGGCTAACGGCTATGGCGGCGAACCCAGGGGCTGATCGGCTTCAGTAAACCGAATCCAGAACTTCCAGGTGGGCATTGACACTTTCCGCCAGGGCCCGCAGGTGGTAACCGCCTTCCAGAGTTGAAATGATCCGGTCATTGCTGTGCTCACTGGCGACACTCACAATCATTTCCGTTAGCCAGCGATAATCTTCCGTATCCAGATTCAGTTCTGCCATCGGATCCAGCCGGTGGGCATCAAAACCCGCCGAAATCAGGATCAACTGCGGTTTGAATTCGTTCAGGCGCTTCAGCCATCCCGCCTCCACCTGCTTCCGGTACTCTTCAGACGAACAGTTCGCCTCAATCGGAATATTCACGATGTTGTCGGCCTGCCGGTGAACATGGGAGTGCGGGTAGAAGGGATGCTGGAAGCTGGAGCACATCAGGATACGCTCGTCGCCACCGACAATGTCCACGGTGCCATTGCCCTGATGCACGTCGAAATCGATGATCGCGACCCGCTCAAGATGGTGGAAGGTAAGGGCGCGCATGGCAGCGAGAGCCACGTTGTTGTAGAAACAGAACCCCATGGACTTCGCTCGCTCGGCATGATGTCCGGGCGGCCGTGCGCAGACAAACGCGTTGGTTACCTGGCTGCTCATGACCATATCCACGGCCTGGACGTTGGCACCGGCAGCCAGGCGGGCTGCCCGCAGGGTGTCTGGCATCATGGCAGTATCCGGATCGGTAAACACGCGGCCCCTTGTTGGTTGCATCAGGTCGAGTTGATGCAGGTACTTTTCAGGGTGCACGGTCAGTAGCTGGTCGCGGGTGATCTCTTCCGGCCGAACCCAGTCGAGCTTCTGATCGAGGCCGGTATCAGCCAGGTAGCTGATAATGGCTGCCAGCCGTTCAGGGCTTTCCGGATGCTCCGGCCCCATGTTGTGTTTCATGAAGTCATCGTGGGAAAAGAATGCCGTGGTCATACGTCTCGGACTGCCTTCGATATGCTTATATTTTCTTCAAGCTTATCAGGGAAAACTGCACGATGCCGTGTTTCTTTGGTCTTATAGGGGCGATAGCCATTTCACATCGGCGAATCAGGGCCTAAGATAAGAGTTACATTCATAAGTAACCTGTTTTATTGGATTTATTTCCCCAACGGCCTGCCGGCCAACCATGAAGGAGACTCAACTTGAGCACCCGGTATCTGGAGAGCCTGTTCAATCCCGCGTCCATTGCGGTGATCGGTGCATCGGAGCGGGCAGACAACCTTGGCGGTATGGTATTGCGGAACCTCATGGGGGGCGGTTATCCGGGGCGTTTGCTGGTCGTTAACCAGAACGATTATGACAACGTGCACGGTGTTCCTTGCGTCAAGAAAGTCTCGAAAATGGATTTTTCTCCCGATCTGGCGATCATCTGTACGCCGCCGGATACCGTGGCCAAGACCATCAAGCGGCTGGGAGAAGCCGGGGTGCGCACTGCCATCGTTATGACTGGCGGCATGTCCCGTACCCACAGTAAAACCGGGCAGCCCCTGATGTATTCCGTACGCGAAGCCGCCCGGGAAACCGGTATCCGAGTGCTTGGCCCCAACACCATCGGCCTGATGGTTCCGGCCCGCAGCCTGAACGCTACCTACGCTCACATGGGCGCGATCCCGGGCCGGGTTGCCTTCGTTGGCCAGTCCGGCACCATTGCCAGTTCGGTCATAGACTGGGCGTTCGCCCGAGGTGTGGGGTTTTCCTACTTCCTGACACTGGGCGATGGCATGGATATCGATCACGATGACCTGATCGACTATCTGGCGCAGGACACCCAGACCCGTGCAATTCTCCTGCATATCGAGAACATCCCGAACGCCCGGCGCTTTATGTCGGCGGTGCGGGTAGCCTCCCGTACCAAACCGGTGATTGCGGTGAAGTCTGGTCGGGTGCCGGAATCGGAGTGGTTTCCCCACAGCCTGCCCGCAGGTTTGAAGCGCAGCGATCCGATCTATGATGCCATGCTCCAGCGGGCCGGTGTGCTTCGGGTGGACGGTCTTGGCCAGATGTTTGATGCACTCGAGACGTTGACCCGAATGCGTCCTTTGCGCCGCGAGACGCTGGCGATCATGGCCAACGGGGTTGGCCCGGGAGTGTTGGCCGTGGACCGGCTTGCGGACCTGGGCGGTGAACTCGCGGAGCTGTCGAATTCCAGTGTCGAGGCCCTGGCCGAGCTGCTGCCACCTTACTGGACCCGCAAAAACCCGATTGACCTCAACTACGACGCCTCGCCGGAGTTGTATGGCAAAGCCATCAAGATCCTGGCCAAGGATCCGGAAGTGGCCAACGTTCTGGTGATGTATGCCCCGAGTCTGACCGAGGACAGCCTACAGATTGCGGATGCGGTGGTGCAGGCCTCCAAGGGCACTCGTCTGAACGTGTTTACCTGCTGGCTTGGCCAGAGCACGGTGATGGATGCCCGGGAAGAGTTTTACCGGGCCGGGCTGCCATCGTTCTTCAATCCCGAGAAAGCCGTCATGGCATTCATGCAGCATGTTCGCCACCAGAGGGTTCAGCGGCTGCTCACGGAAACCCCCGAATCCTTTACCGATCACTTTGCGGACCGGACCCACACCCGTCATGTGGTCAGCAGGGCACTGCGGGCAGGGCGGTATCACCTGTCGAACCGGGAAGCCCGGGACCTGGTTCGGGATTATGGCATCAGCACCATCGACACCATGTACTGTGACGACATGGAAGAGGTCCTGGAGGTGTTCGCGGTTGAGCGGCGACCCATCGATATTACGATCATTCATGAGCAGGCCTGTCATCCTTTCCTGGATCTGAGTCCGACTCAGCGTCGTTACAAGGGCACGGTGCAGAAGCTCAACAGCGAAGCAGCCATCATGGATTCCTGCCGCTACCTGATGGAGGAATACAAGAGCCATTTCCCGGACAGTGGCTTTCTCGGGTTTGCGGTTCAGCGTTCCTACCAGCACGTGGGCGGGATCGAGTTCAGTGTCGGCATTACCCGGGACGCCTTGTTCGGCCCGCTGGTGGTGTGTGGTGCCGCAGGCGCGCAGATAAACGTGATGACCGACCGGCAGATCGCATTGCCGCCCCTGAATATGGTTCTGGCCCGTGAACTCCTGCGCCGTACCTACATGTACAAGCTGCTGAAAGAACACAGCCTGAAGCCGGAAGAGGATATCCGGGCGGTGTCCGAGACCCTGGTCACCCTCTCGCAGATCGTCATCGACATTCCGGAAATTCAGGGTCTGGAGATCTCGCCGTTGCTGTTCAACGAGCAGGGGGCTGTAGCCGTGAATATCGCCATCAATCTGGCCGACAAGCCGGGACGGCCCATCATTCAGCCATACCCGAGGGAACTGGAGGAGTGGATCGTACTGCCGAAATCGGGGCGGCGGGTCATCATCCGACCGGTACTGGCCGAAGATGAGCCTGCCCATCGGGCGTTCCATGAGTTGCAGTCACCGGAGTCTATCCGCTACCGCTTCTTCCAGTATCGCAAGCATTTTTCCCGGGAAGACGTTGCCCAGATGGTGCAAATCGATTACGACCGGGAAATGGTCTTCATTGCCAATGCGCCCCGGGAAGACGGCGAAGGGGAAGAGACCCTGGGAACCGTGCGCACCTGGACCGACGCTGACAACCTGCAGTGCGAGTTCGCGGTCATGGTGCACGATAAAATGAAGGGTGAAGGTCTCGGCGTTGCCCTGATGCAGAAGATGATCGATTACTGCCGTGCCCGGGGCACCATGGAGATGGTTGGCAATGTGCTGCCGGACAACCGTCCCATGCTGCAGCTGGCGGAACACCTGGGCTTTGAGATCAAGTTCAACACGGAAGAGGAAGTTATGGATCTGCGGCTGGTTCTGAATGAACCGGAAAAAGACTGGCAGAGAGAACGATTGGGCAAGAGCGCCCACTGAGCGGTTTGGGAAAGACGGGGGTCAGATGGACAGTTCATCTGACCCCCGGGTTTTCGGCTTTATTCTTCGATAATCGCTGAGCGGTCTTCACCACCCAGTGCTTCGAGAAGTCCCGGAATCAATCGAGACAGCTCCAGGGTCATCAGCGTGAAGGCGGCGTCAAACTTGGCAGCGGCATCGTCCACGTCGACGTCGTCCAGTTGATCCTGAAGCGTTTCGCCGAATTTCAGGCGACGAATACCCAGTTCTTCATCCAGCACGAAGGACACATTGTCGTCCCAGGTCAGGGACAGTTTGGTCACCTGCATGCCTGCATCGAGATGGTTGCGGATTTCATCCGCTTTCAGATCCAGGCCCTTGCAGCGCACCACGCCACCATCTTCAGACGGATCCTTGAGCTCGCATTCAGTGCCCAGAACCACCTTGCCAGGCAGATCGATGGATTCGTTCAGCCAGCCGGTAAAGGTGAAGGCCGGTGCCTGTTCCACCGCGGGTGGACGAACCGGCAGCGACCCGAGGCTCTTGCGCAGAGTCGAGGCCAGATCTTCCGCCTGCTTGGCGGAGCCGGCGTCTACCACCAGTACACCGTCCTGGGGGGCAAGGTAGGCAAAGGAGCGGCGGTTCTTGGAAAAGGCCTGGGGCAGCATCTCCAGCATCACCTGTTCCTTGATTTCGTCCTTTTCCTTGCGTCGAACCTTGCGGCCCTGCTCGAATTCAATGGCTTCGGCTTTCTCCTCTACCGCTTCCTTTACAACCGGCCCCGGAAGAATCTTCTCTTCCTTGCGCAAGGCAATCAGGTGATAGCCGTTGGCGCTGTGAACCAGCTGCTCTCCATGCTTGCCCAGCGGCGGCACCCAGCCCTGGCGGCTGGTTTCCTGGGGGCCGCAGGGTTTGAAGGTGTCGGCCTGCAGTTTTTCCTCGAGCTCTTCGGCGGAGATATCAAACGGTTTGGTAAAACGGAATACGCGGGCGTTGCGAAACCACATCAGGGCTGGTCCTTGTCTTTCATATTTGCATGATCTCTACGAGTACGGTTTTGATAATAAAGCCCACAACGCCGGCGCCCAGCACGGTAAACAGGGCGATGGTGCCGAATCTTCCGGCCTGGGATTTCTTGGCCAGATCCCAGACGATGATACCCATCCAGACAATCAGACCGGTCAGAAACACCAGCATGGCGATCTGGGAAAACACTGCTTCGTTCATTGCTTACTCCGATATCAACGTGGATTACTGTTCATCCCGCAGGAAAACCCAGTTGTTCTTATCGGATTGGTCTTCGCTGAAGTAATATCCTTCGAGGTTGAACCCCTTGAGGTCGTCGGCCTGGGTAATGCGGTTCTGGATGGCGAATCGACACATCAGGCCGCGGGCTTTCTTGGCGTAGAAGCTGATCATCTTGTACTGACCATTCTTCCAGTCCTTGAATTGGGGGGTGACCAGCCGACCTTCAAGGTCTTTCTTCTTTACGCTTTTGAAATATTCATTGGAGGCGAGGTTTACCAGTACGCCGTCGTCGTCAGCCAGCAGCCGGTTGATCTCGTCAGTAATCTTGCTACCCCAGAAAGCATAAAGGTCCTTGCCACGGCTGTTCTCAAACCGGGTACCCATCTCCAGGCGATAGGGCTGCATCAGGTCCAGCGGTTTCAGAACCCCGTAAAGGCCGGAAAGCATTCGCAGGTGTTGCTGGGCAAACTCGAAATCCTGCTCGCTGAAGCTTTCGGCGTCCAGGCCGGTATAGACATCGCCCTTGAAAGCCATTACAGCCTGGCGGGCATTGTCGGGGGTGAACGGCGTGTGCCAGTTCTGGAAGCGCTCAGCGTTCAACTGGCCCAGCTTGTCGCTGATGCTCATCAGATTGCTGATCTGATGCGGCTCGAGTTCCTTTAGCTGGTCGACCAGCTCGCAGGCGTCCTCAAGGAACTCCGGCTGGGTATAAGTGTTGGTCGCCAGGGGACTTTCGTAGTCCAGCGTTTTCGCAGGGGAAATAACCATCAGCATGTCAGGCAATCCTCATTGCAGGAATGTGAGTAATTCATCCCTGGTGAAAGGCCAGTCCAGTTCCGCACCGGTATCGTTGCGTCGCAGCACCGGTATCCGGGTGCCGTAGCGCTCCACCAGCTCTTCGGACTGGGCAATGTCCACTACGTCTACCGGTATTGGTTCCGGCATCGGCGTATTTACAAGCAGGGCTTCGGCCAGTTCGCACAAATGGCACTGGGATGTTGTGTAGAAAAGCAGTTCCATTATTTCGGGTGTGCGTCCAGTTTCTGGCCGTTAACGCCCTGGCTGTCCTTTCCCATGAGGTACAGGTAAATCGGCATCAGGTCTTCCGGTGCCGGATTCTGCTGCGGGTTCTCCGCTGGGTAGGCGTGGGCTCTCATATTGGTACGGGTGGCGCCGGGGTTCAGACTGTTCACCCGGACATTGTGGCGTTCATCATCCAGCTCTTCGGACAGCAACTGGCTGAGGCCTTCAACCGCAAACTTGGAGACCGCGTAGGCGCCCCAGTAGGCTTTGGCTTTCCGGCCGACACCGGAAGAGGTGAAAATCACCGACGCATCGTCGGATTTGCGCAGCAGGGGGATCATGGCCCGGCTGAGCAGAAACGGAGCTGTCGCATTCACGTGCATGACCTTGTTCCAGGTTTCCGGGTCATACAGTTCCACCGGGCTGCGATCGCCCAGGATGGCCGCGTTGTGCAGTAAACCGTCCAGTTGGCCGAAGTTGTCTTCCAGCGTCATGGCCAGTTCTTCGTAATCCTTCACCGCCGCGCCCTCAAAGTTCATGGGTACGATGGCTGGCTTCGGGTGGCCGGCGGCCTCGATTTCATCGTAAACCGTTTCCAGCTTACCGACAGTTCGGCCAACCAGTACGACGGTCGCACCGTGGGCGGCATAGGCCTTCGCCGCGGCCCGGCCAATGCCGCTGCCGGCACCCGTCACCATAACGATACGGTCTTTCAGAAGATCGGCGGGTGCTTGGTAATCATGCATAACCTGTCTCCGTGTCAGGCTGTTGCCGGCTGAACACCGGATCCTAAATTTGATGCCTTATTGTAACAGCTTTGCCAGGTCCGTGACGGTGTCAGCGATGAGGTCCGCTTGCCACAGGTCAATGGCTTCCGGCTCCTCGATGTAACCGTAGCGGACTGCGATAGTTTTCATGCCGGCATTGCGCCCGGCCTCGATGTCCCGTTCGTGGTCGCCAACGTAAATGCCAGCGCCCGGATCGGTGCCCATCTGCTGGCAGGCCAGAAACAGGGCCTCCGGGTGAGGTTTGCGCTGTGCGACGTGATCAGGGCATACCAGAGCTGCGCAGCGGTCCGCCAGATTCAGAGCTTCAATAAGCGGAACCGCGAAACGGGCGGGCTTGTTGGTGACAATGCCCCAGGGGATGCCTTGCTCCTCGAGGGCTTTGAGGAGTTCGTCCATGCCCTCGAAAAGGGTGGTTTCCACCGCTACGCCGGCCTCATAAAGGTCGAGGAACGCGGTGTGCTTTTCCAGATACTCCGGATGTTCCGGCTCCAGGCCGA